>Ga0075428_100000856_pt1 | contig 32001 bp, 28 predicted proteins | sample RhiMetdeltSRZDD2_FD_75291 | JGI IMG/M metagenome (GOLD analysis project Ga0075428, IMG submission 75291) | Populus rhizosphere microbial communities from Tennessee, USA - Rhizosphere MetaG P. deltoides SRZDD2 | ecosystem: Host-associated > Plants > Roots > Rhizosphere > Soil | place: USA... | reverse complement strand
GCGGCAATAATCGTGGGCTTGTCATTGAACGCGCCGGGAAGGGAATTGTTGCCCGTTTTGAGAATGGTGGGCGGTACGGTCAATCTCCAGTTATGACCCGTCTCGCTGTCGTTGAAGTCCGTGTACCTGAAATAGACCAGCGCGCTCCCGCCGCCTCTGGTGAACGCAATCGTCGTGACATGGCAATTGACGGGGTCGCACGACACCCACGGATCGGCCATGGCTTCGTAGTCCCCTGCCCTCAGCGCCGCGCCTTCGGGCGACGTATCACCGGGAAACCCGGGAACCAGGCCGGTCGACCAGTTCCATCCGCCGTTGTTGCTGACGCCAAAACCTGTCCAACCTTCGGCGGCAGCCTCGATATCGGCATCGGCCTCAGCCTTGGAGAACGGCTTCCTGAAGAAGCGGAACAGCCGCACGAAGATCCCCTGTGACGACGTTCCGGCGCCGGTGTCGTCTGCCTGATCGATGGTGCGCCAGTCGTTCCATAACGCGATGTGGTGTTCGGGATTGAGACTGGACACGCCGTAAGCCAGCTCGTTCTGGCGCTGCAGGAACACGTCGCTGCCAGTCGCGATGTTGATGTTGGGACCGACGTTGACTTGCGCGCGGACGACGGCGTCAGCCGCAAGAACGACCAGCGCGAGGGCGGCAAGCGACACGCACTTCTTCATGGCAAACCTCAATCGGCTTGGAGAGCCGAGATCCAGTTGCGTGCACTTAGAACGAGTCGACTACCTGACCGTCAAAAAAGCCGACGTGCCCTGAACAGCGCGCGTCACCAATCAACTCGTCTGATTCAACGCAATCGATAAAGACGGACGACACCCACAGCTTTCCTCGACCCGCGCCGGAAGAACGCGGCATCGGAAACCACTCGCAGGCCGGCAGGATCCGCAGCGGGACGATCCTGCTTTTGCCGCGTCACTCCCGAAATAACGGTTGCGACGGGCTCCTCTAACGCCTGAGAGATGCGGGGCGCCGATTATGGGCGATGTCGGTCGGCGGCGCAACGGTCTTGTTCACAGGGGGCAACGGCGGGCGCGGCGGGCGATTCGGCCTGCGGGTAATGCTACGGGCTGTTGAGTCTCGGCTTCAGCCGGGGGGGTTCGAGCGCAGACGTGCCTATTTTGGCGATGCTGTACGCGGTGCTGAAGCCGTGGGCGACCCCACCCGCGTGAGGAGTGCCTCGTAGCGTTCGTTGCCGCGGAGCTGCCTGAGGGTGGGATCGACACCGATGAAGACCACCCCGCCCACGTGCGCATCCACCATCTTCTCGAGGTACCCGAGCGCCCTGTCGATCTCGCCGAGCTTCAGGTGGCATATGGCGAAACCGAAGCTGACCGCGGGGCCGGGATTGGCAGCGGTCATCTGGGCGAGCCGCGTGCGCCAGTATTCGTCGGCACCGCCTCTCTGGTAGGCCTCGAGCAGGCCGGGGCCGTCGAGGCGCATGCCCCAGCACATCTGTTCACCAATCAGCCGCGCGGCGTCCTCGAACCTTCCGAGCATCTCATACGAGCCGATCAGGACGTTCCCGGCTTCTTCGAGTCCCGGCGCCAGGTCGCGGACTCGGAGCGCTTCGTGGATCGCCTCGCGATGACGGCCCGCGAAATGGTGGGACCAGGCGACGCCCATGTTCGTGAAGACGGAAATCAGATCGAGATCCCGCGCCGTCCGCGCTTCGTGCAACGACTCGTCGAACTTCCCGCAGGTCGTGAGGTAGAGCGCGTTGACCGAATGCGCCATCGCATGCTTCGGATTGAGCGCGATGGCCTGCTGCAGCTCGCGCCCCGCAGCCGGCCAGTCCCACTCCCCGAAGAGCCGGGCGAGCGCCAGGGTGACGTGCGCGTCCGGCAGATCGGCATCGAGCTCCAGCGCCCGCTCGGCGGCGGCGCGGGCCCTGTAGAACCCCTGCCGCATGTCGATGTGACCGTAGTACGCCATCACGCCCAGGGCGTCCCCGAGCCCGGCGTAGGCCTGTGCGTAGAGAGGATCGAGGTCGATCGCCTGCTGGAACTCCTCGAGGGCACGGCGAAAACTGTCGGCCGACCAGTTGTTCCAGTGGTAGCGCCCTCGCAGGTACGCCTGGTAGGCCGCGGCATTGACGGTCGATCGCTTCCGCAGCTTTTTCTTCTCGGCGGCCGTCAGCTTGAGGCGCAGCGCTTCCGAGATCTGCCAGGCAATCTCGTCCTGCACCGTCATCAGGTCGCGCACGTTCTGCCGGAACTGCTCGCCCCAGAGTTGTGACTCCGTGGTGGTGTCCACGAGCTCCGCCTGAATGGTCAGGATGTCCTCATGCTGCGTGAGGCGGCCGGTGAGAATGGTCTTGACGTTCAATGCCGCGCCAATCATCGACGGATCCACCAGCACGCCCTTGTATCGGAACACGACGCTGCGCGGGACGACGCGAATCGTGCCGAGTTGGGAGAGGCTGTTGATGATGCTCTCGGCAATGCCGTCGGTCAGGTAATCGAGCTTTGGATCGGCGGCGTTGACGAACGGGAGCACCGCGAGAGACTTGCCTCGCGATCGCGACACCCGCGGCATGCGCACGGCCGATCCCGACACCAGGCCGCGGAGCGCGGCCGCGAGCGCCATCGCCGAATCGAATCGCCGCGCCGGATCGCGCTCGACCGTGCGCGCGACGATCGCGCGAAGCCCCTGCGGCGCGAGCGGATCGAACGACGACAGATCGGGCGACGAATCGTGCAGCAACCGTGCGATCAGCTCCTGCGGCGTCACCCCGGTGAAGAGCTGACGGCCGGTGAGCATCTCGTAGAGGAGACAGCCGAGCGCAAAGATATCGGTGCGGCCGTCGACCTGGACTCCCGTCACCTGCTCGGGTGACATGTAGCCGAACGTGCCGAGCACCACGCCGGCCGCCGTGTGCGCGACCGTCGGACCTTCGCTGCCGCCGAGCCGCTGCAGGGCAAGACCGAAATCGAGAATCTTGACGTGCCCGTCGCTCGTCAGGAACACGTTCTCGGGCTTGAGGTCGCGGTGCACGATGCCCTTGGCGTGCGCCGCGGCCAGGCCGTCGGCAATTGCGGCGCCGATCTCCACCGCTTCGCGCCAGGGGAGAGCGCCGGCCGCGATCCGCTCGCGGAGGTTGCGGCCCTCGAGCAGCTCCATCACCGCAAAGGGCACTCCGTCGGCGACCCCGAGCTCGTAGATTGAAAGGATGCCGGGATGGGTCAGCGAGGCCACCGCGCGCGCCTCGGTTTCGAAACGGTGCCGCATCGCCGGATCCGAGGCGATGTGGGGCGCCATCACCTTCAGCGCGACCTCGCGATTGAGACGCGTATCGCGCGCGCGATAGACCACGCCCATCCCGCCTGAACCGACGGCCGAAACGATTTCATACTGCGCGAGCCTGGACCCGGAGGGAAGAACCATGGTCAGACCGCCGGGCTTTCGATTGTCCGCCATACACTCATGCCGCCGGCGACGTTCATGACGTTTTCGATCCCTGCGCGCTCGAGCACGCTGGCCGCCAGGGCCGAGCGCGATCCGCCTTCGCACATCGTCGCGATGGGCTGATGGCGGGGGACTTCGCCGAGCCGGGAGGAAAGCTCCTGGAGCGGGATGTGCACCGCTCCGGGAACGTGATCGCGCGCCCATTCGCGCGGGCTGCGTACGTCGACGATCGTGAGCGCCGAGGGCAGTACCTGTCCCCGACGAAGATCGATCGCTGCGATCAGGGGTGTGGTGGAGATTGGAAGCCCCGCCGCTCTCCATGCTTCGAAGCCACCAGCGATCCAACCGGGGACATCGTCGAGCCCGACCGTCAGCAGTTGCCGTCTGACTTCGGCGGCCCCCTGCGCATTCTCCGTCAACAGAATGATCGGTGAGCCGGCCGACACGATCCACGCCGCCCAATAGCCAATCTTCGGGCCGGATGCGATCGCCAGGGATCCGCGCGGATGGCCATCTGCGTGTTCCGTTGTCGATCGAAGGTCCAGGATCCATGCACCATTGCGCGCCGCATCGGCGGCGGCGGCGGCCGTGATCGCGGGTGGTGCGTCGACGCCGGCGGCCAGCCGCATGACCGGCGCGCCCTCCTTGTTCAATTGCTTCATTCGCGGAAAGTACGGCGGGGTATCCGGCAGGTCGGAGAGCACGTCCTGCACGAACGCGTCGCGGCTGGAATGCCGCAGCAGGCGGTTGTTGCGCCGCTCGTCGCCGATCGTCGACTGTGCCGCGGCGCCGATTCCGCTTCCGCACAGTGAACCGGCCCCGTGTCCGGGCCAGACTTCGAGGTCGTCCGGCAATCGCATCAGCGTCGTGAACAGCGACTCGTACAGCTGTCCCGCGAGCGTGCGCATCACCGCCTCTCCGAGAAGATCGGGCCGGCCGACCGCGCCCACGAACAGCGTATCCCCGGTGAACACCCGAGCCGGCTCCGCAGGATGGGTTTCGATGAGCGAGATGTGTTCAGGGGTATGGCCCGGTGTGTGGAGGACCACCAGCTCCACGTCGCCGACGTGCAGAGTCGAACCGTGCGGGATTTCGACGTGGTCGAATGCCAGCCCGGCTCCGGGGCCCGCAACCACCCGCGCACCGAGCGCCGCCAGCTCCCGCGAACCCGAGACGAAATCCGCGTGAATGTGGGTGTCAATGGCATGGGTGATCGTCACCCCGGCGGCCTCTGCCGCGCTGACGTACTGGCCAACATCGCGTCGGGGATCGATCACGGCGGCCTGCCGTGTTCGATCGCATGCGATGAGATAGGAGCTCTGGGCGAGGCCTTCTTCGAAGAAGCGCCGGAACATGTCCTACAATCCAGTGGAGATTTCGTCCATCATACACCCCGATCTCTCCAGCTCTTTTTGCCTGATATCACCGGACGCATCGTCGCTCTCGTTATCGTTGCAGGCGCTGCGGCAGGCGGCCTCGGTTCCATGCTCGGGCTCGGCGGCGGCGTGTTTCTCGTGCCGTTCCTGAACGTCGCGCTGGGTTTCCCGCTGAACGTCGCCTCGGGCGTCGGTCTCATGACGGTTGTCGCCACCTCGAGCGTGGTTGCTCGAGGTACGAATCGGGGCCTGGTCAACCTGCGCCTGGGGATGCTTCTCCAGATCGCGGCCGCAGCGGGTGGCTATTACGGCGGCAGCTACGCGCAGGAGATTCCGGAACACGCGCTGCAGCTGACGTTCGCCATCGTCACCGCCGCCATCGCCGCGATCATGTTGTCCCGGCTGGAACGGCGGAACGTCATTCTCGACACGTCGATTGAACCGGGCCCCTTCGGTGGCCGCTACTACGACGGTGAATGCTGCCAGCAGGTCGTGTATCGCACCCGCCGGCTTCCGGCCGCGCTGGGCGTGTCGCTCGTCGCCGGCAGCATTTCGGGTCTGCTCGGGATCGGCGGCGGCATCCTCCAGGTCCCGGCACTAAACGCATGGTGCGGGGTCCCGCTCCGGGTAGCGGCGGCGACCAGCACCATCATGATCGGCATCACCGCCGCCGCATCGGCGCCGCTCTATTACTCCCGCGGCGACATCGTTGCGCCGCTCGCGGCCGCAGCGGTACTCGGCACGTTCTTCGGATCGCGCGCCGGCCTGTGGTTCTGCGAACGCGCCCGGGCGAAGTGGCTCAAGATGCTGATGGCCGCCGTGCTGTTGTTCGTCTCGGCGATGTACGTGACGAAGGCGCTATGACGACGAACGCGACGCCCCGCGAAACGAGCTTCGAGCGCATCGTATCGGCGCTGATGCTGGTGGTGTTCTGGACCGCCTTCAGCGCGCTCGGCGCCGGCCTGGCTCTCTGGCTTGCGACGTCCGCCAGCGATACCGGCGCAGTCGCGATGGCTGCCGGCCTCCTGGGCCTGCTGCTGCTGCCGATCCTGCGCGTCGTCTGGGCGATGGCAACCGCGCTGGCCCGGCGCGACTGGCTAATGCTCGGCGCGACGCTCGCGGTGCTCGCGATACTGATTGCTCTTACGCTCAGAGACGCCGCGACGCTCGAGCACTGATTCGGCCGCAGCCCGCGGTCCGCAGTCCGCGGTCCCGGATCTTCTCGTTCCGGTCGGCCTGCCGCTTTGCGAGCTGGGTGCCGGATCGGAATGCCCTTGGATCAACAGGAGGGCCAGGAGGCCAGGAGTTTTTGCTTCTGAAGCCAATGCCTCCTGAGCTCCTGACCTCTTGAAAATTAGCGCCGCGAATCAGCTGGTTGTTACTGGAAGCACCCGGGCGTACAGGAGACACGGACCGCGGACCGCGAGCCGCGGATACTCATGCATCGTGGGCGTAAGCCTCCGGACTCGTCGGAATCCCAGCGCCCTCGATCGAATGCGCCACTTCTTTGAGCCGATCGTTGGCAGTGGTCCGCATTTTCTCGAGCAGTTCCGCGATCCGCTGCGCCTGGCGGACGACTGTCGAGAGGTCGCGTTGCAGCTGAGGGTCCGGGTAGCCGCGCTCCAGCAGGTCGCAGTGGCCGACGATGATCTGAAGTGCGCTGTTGATTTCGGCGGCAATAGACAGCATGACGTCGGCCATCGCTTCGGTCGTGCGGTGCTTGCCGAGCAGCATGTGCAGCTGCTGCGCGACGTGGGCTACTGCCAGGATCTCCGCGATCGGGCGCAGCGTATCGAGATCCGTGGCCTGGAACGAGCGCGCCTCCCGTGACACCAGGTTGAGCGTGCCCACGCCCCGGCCACTGGAAACGAGCGGGACGATCAGCGCCGACCTGAAGCCCGCCGTCATCAGCACGTTGACGTCGAGCAGATCCGTGTCCGCATCGCTGGCGTCGTTGATCAGCATGGGTCCCAGGGTTCGCACCACCTGGCCGATGGCGGTGCTCTCGACCTTGAACACGACGTCGGGCCGCGGGCGGTTCCGGCGTTCGTCTTCCTGGACGCGGGCGGTGAACGTCTCGAACTCCTGGCCGTTCTCGGCGAGCAACGCCAGCCCGACGCGGTCGCACCGGACCAGCCTGGCGATGCGCACCGCGAGCGCCTGGAACGTCAGCCCGACGTCCACCGATCGGGCAACGATCTGCAGCATTGCGTTCTGGGTCTGGAGCTGCTGAACCTCGTCCAGAGTGGCGCGGTGCGCCGTTTCGCGCGCCGCCAGCCGCTCGGTCAGGGTGCCGATGCCGCGGGACGCCAGTACCGCCAGCGAAAGGACGACCACCCACCCGGCGACCAGATAGACCACCGCCGCGGTGTCCGACCCGCTGCCGGCGAGGCGCAGGAGCGCGACCTGCAGGGCGGCTAGTCCCACGACCAGCCCCCAGATGATGCCAAGCTGGAGCCGCCCTCTTCTGTTCTTCATCACACCGCGCGTCACAGGAAAGAGGAATGATACCCGTTGCCGCCGCGCCCGGTGAACCGCCGCAGCGCCAGGCTCCGTTCCGCCATGGGCACCAGCGGGAATGTGCCGGTGATGTACTCGAACTCCGGACGTGCCAGCTCGTACAAGGACGCGACCGTGGCATTCAGGCGGGCCAGCCGTCCGGGATCCTCTGCCTGAGTCAGCGCCCGCGCGTCGCTCACGACGGCTGCGAATCGGGGATCCGAACGGGCAGGTCTCGGTACCGGCAGGCGCGAGATGATGCCGGCGGTGACGTGAGTCGTCACCCGCATCCTGATCAGATAGTTCGCGACGTAGGTGTTCATCACACCGCACAGAAACAGCTGCGCCTCGTCGTCCAGCAAGGTCTTGAGGCAGAACAAGGTATGTGTCGTGAGCGTGCCGGCGGGCACGATCGCGGCAATGAGCGTCATCCGGTTGGATGCGGACGCGACGTCGCGATAGGCGAGCCGCGCGCGAGCAAATGTCCGGCCCGCGTCCACGAGCCTGGCCGCCTGGTCCTTTGGAATCCAGTATTTCGCCTTGTTCACTTCCGCCCGGAACGCCACGAGCTGCTTTCCTTCGATCACCGGCATGCCGTTCCCGCGTTCGTTGAAGTGCGGGCGATCGTCGGTCGCGTTGAGCTCGCGCCCGAACTGCGCGGCCCAGCCTTCGCTGTCCGACAGGGCCGGAATACCCAGTGAGACGGCCGAGACGATCCTGAGATCGATCGCGGTTCGCAGTTCGGGGACCGCCAGCGATTCGCCGCTGACCTTCTCGACGAGGGCGCGCGGAACGCTGAGCGCTCCGCTGTCCGCCTCACAGTCTGCAACTCGCTCCAGCACCTCGACGCCTCGCACACCGCTTCTCACCGGAACATCCGTCGTGCGGCCGGGCGTGGTGAACGTGAGGAGCAGGAACTTGAGCCCGCGATGGATCGGAAACAGTGCGTCCGCGTTGTCGATAGTCGTGAAGGTTCGAACCTCCGTCCGCTCGAACACGTGCCTGCGGAGAAACGAGCTGCCCTGATCGCTCGCAAAACCTGACGGCAGGATCAGTCCGCAACTGCCGGTGCGACGGAGCAGGCGCAGGCTCCGTTCGACGAAGAGCTGATAGAGGTTGGCGTGCCCGTCCCCTTGCAGCTTGTAGTGGCCGGATCCCTTCACGAAGGCCGTGAGCCCGGGCCTCTCGAGCCCCTCACCCCGCAGCATTTCCCATGGTGGATTTCCGAGGATCACATCGAACCCGCCATCGGCGAGCGGCGCACCGTTCTCGCCGTAGAAGACTTCCGGGAACTCCATCGTCCAGTGGAACAGGCGTTCCTTCGCGGCTACGGCGCGAAGCCCCGCGATCAACGGACCAGCGACATGTGCGGGCAGTGGTCCGTCGCCCGCCACCACGCGATCGCGGAGCGCACCAAATACGCCCTTCTCACGGAGCCGGTCGTCGAAGTAGGTCGCGCACCAGAGGTCAGCGGTCGAGCGCCATTTCTCCAGGGGTCCGCCGGCACGCTCGAGCGACGCGAGATTCCGCTCTTTCGTGCGGACCTGCTCGAGGGTGTCATCCGGAACCTCTGCGAGGCCTCGCCGCACACCGATCGCCGTCCGCAGCGTGAACTGGAGCTCTTCTTGCGGGAAGAGCGGCAAGTGCTGCGGCTTCTGCCTGCGCCTCTTCGACGGCTCGCGCATGAGGTCGTCGATCGACGCTCCGATCAGACTGTTGCCGACTCGCAGGCGGTGATCCAGGAAGGTCAACGGCTTGTCGGCCGCCAGCGTCGCCAGCCAGAGTGAGAGTCGCGCCAGCTGCACGGCCATCCCGTTCAGATCCACGCCGTACAAGCACCGCTGCGCAACCGTTCGACGGAAATCCGCGCGATCGCCTTCCGAGATGTCCGAGGGACCCAGCGTTCCCTCGCGGATCAACGCGGCCTCGTAACCTGCGGCAAGGTAGCGGCAGGCCGCAACCAGGAACGCGCCACTCCCCATCGCCGGGTCGAGAATGCGAAGCGCCAGGATTCCTTCCGGCGTCCCTCGTTCCACCAGCGGACCGAGCACTCTGCGGACGATGAACTCCGTGAGCGGCCGCGGAGTGTAGAAGGATCCCGTCGCCTTCCGCCGCCCCGTCGGGACCATCGTTTTCTTGCCGGTAACGGTGGTCGCGATGTCGAAGTCCAGCAGGTGTTCGTAGACGCCGCCGAGCTGCTCGACGCCGAGATCACCGTAGGCGATCTCCTCGCGTTTTCCGTCTTCGACGCGCGTCGTCAATGCCTGAACCGCCGAGGCGACCGCCCGATCGTCGAGCCGGACGCTTTCGGCGAGGGGCGCCTGCGAAGGAGAGAACAGGCGGCCGTTGAACGGCGGAACTTTCAGCGTCCCGGCGCTGCAGCCCCGATGGGCAAGCCGTGCCAGCGCCTGCAGGCTCTCCCACAGTCCGCGCGGGATCCCGCGCGTGATTTCACGCCGCACGTTCCCGAGGGAGTAGCTGTCGCGATAGACGGGATGCCAGCCCGGAACCAGTCCTCTCGCTTCGGCGAACAGCAGGAAGAGCAAGCGGTACACCACGATCAGCGATTCATCGAGCAGCCGGGCGTCGTGGCTCGGCTTCCGGCCGGCAGAAACGATGCGAAACGCCGAGACCAGCTCGAGGACGGCGTGCGAAACGCCCGCACGGAGGGAAAGCCGAACCATTGCCCGGTGGCGCTCCGAGTGGGCCATCACCCGCTCGAGCGCGGCGCCGTTCGACGCGCCGCCCAGACCTTGCGCTCCGAGCAGCCCGCACAGCACCGTCAGGCCCCGGTCGGATTCGACGGCTACCGCCAAATCGAATTGCAGGAACCGACGCGAGTACGCACGCTCGGCGTCGAACAGGCAAATCGACGGTCCGTTGACGCAGAAGGCCCACCGCACAGCATGAGCGAGCGCTCGGTGTATGCAATGGCGCCACAGAGTTCGTGGCGGCCGACCCCACGCGCAGACGACGATGACCGCGAGCGGCCGCTCGTTGCACCTCAGCTCTGCATCGACCGTCTCGGTTCCGGCCGACCGTGCGGCGATCACAGGCAGCACCGTAAAGCCGAGTGTCGACACGAGCGGGCTCGCAACAAGATCGAATACCGTGCGCGGACCCGCGGTTGGACCAAGCAGTTGCCGAAGCTCCGCGTGCCAGGCTCGCAGGCGACGCTGCAGCGGCAGCCACCTGGCCGGAGTCAGCTCCGGCTCGTGACCGGAAGTGATCAGCCGTTCGACGGCATCGTGCGAGAGCAACGAGCCGGACATTCCGGCAATCACGCCAGCCTCCCGCAGAACACCGCGCGCAGCCGCACGCGCGCCCGCAGAACGGTCCGTGGCGAGTCCTCAACAGCCGTGCAGAACACTTGTCCGCCTGACCGGCAGGTTGGTCCTCGAAGCGCGAGCCGATCGAAGAGCCCGGCCTGCACCAGTTCGCGGGCGGCCGACCGGAGAGAGCCCTCGATTGCGGCTTCGCGCCGCTCGACTGCATGACGCACTCTGTCGTGCAGGGCGCGGACCTCGGACAGACGATTGCCGGCGCCACGCGCGAGCCGCCGAAGCACACGCGGCACGATCTGTTCGAGCACTGACCGTAGTTGCTGTTCCACGCGGGCAGGACGCCAGGAGAAACCCGGTACCGTACCCGAGACGGCAACTGTTCGTTCTTCCAGCGGACTTCCCGTCTGATCGCGAATCGTGGCGGTGACGATGACGGTCAGCACCGCCTCGACCGCCCGGGTGGTGGCGCGGCCGGCATGTGCGGCCGGCAGCATGGGACGGCCCTGGCTGGGGCGAGGCCGACACTCGAGGCGACGGAGCAGTTCCAGCCGGGTCGCTTCGGCGATGCCCTCGTCACGCAGGTCGATGGAGACGAGGCCCCGGGGTACGGGAATGGGCTGCGTGTGGAGAGATGCCCGGTCTACACCGCCGTGCAGACGCCCTGAAATCGTGGCCTCCGGCAGCTGCGCCGTCAGTGGGGGAACGCCAAAACAACCCGCTCGCCCGGCGCGACGCACCAGGGGATCGATGACCAGCCGCTCGGCCGTATCGTCCGCGACGAGCGCCACTTCATGGACGGGCCTCGTTTGACCGATGCGATTCACGCGACCACATCGCTGGTGCAGCCGTGAAGGTGTCCACGGCAGCTCGAAATGAATCACCAGGCGGCAGTGGTGCTGAAGATTCAACCCTTCGGAGGCTGCGTCGGTCGCCACCAGGAGCGCATCGCCGCGGTTGAAGTCGTCAACTGCGGCACGTCGTTCGACCGCCGTGTGGCCGCCGTGCAGAACGAGTACGCGATGACCGCCATCTATCAAGGCGCCGCACAGCCGATCGGCCGTATCACGATATTCGGTGAAGACGATCGCCGGCTCTCGCACGCGGCGGAGCAGCCGCTGCAGCGCACGCATCTTGCTCTCGGATTCGCAGGCGGGCTTCGCGGCGTCGAGGATCCGCTCAATCCTGGCGCGTTCTTCCGCTCGATCTCCAAGCCCCGCGCCGCCGACGATGGCATCAGCCGGGAAATCCTCGACGGATCCGCGCTCTTCGTCTTCCGGAGAGAGCGGGAGCCGCAGCTGGACTTCGTCCGCGACAGGTCGGTCCATCAACTGGAGCCGCCGCTTCAGTGATACGAGCAGTGAGGCGACACTCGAGAGCGCGCGCTTCCGCAGGATCGTTGCGAGCAACGCCGGGTTGGTATCAGCCCGGCCAGCCGCGGTCGCCCACAGCCGCGACGTGTATGACTCGAGCTCGCGATGCACACTTCGTTCGGCATCCGAAAGCCGGACACGGATCACACGACTCCTCGGAGGTTTCACATCGGGCAGGACATCCGCGCGGGACCGATGGAAGCAGACGATCGGATCAGAGGACTCAACGCTTCCGGTCGAGCAGAGCTCTTCAAACTGCCGGTCGTCTCCGAGGTGAGGCGTCGCCGTCAACAGGACTACCAGCCGGGCGCGGCAGGCCAGTGCGTGGGTCGCGGTCCTGCGATGACTGCCCGGCGTTGTCGCGTGCGCCTCGTCCAGTACCAGTAGATCCCACCGGACATCCTCCAGCGGCCGAAGCGCCTCGGCCCGCTTCACGAAATCGGTCGAAGCCAGGTAGACACCGGGCAGCGACCAGGGATTCACGTCCGCCGGAAGCTCGCCGCTCATCGTGTGCAGCCATCGCGCGCCGGTATCGATCGCTTCGATCCCGAAAAGCGTGCGAAGCTCCTGCTGCCACTGGTCCTTCAGTGAGGCAGGCACCAGAATCAGGATCCGCGCCCCGTGGCTCCCTCCCGCCACTTCACTGATGAGCAATCCCGCCTCGACCGTCTTCCCGACACCCACATCGTCCGCAATGAGCAGTCGTGTCGCGCCGTGCCGGAAGACGGCGAGGGCCGGCTCCAGCTGATAGGGAAGTAGTCGAATCGTTCGTGGACAGCACCGCAGGCTTCCGTACGGAAAGGATTCCGCGACGATGCCGGCGACCTCCCCTCGCCATCGTCTGGTCGACACCATCCTGAGACGGGGCGGCGAAGCGCGACGCGGACGATCGAAGGGCACGAGGAGCGTGCGATTGAAGCCTGGCCGATCCTGGCTCGCCAGATCGAGCGCGGCACAGTCGGAGAACGACGAGGTGCGCAGGACTCTCCAGTTCTCACCGCGCACGATCACCCGATCACCTGGTTCCCAGGGCATGCTGAATTGATCGAAGGCAAGACGGATGCCGGTCCCGCGGATGGCGACCAGCACTGAGTTTCACTGACAGTTCGATGAGGCCTTGCAGGAACTGCGATCGGCGCCTCGAATCTTCATTGAAGGAAACGATCGGTCGCGATCCGGCTTCAGGCCGCCTGCGGCGAAACCGCGGACTCCCGCTGCGCATGACCGCTCTCGGCGGCCTCCCTGCCAAGCGAGATGCCCAGATACGTGAGCGCGCCGATCGCGATCACCGAGGTCTGAACCGGCCACAGGCGGGCGAGGTTGGCGCTGAATGGCGCGAGATACAACAACAGCAGGCACACCTTCACGGCTGCGTGGCGTCGGTCGTCGCGGTGGGTGACTGCCCAGTCTGCAAACATCAAGACCGGAATGCTCAGCAGCAGAAGGTCGTAGGTCAGGAGGTGCGGTGAGGCGAGGATTGTCAGCAGCACCAAGGTGCCCCAGCGAACCCCGATGTCGCTCCCGCCTTTCCACACTCGAATCGCGATCGCGAGCAGCGCCGCCGTGCTCGCCAGAGATATGAAGTTCACGAATGGTGAGTGCGGAAACAGAAGCTGAAGAAATCCGCGCAGCGAGTGCAACTCGGTCGGGTAAATCTGGACGAGAGAGGGGTCGCGCAGCAGCCGCCAGAGCACGTCGACGTAGTGGCGCATCACACTCGTGCTACTCACGGTCCACGCCAGGGTTATCTGGGTGAGGCCTGCCGCCGCCGCCCCCGCTACAACCTGCCATTCCGCCGCCATCACCAGGGCGATCCCGAGTACCAGACCGAGCTGCGGCTTGAAAATCAGCGTTCCGAGGACGATGCCGGCCAGGAAGCGCCGATTGCGCCGGAGTGCCGCGAGCGCGAGCGAGAGCAGCAGCAGCGTGATGGCGCTCAGTTGCGCGTACCGGAGCAGCGCAAACAACAGCGGCGAGGCGGCGGCCAGCAGCGCCACGAGTCTCCCGTAAGGAGCAAGTCCCGGAAGATCCCGCCAGATGATCCAGACGCTCAGGCTGTAACAGATCGCGGTGAAGAGCAGGAATACCGTGAGCGAAGACGCGTACGAAAGCCGCGCGAGCGGCACGAACGCCAATGCGACCTGCGGCCCGTAGTTGGAATGCGGTTGATACAGGCGGAGGTTGGGATCAATTCGGCGCCGGCCTTCCGCGATGTGGGCTTCGGGACTGTAGAGATCCTCGGTGCGGCCGTCCAGCATCAGGGACCCCATGACGTAGAAGTAGATGTGATCGGTGCCCTTGAATCGTCCGGCGCGATCGACGAGTCCCGGGGTCGCCATTGTGTGGATGTAGATGAACCAGCTGAGAAGCAGCAGGGCTGTGCCCCAGACGCCGAGACGTTGCGACGTCGAGATCGACGGTGGCGACGGAGAACTCGAGGTCGACATGGGCGACGGTGCGAATCTCCACCCGTGGCGCCTGCGCCTACGAGTGATGTTCGATCAGCGGTGGGCGGCGCGCGCCTCGTCCAATGCGCGTTTCGACACGATCACGGTCTGATCGCCACCGCGGGGCGTGACCTTGCCGCCAGGCACTCGTACGCGCCGGATCCGGCAGCCTTCCCCGTAGGTCACGCCGGCGACCTGGGGAGGCAACGCCAGTCCGGCAAACAGCTCGCGAAGATCGTCACGCTCGCCGTCCGCCGACTCGTCATCCCGACCCGCATGGTTCCAGTTCTCGGTTCGCGTCCAGGCGGTGAGCGGCATCAGCCGGAACACTTCCGGGACGACGCCCTCGAAGTCCTCGCGGAACTCGGCAAACTGATCGCCGACCACGAGAGGTTCGGTCGGCGCCGGAGCGTCCTCCCACTCCGGCGTCGACGTCGGCCCACGCCGCTTGCGGTCCCGCCGTCGCTGACCCGCGGCGCGTTTGTCGGCCGCGACCTGGTCCTCGCGCTCCCGCTGCTCCGCTTCGAGGCGCGCCCGCTCTTCCTCTCTGGCGCGATTGGCAGCGGCCTCCGCGTCGGCATGCAGCCGCTGGCGTTCCTCCTCGATCGCCCGCTCGGCCTCTTTGGCGCGTTGCGTGGCGAGGCGTGCCTCGCTTTCGAGCGCCTGGATCTCGGTGCGCGCGCGAGCGGCGGCGGCCGCGGTCTCGATGGCCTGGCGCGCGCGCTCTTCTTCGCGGGCGCGCTCCGCGGCCGCCGCAGCTTCCGCCGACAATCGTTTGCGCTCCTCGGTGCGGGCACGTTCAATCGCCGCGACTGCATCGGCGGCGGCACGCGAGCGCTCTTCTTCCCGGGCCCTCGCAGCGACGACCGCTTCCTCCGCCTCCAGCCGGCGCCGTTCTTCCTCCTTCGAGCGTCTAACGGCCGCTGCTAGCTCGGCGTCGACGCGCCGGCGCTCTTCCTCACGCGCGCGTTCGGCTGCCGCGGCGACGTCGGCCTCGGCTCGTCGTTGCGCTTCCGCCTTCGCGCGTTCCGCGGCTGCCGCGGCCTCGACGGCGGCGCGGGCCCGTTCTTCTTCGCGTGCGCGCGCGGCGGCGACGACGATCTCTGCCTGCAGCCGACGGCGCTCTTCTTCTCTTGCCTGGTCGGCGGCCGCAGCCGCGACGACGGCGAGCCGGGCGCGCTCTTCCTCGCGGGCGTGTTCGACCGCGGCCGCGGCTTCGGCCGCCAGCCGTCCCCGTTCCTCTTCCCGGGCGCGCGCCGCCGCAGCGGCCGCTTCAGCCTCGAGCCGGCGCCGCTCCTCGTTGCGAGCCTGCTCGGCGGCCATGTTGGCTGCCGCCTCGAGCCGGGCCCGTTCTTCATCCCGCGCGCGGTCAGCGGCGGCGGCGGCGTCTGCGGCGAGCCGGGCCCGCTCTTCCTCGCGCGCTCGCGCCGCGGCGACCGCGGCCTCGGCGTCGATGCGGCGGCGCTCTTCCACTCGCGCATGTTCCGCGGCCGCGGCGGCCTCGGCGGCGAGGCGCGCGCGTTCTTCCTCCCGTGCGTGTTCGACCGCTGCCGACGCTTTGACGGCGATCCGCGCCCGTTCCTCTTCTTCGTCACGGGCCGCGGCGGCGGTGACTTCGGCGTCGATGCGGCGGCGTTCTTCGGCGCGGGCCTGTTCGGCGGCGAGCGCCGCGGCACTCTCCAGCCGCGCGCGTTCTTCTTCACGGGCCCGTTCGACCGCGGCGGCCATCGCCGCCTCGGCGTCGAGTCTCGCCCGTTCTTCTTTCCGTGCGCGTTCGGCGGCGGCCGCCGCTTCCGCGCGCAGGCGGCGAATGTCCTCGTTCCGCTCCCGCTCCAACGCCTCCGCCTCGGCTTCCGCTTCCTGGCGGCGCAGGGATTCGACCAGTGCGCGCTCGGCGGCGGCTTCGGCCTCCGTCCGAAGTCGCTCGGCTTCACGGCGATGTTCCTCCGCCTCGCGCCGCAGCGCTTCTTCCCGCAGCTCTGCCTCGCGACGCAACTCCGCCGCCTGATGCTCGGCCTCGACCCGGAGCTCGGCCGCCTGCTCCTCCGCATCGCGCCGCAGCGCTTCGATCTTCTCGTGCTCGCGTTGGGCTTCTTCCTCGAGCGCCACCATCTTCAGGCGCTCGGCCTCGGCCTGGGCCGCAAGCTCGCGCTCCCGCTCGCGCGCCTTCTCGGCCTGGGCGTTGGCTTCGGCAACCTTCGCTTGCGTGGCGAGCGCGGAGGCGGAATAGCTGGACTTCCATTCGAACGGCGAATCCCACGACGACTCGGCGACGGGCTCGCCGGCGGGCGCTTCGGCGACGTTCCCGTCGGCGCGCGGGCTCGTGCTCACGCTCTCGCCGCGCTCCGCCGCGAAGTCATCGAACCCTGCGGCTGCCTTTGCGAATTCCGACACTCGTGGCGACAGCCGGGCTTCGGCTTTGAGCTCCTCGGCGCGAGCCAGAAACGCGCGGACTTCGGCCGCGAACATTTCCGGGTCGCACCCACCCATCGGCTCGGCTTCTTTCTTCTTCCGGAACTTTCCGAGCAGTCCGCCGCCCTTGCCCGACTGCTCCGAGGCGCGAGCGCCGAGGAGTGGAATCGTGTGCGTCTGCAGGTGTTCGGCGGCGCCAAGACGACGCAGGTGGGAGATGAGCTCGTCCTCGTCGCGCGGCGACAGCAGGGCAGTCAGCAGGATCACGTCGGGGAGCTGCTGGTCGATCGCGGCGACCGCCTCGTCGCGGGTTTCAACCAGGATCAGCTCCGCCCGAACCAGCTCACGGACGATGTACTTGAGGATGTCTGCCTGTCTGACGTCGGGTTCGATTGCGAGAACGAGTGCCACTCTGATCCCTCACTGACGAAAGCTACCCCAGTGGTCCTCCGAAGCTAGACCTTCAGCATGAAGACGAAGAGCACGGCGCCGACCGCCGCGAAGATCAGCAAGGGTGCGTTCTCGATGCTCTGGTGACGGACCGCCAGCGCCAGCGCGCTGCCAAGGTCGGACACCCGATCGCCCCATGGGGTCAAACTGTCGCCGCCGGTCACCACATCGCTGACGCGTTCGCGCACCCGCGCATCGACGGAGGTCAGGGCGATCAGCACCCCGCCGAACACCAGCGTGGAGAGCATCCACTGCCGAAGACTCAGTTTGATTTGCATGACAGATCTCGATTTCGTATTCGGGTGTTGCCGTAGCGTGCCTCACCGACGCCGGAAAACGTTCAGCGAAATGAGCCGTCGCAGCGAAATCTCGCTGACGGGACGAATGGCGACCGCGTAAAACGCAACCCTCGTGCCACACACATCTGTCGTTGAACGACGGCGGGTGCAGCAGCGGTACTGATCAAGGAGCGCGGGGAAGCCGAGCGAATCCGCAGATCACGAGCCTGTCGCGTGCGCAGGGGCCGCCGGAGCCATCGCCCGCACGCTCGGAGCCTCCGGTTTGCATCCACCGGGATCGTTATTAATGTGCTGAAATCGCACGCTTTTCCGCTCGAAACAGCGCATCGCTCCGCGCCCCCACGGAATTCGCCCGAGGCCTTACGGTTCTGATGACCCTCCGCGATGCCGGGACCGCGACCGCCGTGGCTGCGCCGCCTGGCACCGGATGCAGCAATGCGCAGATTCCTTCGGGAATGACCGCGATCCTGACCATCCGCAGCCCGCGTACCGGCGGCGTGGCATACCCGTTGCGATAGGTGAGGCCGTGACGCGGCGTCGCGCCGCGAAGCTGGAACGCAAACAACTGCGGCGACGCCGCACCAACGCACCGTAAGGGTGCAGATGCCTCGGGGGAGGAATCATGTTGAAGCTTGTTAACTTCGTGAAGAAGTTCTCGAACAACGAAGACGGCCAGGACCTGCTCGAGTACGCGCTGCTCGTGGCGCTCATCGCGTTGATCGCGATTGGCGCGGTCCAGCTCGCCGGCGAGTCGGTGAACGAGATCTTCACGGCGATCGCGGGCTCGCTCTCGGCCGCTGCGTAAGAACGCGTTCGTGATCGGTGCAACGTGCGGCGTGCAGCGACACGCCAGCCACGTTGCACCGCACGACCAGGGATACGCGGCACAGAAGCACGCACGACGTTGCACGGAAGCGCGTAACCTCCTGGCTTCAGGAACACAACAACCGGTAGCACCAACCAGAACGCAGAACCAGAGCCTGGAGAGTCGTCCATGCAGTCACCAGTTGCGGTCGCCGCGCTGAAGAGCCTCGCCGGGACGTCGCGGTTCCGACGCTCGGAAGAGGGGCAGGACCTGCTCGAGTACGGGTTGCTCGCGGCGCTCATTGCGATCATCGCGCTCGGAGCGGTGATGCAAGTCGGCAACGTCATCAGCCAAGTTTTCTGGACGACGATTGCCAGCAGTTTCTAATGCCGCGTTCGTGGTAATCGCGATCGGGATGAGCGTGGCGACGGTTGTGGACCTCCGGACCCGCCGCATCCCGAACGAGCTGACCGCGACGCTGGCAGGGATCGGGGTCGGCCTCGCCGCGGCCGGTGTCAGCGGCGTGCCCCTCTGGGCCTCGGTCCTCGGATTCGGTGCCGGCCTCGCGCTGATGATGCCCGGACATGTGCTCGGGGCGACCGGCGCGGGGGACGTGAAGCTGATGGCGGCCTTTGGCGCCATCGTCGGACCTGGCCTGGTGATCAAGGCGTTTCTGTTTACCGCGATTGCCGGGGGTGTGCTGGCAGTCGTCGTGGCGATCAGGCGACGGCGTCTGGCCGCGACGCTGGCCGGGACCAGCCGGCTGATGGGCGGGTCAACGGAAACTCGCGAGCTGCTGCGCACGGCGCCGGCCGCGAGCCGGTTCGCGTACGGTCCGGCCATCGCCGCCGGGACGATCGTCGCCGCACTGGTCGGATAACAGCTGCCAGCCCGAGCTGCCAGCTGTTAGAGCAAGGCCTTCGACGTCAGCTGGAGACTGGGAGCTGGTAGCTCATATGCGCACAAAACTCTGCAGGAACGAACGGGGCACGGCGCTGCTCGAGACCGCGATCACGATCCCCATCATTCTTCTGATCAGCGTTGGCATCTTCGAGTTCGGTCGCGCCTACCAGACCACACAGGTCCTGACGAACGCGGCACGGGAAGGCGCGCGCATTTCGGTGCTCAGTGACAAGACCGATGGCGACGTGCAGGCGGCGGTGCGGGCCTATATGCAGGCAGGCGGCCTGCCGGGATATGCGAGCGCGGGCGTCGACATCGACCGGGCCGTGCCGATGGGAGCCAACACCGGATCGAGAATCACCGTGAACTACCCCTTCTCCTTCATTGTTCTCAACGGCGTGGCGAACCTGGTGACGAAGGGCAGTACCGCGGGGGAACCGCTCACCATGCAGTCCGTCGCCCTCATGCGGAATGAATTCTAGGTAACTCACAATGCGCAACCGACTTTTTGCCGTATTCGCGATTGCCGTTCTTGCCGGCGGCGGCCTGGCCTACGGGACCTACAACATGGTCCAGAATCAGCCCAAGGGCACGTCTTCCGTGGCGACCCAGCCGGTCGTCGTTGCCGCCGCCGATCTCCAGCTCGGTTCCGAGCTGAAGAAAGAGGATCTGACCATCGTGAACTTCCCGGCCGGACAGGCGCCGGAAGGGACGTTCACGCAGCCGTCCGATCTCGTCGGCCGCGGCCTCATTGCGCCAATCGTGAAGAACGAGCCGGTGCTGCCCTCCAAGCTCGCGTCGAAAGAAGCGGGCGCGGGGCTGCCGCCGGTCATTCCGGAAGGGATGCGCGCGGTGTCGGTCCGCGTCAACGAAGTGATTGGCGTGGCCGGCTACGTCCTGCCGGGCACTCGCGTCGACGTGGTTTGCACTGCGAGCCCGACCGAGGGCCGTGCCGATACGACCTCGAAACTGATTCTCTCGAACGTGCAGGTGCTGACCGCCGGCACCCGCATGGAGCAGGACCAGGAGAAGGGCAAGCCGATGCAGGTCACGGTCGTGACCCTGCTGGTCAATCCCGAGCAGTCCGAGCGGCTGGCGCTGGCGAGCACCGAAGGCAAGATTCAGCTCGCCCTCCGCAATCCCCTGGATCAGACCTCGCCGGAAACACCTGGCGTGAAGACCGCCGCGCTCGTCGGGACGACCCGTGCCCTGGCACCGGCTTCGAGGACCTCGGGGTCCGGTCAGGTCCGCCGCAGCGCGCGCGCCAGCGCCCCTGCCGGTCCTGTGACGCAGACCGTCCCGATGCCCGATGCGCTGCCCACCGTGGAAGTGATCCGCGGGGACAAGCGGTCGCAGGAAGTGATCAAGTAGCTGGCTGATTTTCAAGAGGACCCAACAAATGACTTCGGCATTCACGACTCCGCTTCGCCGCTTGCGGCGCGCCACGAACGGAAGGCCCGCCACGATCGCGGCGCTCGTCGTGGCGATCATTGTCATCCTCGTGGCCACACCGCAGGCGCAGCAGATGGTTCCGACCTACATGGCCGTGCCCAATCCTGCGGTGATTGCGGGGGACGCACCGACCGACGTCGATCTTCTGGTCGGCCGCTCGACAGTCCTGAACGTCGGCGGAACGATTGCGCGGGTGTCGCTGACCGTTCCCGACATCGCCGACGCGATGGTGACGGCGCCGACCCAGCTGCTGATTCACGGCAAGCAGCCAGGCACGATCTCCCTGTTCGTGTGGGATCGCGCCGGGGCGATCAAGACCTATGAGGTCAAGGTCCGCCGCGACCTGACGCCGCTCATCGCCCACGTCAAGCAGTTATTCGCCGGCGAGCCGATCACCGTGATGGGCAGCGGCAAGGACGTTGTGCTGTCGGGGACGGTCTCGAGCAAGTACGTGATCGAGAAGGCCGCCGACGTCGCCGCCGGTTACGTCGACAAGAAGGAGAACGTCGTCAACCTGCTGCGGCAGCAGGAAGGCGTCGCGTCGAACCAGGTCATGCTGCGGGTGCGCTTCGCCGAAGTGAGCCGCAACGCACTGCAGGAGCTCGGCGGCGCGGTGTTCTCCGACGGGTACAACGACCAGTTCGGCCGTATCACCACCCAGCAGTTCCCGGCGCCGTTCTTCGACAAGAACAGCCCGATGCTCGGCAAGACGCTGGTGTTCAGCGACTACCTGAACCTGTTCCTGTTCGACGCCAAGAACCAGATTGGTGCGGTGGTGAAGGCCCTGCAGGGCCGGGGCGTGTTCCAGAGCCTGGCGGAGCCGAACCTGATTGCGTTGAACGGCAAGGAGGCCAGCTTCCTCGCCGGCGGAGAGTTCCCGTACCCGGTGCCGCAGGGCAACTTCGGCTCGTTCAGCATTCAGTTCAAGGAGTATGGCGTCCGGCTGAAATTCACGCCGACCGTCCTCGGCGGCGATCTCATCCAGCTGAAGATCAATCCGGAAGTCAGCTCCCTCGACTTCAACAACGCGGTCGTGATCGAGGGCTTCCGGATTCCGGCCCTGACCTCGCGTCGCGCCGACACCGAGGTGGAGCTGCGTGACGGGCAGACCTTCGCGATTGCCGGCCTGCTCAACAACACGGCGCTCTCATCGATGCGCAAGATTCCCGGCCTGGGCGACATCCCGGTGCTCGGGACGCTCTTCAAGAGCCGCGCGTATCAGAAGGATCAGTCCGAGCTGGTCGTGATGGTGACGCCGATCATCGTGCGCCGCGACTCACAAGGCGTGTCGCAGGGTCTGCCGTCGCTGGTCGAGCCGTTCCTCGGTCAGCCGAACAAGACGTTTGCGCCGCCGGATCCCTACACCGGATCTCCGAGGAACCCGGTCAACCAGAAGAAGAGCCCGGCTCCGGCTCCCGTTCCTGCGCCCGCGCCAGCCCCGTCGCCCGCTCCGGCGCCCGCGCCGCAGGTCTCACCCGCGCCCGTCGAGGGTTCGATTCAGCCTCAGCCGCTCTCGAGTCATCCGCTGACCGCGGTGCAGCAGCCCGCAGGGGCCGTCATGCCGGTGGCCGACGGAGCGCCGATGCAGGCACCCAGCCAGCCGCTCACCAAGCAGCAGCTGAAGGCGATCGAGCGCGCTCGTGAGGAGGAGCGCAAGGCGTACCTCGCGCAGCAGAAGAAGGATGCCGAGGCGAAGAAGGCGGAGGACAAGCGCCGCGCCGAGGAAGACCGCAAGACCGACGAGCTGCGGAAGCAGGTCGAGAAGCTCGAACAGGAGCGCCAGAGGCGCGAAGCGGTCGACCAGGAGCAGAAGCGCCAGAAGTCCCCGAATGACGCCGCCGCGTGGTTGAAGGAGGCGCAGGACGCATACGAGCAGGAGCAGCTCTCGAAGTCGGCAACGTCGGGAGCTTCGGCAACGAAGACGACATCACGGTAGAGGCCTCGTGCCCCTCGATTCGCTCGTTGGAGTGGGGTCTTCGCCTCGAGGTGCAGTAATCGCGGTCACCCGCGAGTGAGCGTAGCGAACGAGCCACGTGAGCGGAGCGGGGCAGTGGGGCCCCGCGAGCGAGCGTGCAAGGGGGTCCGGGGGACGAAGTCCCCCGGTGAGAACATGAGCAGATTCCAAAGGCTTCGCAAAGACGAATCGGGAATGAGCTACGTGTTCATCGGCATGGGCATGATGGCGTTTCTCAGCGCCAGCATACTCGCGATCGACGTCGGCATGCTGATGACCGCACGCAACCAGGCGCAGAACTCGGCGGACGCGGGCGCGCTCGCCGGCGCCACGGCTCTCGTCTACAACGACTACGACGACCGGTCGCCGACCGGCCCCGCTGTCACCTTTGCCATCAATACCGCCGTCGGCAATGTGGTGATGGCCGAGGCCGTCTCCGTCCTGGCGACCGACGTGCAATTCCTGAACGGTGCGTCCGGAGAGCAGAACCGGGTGAAAGTGACCGTACGTCGTACCGCCTCGCGCGGTAACCCGGTCTCGACGCTGATCGCCAAGTACTTCGGAATTACCGAGACCGACATTGGCGCGACCGCGACGGCCGAGGCCTCACCGGCCAACGCCATGACCTGCGTGAAGCCGTTCACCATCCCCGATCGCTGGACCGAGAGACAAACGCCGCCCTGGGATACGCAAGACGGCTTCGACATGGTCGACAAGAAAGGCGCGCCGATCCCCAATCCGGACCTCTACATCGGCCCGGAAGACAAGGCGAACTACACCGGGTACAACGCCGAGCGCGACAAGGGGCTGACGCTCATCCTGAAGGCCGGCAACGGCACCAAGATCGCCCCCAGCTTCTACCAGGCCTGGGACATGCCCGGCGAGAACCTGGGCGCAGACGACTATCGCCACAACATCGGGCACTGCCGAACTGACCTCATGAAGTTCAACGATACGTTCAGGGCCAAGCCCGGCATGATGGACGGCCCGACGGTGCAGGGCATGGACGATCTTTACGACCTCGACCCGGACGCCCGTTGGGACGCCACGAACAACAAGGTCATCAGCGCGAAGCACCCGAGCCCGCGCATCGTCGCCATCCCGCTCTTCGATCCGGTGTACTACGACACCGGCAAACGCCAGGGCAAGAACGCGGCGCTCAGGTTCGTGAACTATCTTGGCTTCTTCATCGAGCGTATACAGGGCGACGAAGTGGTTGGCCGGATCACGCCGATCGGTGGGCTCTGGAAGGGAGCCGGCTTCGGCCCGTCGCCGGCGGGAGCGTTCCCGATGAGCATCCGGCTGGTCGAATAAATCTTCATCACCGACGGACAAACGAACCCAAGCGGCAACAGGCACGGCTACGGCGGTGCCTGTTGCGTTGTACAGGCCCGCAATCGTCGTGGCAGCCCAGAGGCTGGCAGCGGGCAAGGCTTTTCAGTTCTGTGGGTGACGCACGGATATGTCAGCACCGCGATAGCACCGGCCTGCGCCGCGCTGACAGATCCCGCATAAACCCGAGCAAATCTGCACGTTTCGCGAGCGAGGCCGGGCGGCACACCCGTTGCCACTTGGAGCAGAACGGCGCCCGCGCGCGCGAGGCGGCGCTCGCCTGAATCAGGACATATCAATGGCACAACTTGCAGCGTCCATCGTCAGCCACGACGCGGAATTCAAGCGGGAGATCTCCCGGCTGCTCCGCGCTGGCGGGGTCCCGGTCGGCATCATCGAAAGCATGGACGCGGCGCCCGATCTCTACGTCGTCGACATCCGGCACGACGCCTCCTCCGGCCTCGCCACGATCGAGCGCCTGCGTGCCGGTCACGACGGCGTCCCGATCTTCGCGATCGCCGCGGCTGCCGAGTCCGACTTGATCCTCCAGGCGATGCGCGCCGGCGCGAACGAGTTCTTCCCCTGGAGTCCTGGTGCGAACAACCAGGCCTCGCGCTCGATGGAAGAGTCGTTCCACGGTGCCGTTCGCCGCGCGGCGGCGCGGCGCGAAGCGTCATCCGCCGGCGCCCGTCAGCCCTGCGTGACCTACGTGTTCCTCGGCGCGAAGGGCGGCGCGGGTACCACGACGGTTGCCGTCAACTCCGCCGTGGAGCTGGCGCGGTTGTCGAAGCGTCCGACGGTGATCATCGACCTGAAACAGTGCCTGGGCGAGGTCGCGCTCTTCCTCGGAGTGCGGCCACGTTTCACGGTCCTCGATGCCCTCGAGAACCTCCATCGTCTGGACAAGGACTTCCTGAAGGAGCTCCTCTCGAAGCACAAGTCCGGTCTCGACATTCTCGCTGGCTCCGAGCAGTTCGATCGGCCGAATCCCCAGGACTCGGGCGCGATCGAGGAGCTGCTCCGCAACCTGAGCAAGGTTTACGAGCACATCGTGATCGACACGGGGAACATGATGAACGCGTGTTCGGTGTCGGCGCTCTACGCCGCCGAGACGGTGTTCCTGGTCACCAACCCCGATGTGCCCTCGATCCGGAACGCTCAGCGCCTGATCGATCGTGTGCGCCAGCTCGGCGCCGGCAGCGAACGCGTGAAGATCCTGCTCAACCGTGTTTCCGACCAGCACCTCATCGCGCCGAAGCAGATCGAAACCGCGCTCGGCTACGGCATTCACCACATGTTCGCGAGCGACTACCGCACCGTCTCCGAGGCGCTCAACTCCGGTGTGCCGCTGTCGATGACCAATAACTCCGAACTGTCCTCCCAGTTCGGCAGCTTCACGCGCCAGCTAGTGGGCGGCCGGGCTGAGGAGAAGCCGCAGCAGCCCGAGAAAAAACGCGCATTCCTCGGTCTCCTCTGATTTCTGGATAAGACATGAGCAGCAATCCGAACACCGCTACCTCGCCGCCGCCAGCTCGTGCCGCACGGCCCGAGCCACCGCGGCTGCAGTACCTCGAGCTCAAGGCGAACGTCCACCGCAAGCTGCTCAACCGACTCAACCTCGAGGCCCTGGCCAATGCCGAGCGCTCGCGCGCCGAGTCCGAGATTCGCTCGCTGCTCTTCGAGCTGATCGCCGAAGAGTCCACGCCGCTCAGCATGAGCGAGCGCGAGGTGATTCTCGGTGACGTGGTCGACGAAGTGTTCGGCCTCGGACCGCTCGAGCCGCTGCTGCGGGACCCGAGCGTCAGCGACATCCTGGTCAACACCTACAAGTCGGTCTACGTGGAGCGTTCCGGCAAGCTCGAGAAACATCCCACGACGTTCCAGGACGATCGGCACCTGCTCCGGGTCATCGACCGCATCGTCAGCGGCGTCGGCCGCCGCGTCGACGACAGCTCGCCGATGGTCGACGCCCGCCTGCCCGACGGCTCGCGCGTCAATGCGATCATCCCGCCGCTCGCCGTCGACGGCCCGCTGCTCTCGATCCGGCGTTTTCCGGCCGAGCGGCTGAAGGCCGAAGACCTGGTCTCGCTGCGATCGATGACGAGGCCGATGCTGGAATTCCTCGAACACTGCGTCAGGTCCAAACTGAACATGCTGATCAGCGGCGGTACCGGCGCCGGTAAGACGACGCTGCTGAACGTGCTTTCGAGCTTCATCTCCGAGCGCGATCGCATCGTCACGATTGAGGACGCAGCCGAACTGCAGCTCCACCAGGAGCACGTCGCCCGGCTCGAGACCCGCCCGCCCAACGTCGAAGGCAAGGGCGCGATCAGGCAGCGGCAGCTGTTGATCAACGCCCTGCGCATGCGTCCCGACCGCATCGTCGTCGGCGAAACCCGTGGCGAGGAGGCGCTCGACATGCTCCAGGCCATGAACACCGGCCATGACGGATCGCTCACGACCGTCCACGCCAACACGCCCCGCGACGCGCTCTCGAGAATCGAGACGATGATCGCCATGGGCGCGACCAACTTGCCGGAGCGCGCCATGCGGCAGCAGATTGCCGCCGCGATTCAGATCGTGATCCAGCAATCGCGCATGAGCGATGGCACCCGCAAGGTGGTCAGCATCTCCGAGGTGACCGGCATGGAAGGGGACGTCATCACCATGCAGGAGATCTTCACGTTCGAGAAGGTCGGCGTCTCGCAGGAGGGCAAGGTGATCGGCCGTTTCCGTGCGACCGGCGTGCGGCCGAAGGTCTGCGAGCGGCTCAAGGCCTCGGGAATCCACCTCGCCGGCGACATGTTCGAAGGCGTCACGGAGGTCCGGTAATGCTCATCGCGCTGGTTCTGCTGGCATTCATCGTCGGCGTCGCCTTCGTCATGGGCGGCTACACCGCCATTGCCAAGCTGCCGCAGATGCTCCTGCAGCGCCGGCTCGACACCCGGCTGCAGGAAATCTCGCAGCCGGTGGAGCGTGCCGAGGACGCTCCGGCAAAGATGCTGGTGAAGGTCCAGAACGTCGGACCGCTGCCGGCCATCGATCGGATTCTGGCCGGCACTACCAAGGGGTCGGCGCTCGGCAGATGGCTCGATCAGTCCGGGATGAAGCTGTCCGTGAGCGGCGTCGTTCTGATCGGAACCGGGCTGGCAGTAGTGATGGCCCTGGTCGCCAGCATGGTCGCGCGGTCCAAGTACGCGCTGCCGTTCGGAGCCGGGCTCGGGTTCGCGCTCCCGTTCGTCTTTCTCAGCTTCAAGCGAACGCGGCGGCTCCGGGCGTTCGAAGAACAGTTCCCCGAAGGGCTCGACCTGATTTCGCGGGCCTTGAAGGCCGGCCACGCGTTCGCGACCGGGTTGAAGATGGTGGCCGACGAGATGCCCGAGCCGGTCGGCCCGGAGTTTCGCAAGACGTTCGACGAGCAGAACTTCGGCCTGCCTCTCAAGGACGCGCTCGACAACCTGACCTTCCGCGTGCCATCGCTCGACGTGCGATTCTTCGCGACCGCGGTGCTGATCCAGCGGGAAACCGGCGGCAACCTCGCGGAGATTCTCGAGAACCTCGCGCACGTTGTCCGCGAGCGGTTCAAGATTCTCCGGCAGGTGCGAGTGTACACGGCGCACGGCCGGTTCACCGGCTACGTCCTGCTCGCGCTTCCGGCCGTGCTGTGTGTCGCGTTGTCCTTCATCAACCCTGACCACATGAACCTGCTCTTCCGCGAGCGGATGGGGCAGATGATGCTGGGCGGCGCACTGGTCATGCAGACGATCGGCTACGTGTGGATCAAGCAGGTCATCAAAATCGAGGTGTAGCGTGTCAACGATGCTCCTGCCGCTGCTAGCGTTCCTCTTCGGGACGCTGATTATCACCGCCGGCGCGATGGCTTTGATGCCACGCCGCGCCAGTGCCATCGAGCGCCGTCTCGAGGAGTTGGCCGTGGTTGGCGGCACCGACCAGCCCGAGGCGCCTCCCTGGTATCAGAGCCTGGTCGGCCTGTTCAAGCGGGTCGGCGAGAAGGCGCCGCGCTCGCCCAAGGAGCTCGGCACGCTCCGCCTGCGCCTCGTGCAGGCGGGCTACCGGCGCGACGAAGCGCTGACCATCTTCTTCGGCATCCGGGTCACTTTCGCGCTGGTGTTGTTCGGCCTTCTGTCGACACCGGTCTTCATGCGGCCGAACCTCACGGTCGCGCTGGGAGGTCTCGGCTTCGGCTATCTGTTACCCGGAATGGTTCTGGCCCGGAAGGCGAAGGGGCGGGCCCACCGGATTCGCCTTGCGCTGGCCGATATGCTCGATCTCCTCGTCGTCAGCGTGGAAGCGGGTCTTGGCCTCGACCAGGCGATTGCGCGCGTCGGCGCGGAACTGGCCTTCGCCTATCCCGAGCTGTCCGACGAGCTGCGTCTCATCAACCTGGAGCTTCGCGCCGGCAAGGCGCGGTCCGAAGCGCTCCGCAACCTGGCCGATCGCACCGGTGTCGAGGATCTCAGCTCACTGGTGACGATGCTGATCCAGACCGACAAGTTCGGCACTAGCGTCGCCCAGTCGCTGCGGGTGTACTCAGAGACCCTCCGCACGAAACGCCGCCAACGCGCCGAGGAGGCCGCCGCCAAGACCGGTGTGAAGATGGTGTTCCCGCTGGTCTTCTGCATCTTCCCGGCGATCTGGGTCGTCACGATCGGGCCGGCGGCGATCCGGTTCGTCACCGTCCTGTTCCCGATAATCGACAAAATGAAATAGTCGAGGGCTACGGGTTTCCGTCATGGCACTGATTGCGAAAAACCTCGATACCGGCGCTCTCGTCGCCGACAACGTCGCGGTCGCCGACACCAGAGCGACGCGGGCAGTCGGCCTGCTCGCCCGCTCGGGGCTCAACCCCGGCGAAGCGCTGTGGATCGTCCCGAGCCGGGGCGTTCATACCTGTTGGATGCGGTTCACGATCGACGTGCTCGCTCTCAACGAGAGTGGCGTGGTCGTCGATCGAGTCGCCGAGTTGAAGCCGTGGCGGATACGTCTGCCGCGCCGGGGCACGGCGGGGGTGCTCGAGCTGCCGGCAGGGTGCATCGCCGCGACCGGAACCGAGATCGGGCACCGCATCCAGCTGACGACCGGCCCTGGCGTTTCCATGTACGCAGCGGGGGGTGTGCGATGAGCATGGCCATAGCCATGTCGGACCGTTCGGCGTCAGGCAGTTCCCAACCTGTGCCGCCGCAGCCGCCGGCGACGATCCAGGATACCGGGCTCCACCCCGACACGCTCGCCCAGCTGATGTTGAAAACGCTGGTGAACGGCGAGTCCACCGGTACCGGGCTCGCCGATGCGCTGCGGCTCCCGTATTCGGTGCTCGACGCATTGATTCAGCACGCGCGCGTCGAGAAGCTGGTCGAAGTCCGCGGCGCGACCGGAACAGGGACGGCGGCGTACCGGTACATCCTGACCGACCTCGGCCGCGAGCGCGCGATGCAGTTTCTCGACCTGTCGCGGTATGTCGGACCGGCGCCGGTGCCGCTCGCCCATTACAACGCGTACGTCCGTGCCTGCATGGCCGCGCGTCCGTACGTGGATCGCGACACGCTCGCCCGGGGATTCGAGGAGCTGATCGTCAACAAGGGGATGTTCGACGCGCTCGGTCCGGCCGTGAACTCCGGCAAGGCGCTGTTCCTCTACGGGGCGCCCGGCAACGGCAAGACCGTGCTCGCCGAGGGCATCGGACGCGCGCTCGGCACGGAGATGTACGTCCCGCACGCGATCGACGTCGACGGTCAGACCGTGACGGCCTTCGATCCGGTCAACCACGTGCCGCTCGGTGGTCCCGCCTCCTCGAGCAGCGTCATCGTCACCACCTCGCACGATCGGCGATGGGAGCGGATTCGCCGTCCCCTGGTCGTCGTCGGCGGCGAGCTGACCCTGGAAATGCTCGACCTCACCTTCAATCCGATCTCGCGTTTCTACGAAGCGCCGATTCAGATGAAGGCCAACGGCGGCGTGTTCGTGGTCGACGACTTCGGCCGGCAGCGCATCGCGCCGCGCGATCTGCTCAACCGCTGGATTGTCCCGCTCGAGAGCCGCGTCGACTTCCTGACCCTGCACACCGGACGCAAGTTCGAAATCCCGTTCAACGTGCTGATCGTGTTCGCAACCAACCTGAAGCCCGAGACCCTCGCCGACGAAGCGTTCCTGCGTCGTATTCCGTACAAGATTCGCGCGAAGAATCCGACCGTCGACGAGTACTGCCGCATCTTCGAGCTCAACTGCCGGAAGCGGCAGATCGCGTTCGACCCGGTGATGGTCGAGTACCTCAATCGGAAGTACTACACCCCCCGCAAGCTGCAGATGCGCGCCTGCCATCCTCGCGACCTGGTCGAGCAGGTGGTCAACATCTGCCGGTATCACGGACGCGATCTCGCGATCACGCGCGAGCTGCTCGATCAGGCGTGCGGGAGCTATTTCCTCGAAGAGGCCAGTTCGCAAGGGAACGAAGCATGAAGCGCCTGCCGGTGCCGTCGGAGGTCGACGGCGACGGCGCCGTCGGGATGGATATCGGCCTGCTCAATCAGCGCGGGAGCCAGATCAGCGCCCCCGATGCCGCCGATCTGGCCGCCCGCTTCGTTGTCGTCGTCCTGTTCACGCTGCTGGCGATCCGGATCGGCAGTGACTTCCTGCAAACCGGGCGGCTGACCGGCCTGCTGCTGCTCGCGAGTGAAACGCTCGTGGTGATCCTGACGGTGCGGCGCCGCTCGTCCTCGATCATCGATCGCAGCCCGCGCGCCCGCGTGCTCACCGCGCTCTCGATCATGGGGCCGTTCCTGGTGCGGCCGGCAACCGCGGCGGGGCTGGCATCCGAAACCGTCACGGTCCTGCTGTCAGGCGCCGGCCTGAGTGTCGTCATCGCCGGGAAACTCTCGCTCGGCCGGAGCTTCGGCCTGATGCCCGCCAATCGGGGCATCGTGTCGACCGGCCTCTACCGTATCGTGCGTCATCCCATCTACCTCGGATATCTCATTACGCACATCGGCTTCGCCGCCGCCAATCCGACCCTCTGGAACGCGGTGATTCTGCTCGGCGCCGATCTCGCGCTGATGTGGCGCGCCGTCTGCGAGGAGCAGACGCTGCAGCAGGATCCTTCGTACCGGGAGTATCTGCAGCTCGTGCGGTGGCGGGTGGTGCCGGGCGTGTTCTGACCTAGTCAGTCAGCCGCGCGACGGTTGCTCCGAGATGCGTCTCGGCCGCGTCCCAGAATTCCTCGACCAGCGGATGTTTCTCCAGCGCGTTCTGCACGATCCCGCGCTGCACGCCTTTTCCTCTCCCGTGGATTAACCGCACTTCACGCAATCCAGCTTCATGCGCGGCGCGGATGTATTCGTCGACGACTGAGGGGATGTCGCGGGGTGAGAACGTGTGGAGATCGAGTGTGTGGTCGATCGGGATCTCGTGGGGGTCGCTCATATAGCAACTAGCTGATCGTCAGCGTTCGGTCAGCATTTATTGGTAAGAAATGCTGACTGAGCGCCACACAATCAGCTCGTTGCTGTCGCGTGTCTTTCGCTATGACCCCTTCGCGTAACTTGCGGTCACCGTCGTCGTGATGCCGCCTCGCGCTGAGAAGTCGCCGACCACCGTCATGCGCCGGGGGGCGGAGACGGCGACCAGGTCGTCGAGGATCTGGTTGGTCACGGCTTCGTAGAAGATGCCGCGGTTGCGGAAATCGATCAGGTAGTACTTCAGGGCCTTCAGCTCGATGCACCGCTCGTCGGGGACGTAGGTGATCCGGATCTCCCCGAAGTCGGGGAGGCCGGTCTTCGGGCAGACCGACGTGAACTCGGGACAGCGGATGGCGATCTCGTAGTCACGCCCGGGACGCGGATTGGGGAAGGTCTCTAGCTCCAGCGTGGCCACGGCAAAAAATTGTAACATTCGGGCCGATTTTCCGGGGGATTTGCGGGTATCGTCATTGACAGCGCAAAACATCGCGCGCTAGGATACCCGCTGATTTATTCGGAATTTTTCCGC
>Ga0075428_100000855_pt1 | contig 32010 bp, 34 predicted proteins | sample RhiMetdeltSRZDD2_FD_75291 | JGI IMG/M metagenome (GOLD analysis project Ga0075428, IMG submission 75291) | Populus rhizosphere microbial communities from Tennessee, USA - Rhizosphere MetaG P. deltoides SRZDD2 | ecosystem: Host-associated > Plants > Roots > Rhizosphere > Soil | place: USA... | reverse complement strand
GCGCCGCCCCCGATACCCTGGACGGCGGCCTGGGTAACGACACCTACGACCTGCGTTCCGATAACTTCTTTCCGTTCCCGCCGACCGTCCTCAGGGATGCCGGCGGCGTGGATACCGTGCTAAGCGAGGGCTTTACCCTGCCGGAAGGCTTCGAGAACCTCGTCTTGTTTGCGCGCGATTCCGATGTCCCTGTTCGCGGCACCGGCAATTCCTCGAACAACGTCATCAGCGTCAGTGGAAGCCGCGAGGGCCGCGACACTATCGACGGCGCCGATGGCGACGACACGCTCATCGGGGGCTTTGGCGGCGAGGTTTTCACCTTCGTCGCGGGCTCGGGAAATTACGGCCACGATAGCGTCGACGGCGGCCCCACCGCCGGCACGCTGGATCCCGAAGACTTCGACGTCTTGTCTTTCGAGGGTGCCAGAAGCGCAGTGGTTGTGGACATGCGAACCGGCATCGCAACCGGCGGCGGCGTCGCCGGGTCGGGAAGTGTGACTTTCACGAGCATCGAGGAGGTCCGCGGAGGCAGCTTCGATGACCGCTTGACTGCGTACGATGGGGTGCGGGACTCGTCTGGCAATTTGATCGGTGCTCATCTTGTCGGTGGCGCGGGCAACGATACGCTGATCGGCGGGCTTTCCGACGACGCGATTTCTGGAGACGAAGGAAACGATGAGATTCACGCCGGGGCGGGCGATGACCTCATCTCTCTCGCTAGCCGCTTGGGGTTCGTCACCTACGGGAACGATACGATCGATGGCGGGGCGGGATTCGACACCTTAGAGGTGGGATCGTTCGCCAAGAGCGCCGTGGTAGTCGATCTCGCTGCCGGCACGGTCGGCGGCGGCGGCGACGGCGGGTCCGGCAGCGCAAGCGTAGGCGGAATCGAGGGGGTGCGCGCGACTCCCGACAATGCGTTCAACAACCGCTTCAGCGGAAGTTCAGCCGCCGAATCCTTGGTGGGCGGTAATGGGAACGACACGCTTTCCGGGCTCGGGGGTAACGACACTTTGGAAGGTGGTGGAGGACAGGACACCTTTCTCTTCGCTTCAGCTCCCGGTGCAGCCAATGCGGACTTCGTCCTTTTCCTTTCGGGCAGCGATAAGCTGGCGTTCGACGGCACTGTATTTACCGCCATCGGGCCAAGCGGCAACTTCACGGCGGGCGATGCACGCTTCTTCGCGGCCGCCGGCGCGACCTCCGGGCACGACGCTGACGACCGCATCGTCTTCAATACCAGCACCGGCGAGCTCTTCTACGACGCCGACGGGAACGGGGCCGGCGCCGCGCAACTGGTTGCGACGCTCCAGCCGCTCCAGATGGGCCTTGTGCTCGCGGCCACCGACATCGTGGTGGACAACGGCGCTGCGCCGAACCCGACGACAACGGGCACCGCGGGCGACGACTCGCTGACCGGGACGGCGGGCGACGACCTGCTCCAGGGGCTGGCGGGCAACGACACCCTCAATGGCCTTGCGGGCAACGACACGCTCGACGCCGGCACCGGAGCAGACTCGCTCGTCGGCGGCACGGGCAACGATACCTATATCGTCGACGGGCCGGGCGATACCGTGGTCGAGAACGCGGGTGAAGGCACGGACACGGTGCTGAGCTCCGCTAGCTGGACCCTGGCCGACGGCTTCGAGAACCTCACGCTGACCGGCACCGGCAATATCAACGCGACCGGAAACAACGCGACGAACATCCTCGTCGGCAACTCGGGCAACAACTTCTTCAACCCTCGAGGCGGGGACGACACCATCCAGGGCGGAGCGGGCAACGACCAGGTGACGCTGGGCGGGGGCGGCGTGGCGAGCTACGGCAACAAGGTGATCGATCTCGGGGCGGGGTTCGACCGGCTGGACTTCAGCGGCTTCGCGAAGAGTGCGATCGTGGTCGATCTCGCCGCCGGGACGCTCGTCGGCGGGGGCACCGGCGGAGCGGGCAGCGCGCGGCTCACCGGCATCGAGCAGGTGGTCGGTGACGGCTTCAACGATCGGCTAAGCGGCAGCAGCGTGGCCGAGTCGCTGAACGGCGGTGGCGGCAACGATACGCTCGACGGCCGAGGCGGCAACGACACGCTGACCGGCGGTCTAGGCGCGGATACGTTCGCGTTCTCCGCGACGCCGGCAGCCGGCAATGCAGATCAGGTGACCGATTTTGTCTCGGCCAGCGATAAGCTCAGCTTCGACAACGCGGTCTTCACGGCGCTCGGCGCGGACGGGAATTTCGTTGCAGGTGATGCGCGCTTTGCGGCCGGAGCGGGCTTCACGTCCGGGCGCGATGCGAGCGATCGGATCGTCTACGACACCACCACTGGAAACCTCTATTACGACGCCGACGGCAGCGGGACGGGTGCATCGCAGCTCATCGCCACGCTGCAGGGTCATCCGACGCTGGCCGCGACCGACATCGTCGTGGTCTGGCAGCCGCAATCCCTGCAGGGCACTGCCGGCAACGACGCGCTGACTGGAACGGAGCGCAATGACTCTATCGCCGGACTCGCCGGCAACGACGGGATCATCGGTCTTGGCGGCGACGATACCCTCGATGGCGGGGCCGGCAATGACTATCTCCAAGCCGATGACGGCAACGATACGGTGATCGGCGGCGCGGGCGATGACGCGATCGAGGGCGGGCCCGGCGATGACTCGCTGGTAGGCGGCGATGGGAACGACATCTTCGACCTGGAGTTCTCGGGGGTCGGCGCCGGCGCCGATACCATGGAAGGCGGCGCGGGCAACGACGTCTACTTAGTCACGCAGGGTGATGTCGTGAACGACGCGCTCGGCGATGACGGATACGTCCTGGAGGGCGGCCTCACGCCCGCCGACTTCGTGATCGACGACGCCGGCGGCACCGACAGCATCTCGGTTTACGCCGGGGATAGCTGGACCCTGGCACCGGGATTCGAGAACCTCAGTGTTTATATCAACCAGGGTGACGACAACGGGGTTCCCGGGACCCTGGAAGTCGGAAACGCGCTCAACAACGTCATTGACGTCAGTGCAGCCGACGGCGCAATCCTCGACGGCCGCGAAGGCAACGACACCTTGATCGGCTCGGGCCCCAGCGACGGCTTCTTGTTCACCGTAGCCCCCGGGTCGGCGAACGCGGATGTCGTCGTGGGATTCCGGTCCGACGTGGATACGCTCGAGCTGGACAACGCGGTTTACGCCAACTTGGGCGCGACGGGAAGTCTGGCGGCGGGCGACGAGCGCTTCTTTGCCGGCGCCGGCGCCACCTCCGGACACGATGCGAACGACCGCGTCGTGTACAACACGACGAGCGGCGAGCTCTTCTATGACGCGGACGGCAGCGGCGCGGGCAACGCACAGCTCATTGCAACGCTGAAGGGTGCGCCGGCCCTGGCGCCGACCGACATCGCCGTTATTGCCCACGGGTCGAGCAACGTTTTCGGCTCCCAGTTCAACGACGAGCTTTTTGGCACGGGTGGAAGCGACTTCATCGACGGGCGCGGTGGAGACGACGTTATCAGGAGCGGCCAAGGCAACGACACCCTCGTAGGCGGACCCGGCGGCGATCTCTTCAGGTTTGATACTGGGCCCGAGCCCGGCAAGGTGGATCTGGTCGAAGACTTCGTCTCGGGCGCCGACAAGGCCGTATTCGGCAGTTGGGCGTTCACCGCAATCGGTCAAGGCGACTTCGTCACCGGCGACGCGCGCTTCGCGGCGGGTGCCGGGTTCACCTCGGGCCGCGACGCGAGCGACCGGATGGTCTACGACACAAACACCGGGAACCTCTACTACGACGCCGACGGCAGCGGCGCGGGCGGCGCGCAGCTCGTCGCGACTTTGGAGGGTCACCCCGCGGTCACGGCGACGGATATCTGGGTGCTCTAGTCGGCCCTGGGCGACTGGGCAGACCAGACTAGGCGTGGGCCGTAATACGCATGCCCCTGGCTAGGGTGGAATAGCGCTACTGGTGCGCGACCTCGTCTCCCGCCTGACGCCCCTGTTTCTGTTCGCCGCGCTCTTCAGCCTGGCGATCAACACGCTGCTGCTCGCGCCGTCGCTGTACATGCTGCAGGTGTTCGACCGCGTGCTCGCGAGCCGCAGCGAGGAGACGCTCGCGGTGCTGAGCCTCGCGGCCGTGATCGCACTCTTCGCCATGATGCTGCTCGACGTGCTGCGCGCGCGCCTGCTCGCCGCGGCCGGGGCGGCGCTCGACCGCCGGCTCGGGCCGCGGGTGCTGCAGGGGCTGATGGCGCAGACCGCGCGCCTCTCGGGCGCGGGCCACCTGCACGGCCTGCGCGACGTCGCCACGCTGCGGGCGTTCTTCAGCGGGCAGGGGCTGATGGCCTTCTTCGACGCGCCCTGGCTGCCCATCTTCCTGCTCCTCATCTGCCTGTTCCATCCGATCCTCGGCGCAGCCGCGTTCGGCGGCGCGGTCGTGATGGTGTTGGTCGCGTTGCTGAACGAGCGCCTGACGCGCGCGCCGCTCGAGCGCGCGCAGACGCAGGCGCGCCAGGCGGCGCGCTTCATCGACGTCGGCACGCGCAACGCCGACGTGGTCGAGGCGCTCGGCATGGCGCCGGCGCTGTCGCGGCGCTGGACGGCGCTGAACGAAGCCGCGCTGCGCGAGCACCGTCGCGCCAACGCGATCGGCGCCGGCTTCTCGGGCTTCACCAAGTTCGCGCGCCAGCTGATCCAGCTCGTCATGCTCGCGATCGGCGCGCACCTCGTGCTGTCGCAGCACGTCACCGCGGGCATCATGATCGCCGGCACGATCCTGCTCGGCCGGGCGCTGGCGCCGGTCGAGACGCTGGTCGGGAGCTGGAAAGGGCTGGTCGAGGCGCGCGCCGCCTGGCGGAGGCTGCGCACCCTCCTGAGCGAACAGGTTCAAGAGGATGCCGGCACCGAGCTGCCTGCGCCCGTGGGTGCATTGAACGTGGAGCAGCTCGTGTTCCGGCTGCCGAAGGCCGAGCGTCCGATCCTGCGCGGCGTGTCGTTCTCCCTCCAGCCGGGCGAGGCGCTCGGCGTGATCGGTCCGAGCGCGTCGGGGAAATCCACGCTGGCGCGCCTCATCGTGGGCGTGTGGAAGCCGGCGGCGGGCACGGTCCGCCTCGACGGCGCCGACGTGTCGGCCTGGCCGCGCGAGCGGCTTGGGCCTTACCTCGGCTACCTGCCGCAGGACGTGGAGCTCTTCGCCGGGACCGTGGCCCAGAACATCGCTCGCCTCGGCGAGCCCGACGCGGCGGCGGTGATCCGCGCCGCGCAGCGCGCTCACGTCCACGAGCTCATCCTGCGCCTGCCGCAGGGCTACGACACCGAGATGGGCGAGGCCGGGGCGGCGCTCTCGCCGGGCCAGCGCCAGCGCGTGGCGCTCGCGCGCGCGCTCTATGGCGAGCCGCGCCTGGTCGTGCTCGACGAGCCGAACGCGAGCCTCGATAACGAGGGCGACGAGGCGCTGCTCCGGGCGCTCGCCGACCTGAAGGCGCGGGGCGCGACGGTCGTCGTCGTGGCGCACCGGCCGTCGCTGCTCCGCGGCGTGGACAAGCTGCTGGTCCTGAACGAGGGCGCGGTGCAGGTTTTCGGCCCGCGCGCGGACGTGCTCGCGCGGCTCGCGCGGCCCCTGCAGGCGGCGCGGGAGCGGGCGGCATGAGCGAAGAGCGCGAAATCCGCAGGATCCTCGTCAGCGGCGTTCTCGTCATTGCGGGAGGCGCCGCGGCGCTCGCGGCGTGGGCCGCCTACGCCCCGATGTCGGGAGCGGTGATCGCGCCCGGGTTCGTCAAAGTCGACCTGAACCGCAAGGTGGTCCAGCACCAGGAGGGCGGCACGGTGCGCACGGTGCACGTTCGCGACGGCGAGCGGGTGAAGCAGGGCCAGGAGCTCGTCACGCTCGACGACGTGCGCGTCGACGCGGCGCTCGACCAGCAGCGCACCCAGCTCGACGCGGAGCGCGCCAAGGCGGCGCGGCTCGAGGCCGAGCGCGCGTTCGCGGCGAAGCCGGCGTTCCCGTCCGATCTCGTGAAGCGCGGCGGCGAGCCGAAGATGGCCGAGCAGCTCGCGCGCGAGTCGGTGCTGTTCCGCGCGCGGCGCGACGCGCTCGACACGCAGATCGTGCTGCTCCGAAAGCAGATCGACGAAACCGCGAGCGAGGTGGTCGCGCTGAACGAGCAGCTCGCGGCCGAGGAGAAGGCGCTCAAGCTGCAGCGGGAGGAGCTCGCGGCGAACGAGGGGCTGCTCGCTCAGGGCTACGTGCAGAAGACCCGGATCATGACGCTGCAGCGCGCCACCGCGGAGTACGAGGCGCGCCACGGCGAGCGCCGCGCCGAGCTCGCCAAGGCGCGCCAGCGCACCGCGGAGCTCGAGCTCCGCATCCTGTCCATGCGCAACACGTATGTCCAGGCGGCGGCCGACGAGCTGAAGGACACCAGCGCGCGCATCTTCGACCTCGAGGAGCGCATCCGTCCCTCGAAGGACGCGGCCGAGCGCCAGCGCATCCTTTCGCCGATCGACGGCGAGGTGGTGGGGCTGCGGGTCTTCAGCCAGGGCGGGGTGATCGGGCCGCGCGAGGTGCTGATGGAGATCGTGCCCGATGAGAAGCGCCTGATCGTCGAGGCGCGCATCCGTCCGGAGGACATCAACCACGTGCGTACCGGCTCCGAGGCCGACGTGCGCCTCACGGCCTACCAGCAGCGCACCACGCCGCTCGTGCCAGGATCGGTGATCTACGTCTCGGGCGACCGGCTCGTCGACCAGCAGAGCGGCGCGCCGTACTACGTGGTGCAGATTGACGTCCCCGCCGACGCGCTGGCGCAGGCCGGAAACCTCAAGCTCCAGGCCGGGATGCCGGCCGAGGTCTTCATCCGGACCGACAGCCGCACCGCGGCCGACTACCTCCTCGCGCCGGTGACCTCGTACCTGCGCCGCGCCATGCGCGAGCCGATGTAATGCGGCTGCTCTTCGTCCACCAGAACTTTCCCGGCCAGTACCGCCACCTCGCGGCGCAATACGCCGGAGCGGGCCATGAAGTGGTGGCGATCGGCGACAAGGAGAACCTGCGCTACCAGCCGCGGATTCCGGGGGTCAGGCTCTTCGCCTACGAGGCGCCGCGCGAGGACCACGCCGGTGCCTTCGAAGCGAGCGCGCTGCGCGCGATGCAGCGCGGCCGCGTCCTGGCCACGGCCGCCGCGGCGCTGCGGCGCGCCGGCTTCCGGCCGGATCTCGTCTTCGCCCACATCGGCTGGGGCGAGGCGCTGTTCCTCAAGGACATCTTTCCGGCGGCGCCGCTCCTCCTCTACTGCGAGTTCTTCTATCGCGCGCACGGCGCCGACAGCGGGTTCGATCCCGAGTTTCCGCCTTCGGCCAAAGGCCTCCTTCGGCTGCGGGTGATGAACGCGCCGCTTCTCATGTCGCTCGACGCCTCGGATTGGGGCATGGTGCCGACGCGCTGGCAGCAGCGCCAGTTTCCTGACGCGTACAAGGCGCGCATGTCGGTGATCCACGATGGCGTCGATACCGATCTCGCTCTTCCCAAAAGGAATGATTCTCCGGAAGAGCTGATTACGTACGTCGCGCGCAACCTCGAGCCCTACCGCGGCTTCCACGTCTTCATGCGCGCGATCCCCGAGATCCAGCGCCGCCGGCCGAACGCGCGCATCGTCATCGTGGGCGGCGACGCCGTGAGCTACTCGCCGCGCCTGCCGCCCGGCCAGACCTACCGCGAGCGCATGCTCCGGGAGCTCGACGGCAAGATCGACCTCGCGCGCGTCAGCTTTCTCGGGCGCATTCCCTATCGGGACTACCTCGCGCTGCTGCGCCGGTCGTCGGTCCACGTGTATCTCACGTACCCGTTCGTCCTGTCGTGGTCGCTGCTCGAAGCCATGGCGAGCGGCTGCCTCGTGATCGGCTCGCGCACGCCGCCGGTGGAGGAGGTCATCGAGCATGGCCGGAACGGGCTGCTGGTCGATTTCTTCTCCCCCGAAAAGATTGCTGCCGAGATCGACATGGCGCTGCAGCGCCGGAGCGACCTCGTTCCTTTGAAGGAAGCGGCGAGGCGCACGGTGCTCGAGCGCTACGACCTGAAGCGGGTGTGCCTGCCGGCGCAGCGCAGGCTGGTGGAAGCGCTGCTAGAGCGAAAAAGCGCCGACGCTCGCGCCGCCGCAGACGTACAGCAGCTGGCCGGTGACGAAGCCGGCCTCGCGGTCGGCGAAGAACATCACCGCCCGCGCGACGTCGCCCGGCTCGCCTAGCCGCCGCACCGGAATCGCCTGCGCGATGCGCTCGGCCTGCGGGCTGCCCTGCGGGACGATGTCGTGGAAGTTCGCGGTGCGGATCGGCCCAGGCGCGACCACGTTCACCGTGATGCCGGACGGCGCGAGCTCGAGCGCCCAGGTGCGAGCCATGCCGACGATGCCGGCCTTGGTGGCGGCGTAGGCGGTGCGGGTCGGCACGCCGAGCACCGCGCGCGACGAAACGAACACGATCCTGCCGTAGCCCGCTCCCTTCATCGCCGGCAGCGCCGCCTGCGTCAGCGTGATCGCGGCAGCGAGGTGCAGGTTGGCGAGCGCCGCCAGGTCGGCGAGCTGCACGTCCTGGAGGAGGGCAGGGCGGATGGCCCCCGCATTGTGGATCAACGTGGTGACGGCGTGGCTGCGCGCGATCTCGCTTGCCGCCTGCCGCGTCGCCTCGGTGTCGGTCAGATCGACCTTCACCTGACGAACCGGCAGGCTTGTCGGTCTCAAGTCCAGGGAGATCACTTCGTAGCCCGCCGCGAGCAGGCGTTCGGCCACCGCCCGGCCGATGCCCGCACTGCCGCCGGTCACGAGCGCGGTGCTCACAGAAAGAGCTGGATCGAGGGCAGGGCGGCGTCGCAGTTCAGGATGTCGACCCGCTTGAGACGGATGCGCAGCTTCCCGTCGATGCAGGCGAGCGTGTGCCACGCGGTCGCGGCGTAGCGCTGCGACTCGTCGCCGCGCGTCTCGGTGTAGAGGAAGGGCGTGCGCACGAGGAACTCGCCGCGCTCGTGATCGAGCTTCTCGGCCTCGGGCTCCTGCAGCACGTGCAGGCAGCGGCTCGGCGGGCGCTGCGAATAGGCCCGCGGGCTCTTCAGGCGCTCGATGCGCAGCTCGAGCAGCAGCCGGTCCTCGTAAGCGAGCGAGTTATGGTGGAGCGGGTCGGTCTGTCCCGGCGTCGCCGGAACCCAGTAGCGCGCGTCCTCGGTGAAGAGCGCCAGCCACTCGTCGAAGCGCTTCTCGTCGATCAGCCGGGCCTCGTGGCGAATGAACCTGGCGAGTTCCTGTTCTGTGGGCTGGTGGGTCACGGCGGCACCATCAATTCTTTCCATGCCCGGAACTGGTTGCGCATGGATACGTCGCTCGTGCCGTTGCAGGTGAGCTCGCCGCGGCGCTCGAGCTCGGCGGCCTCGCCTACGGCGTGGTTGCGGTGCAGGCTGACCCACTCGTTGCCCTCGCCGGCGAGGCCTTCCTGGATGGCGCGGTAGCAGTGCAGGTCGTCGTGGCCGACGATCGACATCGGCGAGTTGATCAGGCGGTTGTACGTCACGGTGCGCTCGAGGAGCACGTCGGGCGCGCCTTTCAGGCGGAAGGTCCACGATTCGATGAGCGTGCGGTCGGCGGCGAGCGGCCGCGCCACGCGGATCGACTGGATCGCGCCCTTGATGGTGAGGCTCGGGTAGTACACGGTGTTGTGCCGCACCGTGCCGAGGATCCGGCGCGCGCGCTCCTCGCCGTACGCCTTCTTCATCAGGGCCTCGTAGTCGCCGAGCGCCGCATAGGAGGAATGGATCGAGAAGTTGACGCCCGAGAAGCCGTGGCCGTGCGGGTACACCCGCACCCCCATGTCGTCGAAGAACTTGTAGTCCGATGCGAACGGCGCGATCTGCTCGATCGCCATCGGCTTGGGCGCATCGGCGGGCTTGCCTTCCCAGAGCCGGCGCGCGGTGCCGGCCGACGACGCGTGCGCGATCATCGGGTGCATCGTGTCGTTCAGGTTCTCGACGAACATCTTCCAGTTGCAGTTGTGGAGGTAGCGCAGGCAGCCGCCCGCGATCTCGAGCTCGCCCTCGGGCGAGCGGTCGGCGAGGTTGTCGATGGAGGAGAGCGACTCGCCGAAATAGTCGCGAAAGCCGATGCCCTGCGCCGCGAGCCGCACGAAGATGAAGCCGCGGTGGGTGGCGACGTTCTCGATCCGCGCCAGCCCGCGCCAGGCGTCGGTCTCGGCGATGCGCGTTCCCTCGTAGCCCTGCGCGAGCGGAATGTTGAGGATCGACCCGTCCAGCCGGTAGGTCCAGGCGTGGTACGGGCAGCGCAGCGTCTTGCCGCAGTTCCCGGCCGCCTCGGCTACGAGCTTGGTGCCCTTGTGCGCGCAGCGGTTGACCAGCACCCGGACCGAGCCGTCGCCATGGCGCAGGACGATGAGCGGCTGCGCCGCCACGTCGACGGTGAGGTAGTCGCCCTCGCGCGGAATCTGGCTTTCGTGGCCGGCATAGATCCAGGCGCGCGACCACAGCCGCTCCATCTCGAGCTGAAAGAGCTCGGGGTCGACATAGGCGTCGCGGTGCACCCGGTCGGGCTGGACCAGGGCATCGAGCGCCGCGGGACTATTGCGGTAACGCCCCATCGCGTGCATTGTAGAATCACTCAAATGATTGTTTTCGATCTGCTTTGCCGCGAAGGCCACCGCTTCGAGGGATGGTTCGGCTCGGCGGCCGACTTCGCCGCGCAGAAGGAGCGGCGTCAGCTCGCCTGTCCGAGCTGCGGCGACGCGCAGGTCGAGCGCGTGCCGTCGGCTTCGCGGTTCAATCTCGGCGCGGCGGAGCCCAAGCCGGCGCCGAAAGGGTTGGCGGCCGGCGGGCCGGGAGGGGCTCCGGCCAATGGCCCCGGGGCGCCCCAGCGCACGCCCGAGATGGAGGGCAAGGATCCGTTCGCCATCGCGCAGATGCTCTATTCGCGCATGCTGGACGAGCTTCTCACCAAGACCGAGGACGTCGGCAAGAACTTCCCGGCCGAGGCTCGCAGGATCTTCTACGAGGAGGCGCCGGCGCGCGCCATCCGGGGCGTAGCGAGCGCCCAGGAGCACGACGAGCTGGTCGACGAAGGGATCCCGGTGGCGAGGCTGCCGCTGCCGCCCGGGCAGCTCAACTAGGTCTTTCTAGGCCGCGGTTTTGTAGGAAACCGACTCGGAAGCCGGCGCGGCGGGCGTAGCCGCCGGCCGCTCCGCGGTGCGTTTCCCGGCGTGCTCGATGATGATGTCGATGACGTCGAAAAACATCGTGTCCGGCAGGGTGCCGATGTCGCGCATCCAGTAGTCGAGCTGGCGCTCCGGCACGCGCAGGCGCTCCGCGAGCCGGTCCAGCCCGCCCATCATGGTCGCCGCGCGCCGGATCGCGAGCGCGCGTGCTGCAAGCTCAGTCTTCATGAATCTCCTGTCGGAACGCCGTGAGCATGGCGGTTCGACCCCGCGGCCTCAAGTCGCGATGTGCCGCTTCGTGCTGTAAGGATGCGGCCACACGAATAATCCTCAAAGCATGCAATCAGTATTATGTCAAATCGTTCCATTATCCCCTAAAGCAGATCCCAGGCGATAAGGCAGCCCGACCCGCCCTTCGGGGCGCCACTTGGCGCTATCGGTCAATGCTTAACTACAGTGGAACAAAGGCTTACGGGACTAACTTCAGACTGAGGTATCACTTGGACGGCAGGCTGGCGAGCATTTCCGCGGAAAAGAGCTTTGGATTGAGCGGATGGCGCGACAGGAGCCGGCGTTCGACCATCGCACGCGAATAGGCGAGCCATTCCCTCGCCTTGGCGGGATCCCGGGGGATGGTCCCGGTGTGATATTTCGGAGGCAGGCCCATCGCCGCCAGAGCGCGATCCAGCGCGAGCTTCTGGAGGGCATCGGCGAGGGCCTCGAGCTCGTCGCGGTCGTCGACCGGCGTCGGACGCTGGAGCAGCCGCTCCAGCACCTCGGCATTCCCGGCGTACTCGAGCGCGCGAAGCGGGGCGCCTCCGGCATAGGCGAGCCAGCGCTCCGGGTTCCGTGCCCCCTGCTCCGCCAGCCAGCGCAATGCGAGCTCCTGGGACGGAACCGGCACGGCGAGGGCCACGCAGCGGCTGCGGATCGTCGGCAGGAGCTGCGACGGCCGATGCGCCACGAGCAGGAACACCGCCCCCGCGGGCGGCTCCTCGAGGCCCTTCAGGAGCGCGTTGGCGGCGTTCGGATTCATGTCTTCCGCCGGATGGACCAGCGCGACCCGCAGCCGCCCGCGATGCGAGCCCACGTTCAGGAAGCCGTCGAGCTCCCGCACCTGCTCGATGCGGATCTGGAGGCTCGGCTTGGCGCGCTTCGCGGGGGCCTCGGCTGCGTCGTCCGGATCGCCGGCGGGCTCCTTGGCGAGCGCCTCGGGCTCCAGGCGGCGAAAGTCGGGATGGCTGCCGGCAAGGAACCAGCGGCAGCCCTCGCAGCGCCCACAGGGCCGGCGCGCTGCGTCCTCGCAGAGCAGGAACTGCGCCGTCTGCTCGGCGAGCGCGAGCTTGCCGGTGCCGCGGGCGCCGTGGATCAGCAGCGCGTGCGGAAAGCGCCCGGCGCGCGCTTTCAGGGATTCGAAGAGAGACTGGTTCCAGGGATGCATCAGGGAGAGGTGTCAGGAAAAGACCAGCGCGCGCTCCAGGTTCTTCCGAATCGTCGGCATGTCGGCGGCCGCGTCGATGATCCGGATCCGGCCGGGCTCGGCCCGGGCGCGCGCGACGTAGGCGTCGCGTACGCGCCCGAAAAAGGCTTTGTCTTCGCGCTCGAAGCGGTCGAGCTTTTTCCCCGAGCCCGCGAGGCGCCTGCGCGCCACTTCGTAGCTGCAGTCGAACACCAGCGTGCGGTCGGGCGCGAGGCCGGGATGCGCAACGGCGCTCAGCCGCTCGATGAGCTCGGGCGGCACGCCCTTGCCGGCGCCCTGATAGGCGTAGGTCGCGTCGAGGAAGCGGTCGCAGACCACCCAGCTCCCAGCCTCGAGCGCGGGACGGATCACCTTGCGCACGTGGTGTGCGCGTGCCGCGAAGATGAGCAGCGTCTCGGCCATGGCGTCCATCGGCTCCTCGAGGATGGCCCGGCGCAGGTGCTCGGCGAGATCGGTGCCGCCGGGCTCGCGCGTCACGATCGCGCGCCGGCCGGAAGCGGCCGCGACGGCGTCCGCGATGAATTGCAGGTGCGTCGACTTGCCCGCGCCGTCGACCCCCTCGAGGGTGATGAATCTCCCCGGGCCGCTCACTTCGGCGGCCGCCGCAGCTGGTAGCGCGATACGGCGCGGTTGTGCTCGTCGAGGGTGCGGGAAAACTGGCTCGAGCCGTCGCCGCGGGAGACGTAGTACAGCGCCTCGGTTTTTCCGGGGTGCATCGCGGCGTGCAGCGACGCGATGCCCGGCATGGCGATCGGCGTCGGCGGCAGGCCGGCGCGCGTGTAGGTGTTGTACGGCCCGTCCTCGATCAGGTGGTTCTTCTTCAGGTTGCCGTCGAACGAATTGCCCAGGCCGTAGATGATCGTCGGGTCGACCTGAAGGCGCATGCCGATGCGCAGGCGGTTCACCAGCACGCCGCCGATCAGGTCGCGCTCCTCCGATTTGCCGGTTTCCTTCTCGATGATCGAGGCCATGATCAGCGCCTCGTAGGGCGTCTGGTAGGGAAGCTCGGGCATCTTCCCGTCCCATTCCTTCTTCAGGTGGCGCTGCATGGCGAGGTACGCCCGCCGCAGCACCGCCAGGTCGCTCGAGCCTTTGCCGAAGAGATAGGTGTCGGGAAAGAACAGGCCCTCGGGATGCGGCTCGGGCGCCTGCAGGCGCGCGAGAATCTGAGTGTCCTCGAGGCCGGCGGTGTCGTGGCGCAGGTCCGGGCTCGCGTCGAGCGCGGCGCGGAACTGGCCGAAGGTCCAGCCCTCGATCAGGCGCACGTCGGCCTGCGTGACGTCGCCGCGCGTGAGCTTCTCCAGCAGCTCGGTCGGGGTCACCGGCTCGGCGATCTCGTAGCTGCCCGCCTTGATCGCGCGCTCCTTGCGCAGCGCACGCGCGAGGGCCTCGAACTCGAAGCGCCGCAGGCGGATGCCGGCGCCCTCGAGCGCGTCCATCACGCCGCGCAGGCTCGCCCCGCGCGGGATCTCGACTTCGAGCGGAACCTTGGCCACCGTGAGCGGCGTCGAGACGTACCAGGCGGCATAGCCGCCCGCGCCGAGCAGCGCGAGTATCGCCAGACCGAGTAGGGTCTTGAGGGTTTTCAGAAAAGCCCGCGCGGTAAAGCCGCCATTTTACGATGGAGCACTGAAACAACCTCTACGTAATTGTTCCTCTTGCTGGTGTGTCGGCGTCGACACTAATCGGTTGGGGCGGCGCCTCGCACCGGCCGCCTGGGGATTTTGGACAGGACTGCCGCACGAAACTCGGACTGCGCCTGATCCGGGCCATACAGTTCCTCGAGTCGAGGAACGTCAACATAACGGGCACCGAGAGTTTCCAGCGCTATGGTCAGCGCCTCGATGGAAACTCGCGGTAATTCGAGCGGCAAGATCCGACAAGCAATGAAGGGCAATTGCGGATTGATAGTCCTGACCTCGCGCATGAGCTCAAACATGCGCGAGCCGTTGAAAAACACGCCGCACAACACGAGCGCAATCAGGCGGTCGTCCTCCAGCCGCTTTAAGGCTTCTTCCACCGTATGGACAGAGACCACGTCAACGTAGCTTCCCAGCGCCCTTTCCAGATAAGGAATGATGTGGTGCGTAAATGCGGCGAGAACACGTGGTTTGTTCGCCATTGCTCGTCTGCGCGGTGGCGCGCCTGCGTTGGATGGCGAAAGTATTGCACGGTCCTCCGGAGCAAAGAAGGCTCTGTGTAAGCTGGATAGCGCTGGAGTGCCCCGTTTCAGTTGTCATGGCTCAATTGTCTTTCTGAAGTAGCCGTTACCGTAGAATTGGTTTTCTACGATGGAGTGCGCGCGACTTTCCCGCTACGGGCTGCTCTCGGTGCAAGGCGCCGACGCGCGTGAATTCCTCCACGCGCAGCTCACGAACGACATCCGCAACCTGCCGCCGGACCACGCCGCGCTCGCGGGCTGGTGCTCGGCGAAGGGTCGCCTGCTTGCGACGTTTCTCGTGATCCCGGCGCCGCAGGGCTTCCTGCTGCAGCTCGCGCGCGACCTCGCCCCGACGGTGGCCAAACGCCTGTCGATGTTCATCCTGCGCTCCAAGGTCAAGATCGCCGACGAGAGCGAAGCGTGGGCGCAGAGCGGATTCTGGGACGCAGATCGAAACGCGGAGAAAGTGGAGTGGCAGAACCGCGTCGGCTTGGTTCCGGTCGGCGAAAAGCGCGTCCTCAGGCTGGAGCCCGCCGCGTCCGCGTCAGCCGAATGCAGGGGCGACGAAGAGACCTGGACCCTGCAGGAAATCCGCGCCGGGCGCCCGCTCATCACCGCGGCGACGCAGGACCAGTTCGTGCCGCAGATGGTGAACCTGGAGACGCTCGGCGGCGTCGACTTCCAGAAGGGCTGCTATCCAGGGCAGGAAATCGTGGCGCGCGCGCAGTACCGCGGCCAGGTGAAGCGGCGCATGGTGCGCCTGCCGGCGCCCCAGGGCGAGCGGCTGCGGCCGGGACAGCAGTTCAACGGCGGCACCGTGGTGGACAGCGCCGGCGGCGAGCTGCTCGCGGTCATGCCGGTATGAACCATTATTACGTCTACTACAAGATCGCGCCGGACCGGCTGCCGCAACTGCGCGGCCTGGTCGAGAAGCTATTCGGGGAAATCGAAAAGCAATGCGGCGTGCGCGGCCGCTGGATGCGGCGGCGCGACGACCCGTCGACGTACATGGAGGTCTACGAGGAGGTCAAGGACGCAGCGGCGTTCGAGGCGCTGCTCGAGCGCGAGGGCGCGAAGCTCGGCGTCCAGCGCAAGCTCGAGCGCTTCGTGAACGCAAGCTGATGTGCCTGATCCTGCTCGCCTGGCAGGTCCCGGGCCGGCCCGCGCTGGTCGTCGCCGCGAACCGCGACGAGTTCCATGCCCGCCCGGCGGCCCCGGCGGCCTTCTGGGAGGACCAGCCCTCGATCCTCGCCGGGCGCGACCTCGAGGCGCGCGGCACCTGGATGGGGATCTCGCGCAGCGGCCGGTTTGCTGCGGTGACGAACTATCGCGGCGGAACCGAGCCACGCGCCGCGCAGTCCCGAGGTTCTCTGGTCACTGCTTTTCTCTTGAATGGCCAGCCACCTGCGAAATACGTAGGTGAAGTCCAAGAGAAAGCCGCTTCGTACAGCGGCTTCAACCTTCTAGCCAGCGACGGAATCGAGCTCTGGTGGATGTCCAACCGCGACAGCGAACCCCGGCGGCTCGAGCCTGGCCTCTACGGGCTGGGCAACCTGCTCCTCGATTCCCCGGATGTCGAGCCGAGAAAGCGGCGTTTCGAGGACGCGCTCGCCTCGGGTGCGGCGGTCGAGCCGCTCTTCACCGTGCTCGCCGATGCGCGCATCGTCGATCCGCGCTACGGCACACGCTGCTCCACCGTATTCTTCGGCCGCCGCTACGTCGAGCGCTCGTTCGCGCCCGACGGCACGGAGCAGGAGACCCTGCACTACGAGCTTTAGAGCGCGCGGCGCATGTTGACGTGGGGGATGCCGGCGTCCATGTACTCGGCGCCCTCCTCCACGAACCCGTGCGCGCGGTAGAACGCCATGGCGTGCACCTGCGCCGACAGCACGACCTCCCGGTCGCCGCGCGCCCGTGCCGCCTCGATGAGCTTCGCCAGGATCCGGCCGCCAATGCCGCGGCCGCGCCAGGCCGGGAGCACCGCCATGCGCCCGATGTGCCCGTCCGGGAGCAGCCGGCCGGTCGCGATCGGGCTTTCCCTGTAATACGCGACAGCGTGTACAGACTTGGCATCCATCTGGTCGAGCTCGATCTCGGCGGGCACGCGCTGCTCCTCGACGAACACGGCGAAGCGGATCGGCGCGGCGTGCGCGCGCGCTTGTTCCCAGGGCAGGAGCTCGAGGCGCAGGTCCGTGTACACGAGTCGCGAAAAGTATAATGGCCCCATGAAAAGCCTTTGGAGCGACGCGGAAGCTGCGCAGTTCGCCGGGCCGCTCGGGCCGCGCGTCTACACCTCGCGCCTGCTCGGCCGCGACCGCTCGCTCGTGCTCCACGGCGGCGGCAACACCTCGGTCAAGCTGCGCGAGAAGAACCTCTTCGGCGACGAAGAGGACGTGCTCTACGTGAAGGGCAGCGGCTGGGACCTCGAGACCATCGAGCCCGCCGGCTTCACCCCGGTGGCGCTCGGCTACGTACGCAAGCTCGCCGGGCTGGCGCGGCTCTCCGACCCGCAGATGGTGAACGAGCTCAACACCCATATGCTGCGCGCGGGCGCGCCCTCGCCCTCGGTCGAGACCATCCTGCACGCCATCCTGCCGCACAAATACGTCGACCACACCCACGCCGACGCGGTGCTCTCGGTGTCCAACGCACCCGAGGGCGAGAAGCGCATCCGCGAGATCTACGGCGAGCGCGTGGTGGTGATTCCCTACATCATGGCCGGCTTCGACCTCGCGGCCTACTGCGCGCGCGAGTTTCCGAAGCAGGCGGGCAAGCACACCCTCGGCATGGTGCTGCTCTCGCACGGCGTGTTCTCGTTCGGCCCGGACGCGCGCACTTCCTACGAGCTCATGATCGAGCTGGTCTCGATGGCCGAGGAATACCTCGCGAAGAAGAAGGCCTGGCACGTCGGATTTTCCGCCAGTCCCTCGCTGAAGGAGCCGGCGTCAAAGCGGGAGGACATCGCGAAGCTCAGGCGAGCGATCTCCGAGCAGGCCGGTTTTCCGATGATCGTCAAGATGAACGACGGAGAGAAGCTCGCCGCCTTCGCGCGGCGGCCCGACGTCGCGAAGCTCTCCCAGCAAGGCCCGGCCACGCCGGACCACGTGATTCGGACCAAGCCTTTCCCGATGCTCGGGCGCGATGTCGCGGGGTACGCCGGCAGGTACCGCGAGTACTTCGAGCGCTTCTCCGCCAAAGCTAAGGAGAAGAAGACCATGCTGGACGCGGCACCGCGCATGGCGCTCGACCCCGTGCTCGGCTTCGTCGCGGCGGGCCGCACGGCGAAGGACACGGCGATCGTCGAGGAGCTCTACGACCACACCATCGACGTGATCCTGCGCGCCGAGGCGCTCGGCGGCTGGCGCGCGCTCGATCAGCAGCACACCTTCGACATCGAGTACTGGGACCTCGAGCAGGCGAAGCTGCGAAAAGCGGGCTCCGCGCCCGCCTTCACCGGCGAAGTCGCGCTCGTCACCGGCGCGGCCTCCGGCATCGGCAAGGCGTGCGTGGAATCGTTTTTGAAGCGCGGTGCCGCGGTGGTCGGCCTGGACCGCAATCCCGCCGTCGAAGGCATGTGGAAGCGTGCCGACTTTCTCGGCCTCACTTGCGACCTGACCGACCGCAACGCAATCAATGGTTGCCTGGAGAAGGCAGTCAGATGCTTCGGCGGCGTCGACATGCTGGTGCTGAACGCGGGCATCTTCCCCTCCTCCCAGTCGATCCAGGAAATTCCCGCGGAGAGCTGGCGCTCGGCGATGACGGTGAACGTGGAGGCGAACCTCCTCGTCATGCAGGCCTGCCATGCGCTGCTGCGGCTCGCGCCCTGCGGCGGCCGGATCGTGGTCATCGGCTCGAAGAACGTTCCGGCGCCTGGACCCGGCGCCGCCGCGTATTCGGCCTCGAAGGCGGCGCTCAACCAGCTCGCGCGCGTGGCGGCGCTCGAGTGGGCGAAGGACGGCATCCGCATCAACTCGCTCCATCCGAACGCGGTCTACGACACCGCCTTGTGGACCGAAGAAGTCCTCGCCTCGCGCGCCAAGGCCTACAACCTCACCGTCGAGCAGTACAAGAAAAACAACCTCCTTAAGACCGAGGTGGCTTCGAAGGACGTGGCCGAGCTCGCCGCCGAGATGTGCGGCGCGCTCTTCGCCAAGACCACGGCGGCGCAGGTTCCCGTCGACGGCGGCAACGAGCGCGTCGTCTGATGCCGGGGGAAGTCCAGCCGATCCGGTGGCGAGGCGACCGCCTCGAGCTCCTCGACCAGCGCCTTCTTCCGGAGCAGGCCGTCTACGTCACCTGCCGGAGCGCGGCTGACGTCGCGGCGGCGATTCGCGACATGGTGGTGCGCGGCGCTCCCGCGATCGGCTGCGCCGCGGCTTTTGGCGTTGTCCTGTCGAAAGGTTCCCCTGAATCGTTTGAAGTTCTGGCCAAAAGCCGCCCCACAGCGGTAAACCTATTCTGGGCGCTCGAGCGCATGAAGAAGGCGCAGGATCTGGAGGCCGAGGCCATCGCGATCTACGAGGAGGACCTCGCCGCCAACCGCGCCATCGGCAGGCTCGGCGCGGAGCTCATCCGGGAGCGCTCGCGCGTCATGACCCATTGCAATACCGGCGCTCTCGCAACTGCAGGCTACGGCACCGCTCTGGGGGTCATCAGGGCTTCCAAAGGGAAGAACATCTCGGTGATCGCCAACGAAACGCGTCCTTATCTCCAGGGAGCGCGCCTTACGGCGTGGGAGCTGGTGCAGGAGGGAATCCCCTGCACCCTCATCACCGATAGCATGGCCGGGCATCTGATGAGCAAGGGCGAGGTGGACGTGGTGATCGTCGGCGCCGATCGCGTCGCCGCCAACGGCGACGTCGCGAACAAGATCGGCACCTATCCCCTCGCGGTGCTGGCGAAGCGACACGGCATCCCGTTCTACGTCGCGGCGCCACTTTCGACGTTCGACCCGAAAATCGCGGACGGCTCGCAGATCCCGATCGAGGAGCGCCCCGCTGCAGAGGTCACCGGCTACCGCGGCACGCGCTGGGCGCCCGAGGGCGTTTCGGTGCGTAATCCCGCCTTCGACGTCACGCCGGCGGAGCTCGTCACCGCGATCATCAGTGAGAAGGGGATCGCCACTCCGCCCTACAGGGAAAGTATCGCTGCGCTCCTGAAGTGATGCCTTTATCCACGCGGTGACGTCGCTGCCAAGATTCGTCGCGCTCTACGCGGCGATCTACGGAGCCTACGGCGTCGCGTCGCCTTTCCTGCCCGCGTTCGTGAGCGCGCGCGGGCTGTCGCCGCAGGAGATCGGGTTCGCGCTCGCGGCGGGCACCGCCACCCGTCTGGTCTCGGCGCCGCTCGCCGGCCGCATCGCGGACCTGGTGCAGGCGTTGCGCGTGATGCTGGTGGTCTCGATCGCCGCCGCGGCCCTGGTGACCCTCGGCTATCTCTCCGCGCGCGGTTTCTGGATGGTGCTCGCGGTCATGGTGCTGCATGCCTGGGCGCTCGCGCCGATGACCGTGCTGGCCGACGCGCTGGCGCTCGGCGCCCGCAGCTTCGAGTACGGCCGGGTGCGCGGCACCGGCTCGGCGGCGTTCATCCTCGGCACGCTGATCTCCGGGCAGGCGATCGGGGTGTTCGGCCTCGAGGTGATCGTCCCGCTGCAGGCGCTGCTCCTCGGCGCCGCGGCGCTCGCCGCGGTCCGGGTGCCGGAGATCGAGCACCGGCCCAGGCCCAGGCTGGAATCGAGCGCAGGCACGTCGCTGCGCGCATTGCTCCGAATTGCCCGCTACCGGAACCTGGTGCTGCTTGCGGCGCTGGTGCTCGGAAGCCATGCCATGCACGATGCCTTCGCGGTGATCCGCTGGGGCGCCGCCGGAATCAGCGCGGAGATTTCGAGCCTGCTCTGGTCGGAAGCCGTCGCCGCCGAGGTCCTGGTGTTCTGGTTCATCGGCCCCGCGCTTGTGAAGCGTCTGACGCCGGCGGGAGCGATGGCGCTCGCGGCCGGGGCCGGGGTGCTGCGCTGGGCGGTCATGGCACAGACCGCGGACGTGGCCGCGGTCGCGCTGGTGCAGCCGCTCCACGGATTGACCTTCGCGCTGTTCCACCTTTCCTGCATGCGCGTGCTCGCGCGCACGGTGCCGCCGGGATTCGAGGGCACCGCGCAGGCGCTCTACGCCACGGTCGCCGTCGGCGCCTCGGCCGCGCTCCTCACACTCGCCTCAGGCTCGCTCTACGGCTCCCTCGGGCCTCACGCGTTCTGGTTCATGGCCGCCCTTTGCGCCGCCGCCCTGCCTTTGACCTTACGGCTAAGAGGCGCCTGAGCTCTGCGAGCACCGGCATTTCCTCCAGCGCCTGGGGCGGAAGGCGATTCCAGTCGATGCCTGTCGGCGCTTTAGCCGGTTGCTTGATTTCGATAAGTTTGTCCGGCGTGGCGACGAGGCTGACCGGCAGATCGTGCGGCTCCGTGGGAAAGCCGGCGAGGAGCTGGAGCGGATGCACGGTGGTCGCGACCGGGACCGGCGGGTTGCCGAGCTCGCGGAGCATCGCGTACTCGAGGTCGGCGTAGCCGTGGCCCTTGCCCAGGCGCCGGCCGCCGCGGGTGACCGCGACGGAGCCCATCACCACGAGGTCGATCCGCGGCAGCTCGTCGAGGGCGAGATCCTCGCCCCACCTGCCGCCGCGCTTGAGCGTCGCGGCCTCGTCGTAGCGGTCCGGAGGAATCTTCGCCGGATCGAGCCTGCGGAAGGCGCCCTTGAGGCGCGGCGTCGGCGTGATCACCGTGATCCCGCGCTCGAGCGCGAGTTTCCTCACCCAGCGCTGCGGCGAGTCGGGATTCACCTTGATCACCTTCGCATTCGCGAACAGCGGATGCGCGAGCAGCCGTGCGGCGGCCTGCTCCGCGCCCTTGAAGTTCGGAATGCGGCCGTGGACCGGGAACGGAAAGCGCGCCGCCCGCTTGCGGGTCAGCGCGTCCCACACCGCGGTGCGCGCGGCGGCCTTACCAGGGAATCTGCGAGCCGTCGTGGGAGAAGAACTTGCCGGAGTCTTCGCGGCGCAGGCCGCCGAGCACTTTACGCAGCCCGCGCACCGAGACCTCGGGCGTGAGCGACGCGCCCTGCCCGCCCATGTCGGTCTTCACCCAGCCCGGGCTGAGCGCGGCCACGATGACGCCGCGCGGCCGCAGCGTCTCGGCGAGCGCCTTCGCGAGCAAGTTGAGCGCCGCCTTGCTGGTCGAATACGGCAGCGTCATGCCGCTCGTCTCCGCGATCGAGCCGAGCCGGCTCGACATCACGGCGATGGTCTGGCGCTCGCTCGCCGCGACGTTGTCGACGAGCGCCTCGATCACCGCCGCCGCGCCGAGCAGATTGACCCGCAGGAGCTTCTCCCAGTCGGCGTAGTCGAAGCTGCCGAGCGCCATGCCGCGCTTGCCGATGATGCCGGCGTTGCAGAAGAGGATATCGAGCGGCTCGCCTTTCAGTTTTGTCCCCAGCTTCCGGACTTCGCCGAAGTCGGTCACATCGACCTTGAAAGACTCCGCCCCGATCTTCTCGAGGTCTCCGTCGCGCACGGTGCCGATGACGCGCCAGCCGTCCGCCGCGTACTGGCGCGCGAGCTCGAGGCCGAGTCCACGGCCGGCACCGGTGATCAGGATTGTCGGCACGACGCTCTCCTCCTACGCATGAATGTCCACCGGTGTGTAAGGAGCGACGAGATCGAACAGCTCGACGATGTCGGCGTTGCGCATGCGAATGCAGCCGATCGAGCCGGGCTTGCCCATCTCGGCGGAATCGGGCGAGCCGTGAATGTAGATGTAGCGGCGCATGGTGTCCACGTCGCCGAGGCGGTTCTTCCCCGGCTCGCAGCCGGAGAGCCACAGGATGCGAGTGAGGATCCAGTCGCGCCCCGGGTACCGGCCGTGGAGCTCCGGCGACCAGACCTCGCCGGTCGGGCGCCGGCGCACGAACACCGCGTTGAGCGGCTGGCCGGCGCCGATCTTGGCGCGCACGATGTGGCGGCCGCGCGGCGTCTGCAGGCTGCCGTTCTTCTCGCCGGGGCCCTTCTTTGCGGTGGAGACGGAGTAGGCTTTCAGCGCCTTCCGCTTCGCGTCGCGCAGCACCAGGGTCTGCTCGGGGATGCTGATCTCGATCTTCATCGCCGCGCGGCGAAGAAGCTGCTGAGGAGCGCGCCGCACTCGGCGGCCAGGACGCCGCCCTGGACCAGGGCATGATGATTCAAACGCCCTTCTTCAAAGAGATTGACGGTGCTCCCCGCGGCCCCGGTCTTCGGGTCGGCGGCGCCAAACACCACCCGGCGAATCCGTGCGTGGAACATGGCGCCGACGCACATCGCGCAGGGCTCGAGCGTCACGTAGAGCGTCGCGCCCACCAGCCGGTAGTTCTTCCGCGTCGAGGCGGCCGCGCGCATGGCCTGGATCTCCGCGTGCGCGGTCGGGTCGGACGCCGAGATCGGGCGGTTCCAGCCCTCGCCGACGACCTTCTCGTCGAGCACCACGACCGCCCCCACCGGAACCTCGCCCTCCTCCCGCGCGCGCTGCGCGAGGCCGAGCGCATGGCGCATGAACCGCTCGTCCCGCTCGTCCAACTGCGGCGCTTCGCTCACCAGGGCAGGGACTCGTAGAGCTCCGGCTTGAAGCCGACGACCAGCCTTCCGTTCAGCTCGAGCACAGGCCGCTTGATGGCCGAGGGCTGCGCCAGCATGAGCGCCGTGGCGCGCTTCTCATCGAAACCGTCTTTCTGGGATGAAGGCAGGTTGCGGAACGTGGTCCCGGCGCGGTTGAGGAGCGCTTCCCAGCCGACTTCGGCGCACCAGCGATCGAGCCGCGCCCTGTCGATGCCCGCGACCTTGTAGTCGTGGAAGCGGTAGCCGACACCGCGCTGGTCGAGCCAGGCCCGCGCCTTCTTCACGGTGTCGCAGTTGCGGATGCCGTACAAGATTCCCGCTTTCATGACCATTCCTGACGATGCGGACGCATGGGCCGCCCGTAGCGTTATTGTATTGGCAGTCCGGATCGGGTTAACTCCCGGCGATGAGTCCGAGCCGCATCCGGGGCGTCGCGCTTTGCGCGCTGCTGTTCCCGCATCCTTCGATCAGCCAGGACGCACCGGTCCAGGTGCAATACGTGCACGCCGAGACGTTCGCCGATGTCGGCAATCATCGCTTCAGCGACGAGCGGATCCGCGCCGCCTATCTCGAGCAGCTGCGAGGCCATTTGGTGAAGCGCGCCGCAGGCTTGCTCGCCGCGGGCGAGCGGCTCAATGTCTCCATCACCGAGCTGGACATGGCCGGCGAGTTCGAGCCCTGGCGTCCGCCCCTGGGCGACGCGCGGATCGTGAAGGACATCTATCCACCGCGCATCGACCTCAGCTTCCGCCTTGCATCGGACGACGGCAAGGTCATCAAGGAAGGCGCGCGGGAGCTGCGCGATCCGGCATTTCTCGCCGGCGCAAACCGCTACCCGGACGATCCGCTGCGCTACGAGAAGACCCTGGTGGACCGCTGGCTGGAGCAGGAGCTGACCGGCCGCTGAGGGTTCTTACCTCGGATCCGTCATGCGGGCGGCCCGGATCGCGAAGGAGAGGTCGACCCGATTCTGGACCGCGATCGCCCCGCCGAGCACCGAGAAGGGCTCGATCCCGAAGTCGGTCTGGTTGATGGAGAGGCTGCCGTCGACCGCGATGCGCTCGGCGCCGCGATCGATCTTCGCCGGGACGCGAACGGGACGCGTCACGCCGTGGAGCGAGAGCTCGGCCTGAACCGCGTCCTGCTCCACTCCACGTACGCGCAGCACCACGAACGGAAAGCGCTCGGCCTCGAGCACCTTGTCGAGCATGTTGCTGCGCGTGCCGGCGATGTCCGATTCGCTCGGGGTGCTTTCGAACCCGGCGGCCGCGCGTTGCGCCGGATCGTCGACCGCCAGGCTCGCCAGCGCGACATACAGGTCGGCGCGGCCCTTGTCGGCGTCGATGAAGCCGTGCGGCTCCTTGCTCGAGACGACGTGGTCGTGGCCCAGCTTGGCGAGCCGCCCGCCGCGGTAGACCCGCACGACGACGAGCGAATCTCCGGGCTCGACCCGGTACACGCTTGCCCCGCGCCCGGCTGCTTCGCGATAGTAGGCTGGGTCGAGGTCCGGAGCGCCGGACGGCGCTCCAGGCGGCGCGGACGGCGGCACCTGGGCGCACCCGGCCGCGAGCAATGCGGCGCCGAGCAGGAAGTGCAAAGCCGGACGCATTCAGCCTTCCTTGCGCAGCCGCACGTTGAACTTCACCCGTACGCCGAGGCCGATCGTGCTGCCGTTCGCCCACTCGCCCGTGCCGATGCCGAACTGAAGGCGCTCGACGTTCAGCTCGCCTTCCATCGTCGCCGCGTTGCCCGACTCCTGCCAGGTGAACGGCACCTCGAGCTCCTTCTTGACGCCCTTGAGGCTCAGCACCCCGCGCGCGAGATAGCGCCCGGCTGCGACGCGCCGGATGTCCTCGGCATGGAACTCGGCCTGGGGAAAGCGCGCGAAATCGAACCATTCAGGGCCGCGGATGGCGCGGTTGACGTCGCCGCTCTTCATGTCGGCGCTCGTGATCTTGACCGTGACGTCGAGCTTCGCGGCCTCGGGCTTGTCGGGCTCGAAGCGCGCGAGGCGCGTGTCGAATTCCTTGAACACGCCGGGCGCCGCGTTCTTCTCGAAGGTGGCGACGAATTCCAGGCGGCTCGGCGCGGGATCCAGCTTCCAGTCGGCGGCGAGCGCCTGCGTACTCATGAGAAAGGCGAGCGGGACAATCCAGGCGGGCCTCACGCGTGTCTCGCTCTGCCGGGCAGCATGCGGATCAGGATGGCGTTGCGCTTGACGAAGTGATGCCTGAGCGCCGCCGCGATATGGACGGCGAGTACGAGGCACAGCGCGACAAGTAGCGAGAAGTGGACGAGCTTCGCCAGCTCTTCCAGCCGTTCGTCGGGCGCGACGATCGCGGGCAGCGGCACCAGCCAGAAGATGCTGAACGGCACGCCTGCCGCCGAGTTGATGACCCAGCCGGAAAGCGGCAGCGCGACCGCGAGCACGTAGAGCAGCACGTGGCTCGCGTGCGCCGCGTAGCGCTCCCAGTCGGGCGTCTGCGGCGGGAGCGCGGGGCTGCGGTTGGCGAGACGCCAGGCAAGGCGCGCCAGCATCAGCACCAGGATCAGCATGCCGGTCGACTTGTGCCAGACGAACAGCTCGAGCTTCAACGGCGACAGCCGCCATAGCGCCGCGGTAAAGCCCAGCCCGATCTGCACCAGGATGAGGAGCGCCACCGTCCAATGGAAGAACTTGGCGGGAGCGCCCCAGCCGTCAGCGGTATTGGCCAGCATTCAGCTCACTTTACTCCTTCGCCTTTGCGCGGCCGGTTGCGCATTGGTTTCAGCCCGGTAACTTCCCTACTCCCACTCGATGGTGGCGGGAGGCTTGGAGGAGATGTCGTAGGTCACGCGGTTCACGCCGCGCACCTCGTTGATGATGCGGTTCGAGATGCGCGCCAGCAGCTCGTGCGGCAGGGGGGCCCAGTCGGCGGTCATGAAGTCGGTGGTCTGGACCGCGCGCAGCGCGACCACGTATTCGTACGTGCGCCCGTCGCCCATGACCCCGACCGAGCGCACCGGCAGGAACACGGCGAAGGCCTGGGCCGTCTGTTCGTACCAGCCTTCGCGGCGCAGTTCCTCGATGAAGATGGCATCGGCACGCTGCAGGAGGTCGATGTAATCGCGCCTCACTTCCCCGAGAATTCGAACCCCCAACCCCGGCCCCGGGAACGGATGGCGGAACACCATCTCGCGCGGCAGGCCGAGCGCGAGGCCGAGCTCGCGCACCTCGTCCTTGAAGAGCTCGCGCAGCGGCTCGAGCAGCTTGAGGTGCAGCGTCTCGGGGAGTCCGCCGACGTTGTGGTGCGACTTGATGGTGGTCGCCTTCTTCGTCTTGGCGCCGGCCGACTCGATCACGTCGGGGTAGATCGTTCCCTGCGCCAGCCAGCGCGCATTGCGGATTTTCTTTGCCTCTCTCTGGAACACTTCCACGAACAGGCGGCCGATGATCTTTCGCTTCTCCTCCGGGTCGGCCACGCCCTTCAAGGCAGAAAGGAAGCTTTCCGAGGCGTCGACATGCACCACCCTCACGTGCATGTGCTTCGCGAAGGTATCCATCACCTGCCTTGCCTCGTTCAGCCTGAGCAGGCCGTGGTCGACGAACACGCAGGTGAGCTGATCGCCGATCGCGCGGTGGATGAGCGCAGCGGCAACCGACGAATCAACTCCGCCGGAGAGGCCGAGGATGACTTCCTCGCCTTTTACTTCCTCTTTGATCTTTCTTACGGCTTCGCCGACGTAGTCCGGCATGTTCCAGTCGCCGCGGCAGCCGCAGATCTCGCGCACGAAGCGCTGCAGGATCCTGGTCCCCTGCCGGGTGTGGGTGACCTCGGGATGGAACTGCACGCCGTAGAAGCGACGCGTTTCGTCGGCCATTCCGGCGATCGGGCAGGCTTCGGTCGACGCCATCAGCCTGAATCCCGCGGGAAGCTCGGTGACCTTGTCGCCGTGGCTCATCCACACCTTCAGCATGCCGTGGCCGTCGGCGGTCCGGAAATCCTCGATGCCGTCGAAGAGGCGGGTGTGGCCACGCGCGCGCACCTCGGCGTAGCCGAACTCGCGCACCTTGCCCGCCTCCACGCGGCCGCCGAGCTGCTGCGCCATGGTCTGCATGCCGTAACAGATGCCGAGGACCGGCACGCCCACGTCGAAGGCGGCGGGCGGCGCCTTGCCGGTCGATTCCTCGTAGGCCGACATGTGGCTGCCGGAGAGGATGATGCCGCTGGCGCCGAAGCCGCGGACGAAGTCGTCGGCGACGTCGTGCGGATGGATCTCGCAGTAGACCTTGGCCTCCCGGACCCGGCGTGCGATGAGCTGCGTGTACTGGGCGCCGAAATCGAGGATCAGGATCTTCTGGTGCACTGTAGTTAAGCCGGCCTCTTGGCTACCTTGCTTATTCAACCCGATAGTTGGGCGCCTCTTTGACGATCTGCACGTCGTGCACGTGCGATTCGCGCATCCCGGCGGCGGTGATCTCCACGAACTGGGTGCGCGTGCGCAGGTCGTCGACGGTGGCGCAGCCGGTGTAGCCCATGCTCGCGCGCACGCCGCCGGCGAGCTGCTGGATCACCGAGATCACGCTGCCCTTGTAGGGGACGCGCCCTTCGACGCCCTCGGGCACCAGCTTGTCGACGTTCATCTCCGAGTCCTGGAAGTAGCGGTCGGCGGCGCCCTTCTGCATCGCCGCGAGCGAGCCCATGCCGCGGTACGACTTGTAGGAGCGGCCCTGGTAGAGCTCGATCTCGCCGGGCGACTCCTCGGTGCCCGCGAAAAGCGAGCCGAGCATCACGGCGTGGGCCCCGGCGGCGAGCGCCTTTGCCACGTCGCCGGAGTAGCGCACCCCGCCGTCGGCGATGAGCGGCACGTCGATCTTCGCCAGCGCCTCGGCCACGTTCTGGATGGCGCTGATCTGCGGCACGCCGACGCCGGCCACCACGCGCGTGGTGCAGATCGAGCCGGGTCCGATGCCGACCTTGACGCCGTCGGCGCCGTGGTCGACCAGCGCGCGCGCGCCGTCGCCGGTGCCGACGTTGCCGCCGACGACCTCGACGCTGAAGTTCTTCTTGATCCACTGGACGCGATCGAGGACGCCCTGGGCGTGTCCGTGCGCCGTATCCACGACGATCACGTCCACCCCGGCCTCGACCAGGGCGGCGACGCGCTCCTCGGTGCCCTCGCCCACGCCGACCGCGGCCCCGACGCGGAGCTTGCCGTGCGGATCCTTGGCCGCGTAGGGATGCTCGCTTTCCTTGGTGATGTCCTTCACCGTCACCAGGCCCTTGAGATGGAACTCCTCGTCGATCACCAGCACGCGCTCGAGGCGGTGGCGGTGCATGAGCTCCTTCGCCTCCTCGCGGCTCGCCCCCTCGCGCACGGTGATGAGCCGCCGCTGCGGCGTCATGATCGCCTTCACCGGCTGGTCGAGGTTGGTCTCGAAGCGCAGGTCGCGGTTGGTGACGATGCCCACCACCTTGCCGCTCTTGACCACCGGGAATCCGGAGATGCGGTGCTCGCGCTGCAGCGCCATGACGTCGCGCACCGTCATCTCGGGCGACACCGTCATCGGATCGCGCAGCACGCCCGACTCGAAGCGCTTCACCTTCGCCACCTCGGCCGCCTGCGCGGCGGCGGCAAGGTTCTTGTGCACGATGCCGATGCCGCCTTCCTGCGCGATGGCGATGGCAAGGCGCGCCTCGGTGACCGTGTCCATGGCCGCGGACACGAGCGGCAGGTTGAGCTCGAGCTTCCGGGTGAGCCGGGTCTTCAGCGAGACTTCTCGAGGCAGGACGCGGGAGTGGGCGGGGAGGAGGAGAACGTCGTCGAAGGTCAGCGCCTTCTGGATCACCCGCATGAGAATTCTTTCACGCAAAGCGGCATTATACGCGAGGGTCCGAGACAACCTTCTTTGACCCTCCGCGGAAAAGCCGATAGTGTCGCTCGCCATGAACAAAGCTCTCGTTTTCATGGCAGGCCTTGCATTCGCCGCCACCGCCGCCGCGCAATCCAAATGGGTCGACAAGGACGGCCGCGTGACCTACGGCGATGCGCCGCCCCAAGGCGTCGACGCCCAACCGATGCGCCGGGGGTCCGCCGCGCCCCTGCCCTACACCACCAGCCCGTCGGCGGATAAGACGGATAAGAAGGAAGGCGACAAAGACACCGCCAAACCGCTCACGCCGGCGGAGCAGGACGCCGCGTATCGCAAGCGCCGGCAGGACGCGGAGAAGGAGCACGAGAAGCAGGCGAAGACCGACCAGGCCGCCGCGGCCAAGAAGGAGAACTGCGCCCGTGCTCAAGACTACGTGCGCACGCTGGAAACCGGACGGGTGGCCCGCTACGACGCCCAAGGCGAGCGCTCCTTCCTGGACGACAACCAGCTGGCGCAGGAATCCGCCAAGGCGCGCCAGGACGTGCGCGACTGGTGCAACTAGGCGCGCGCTAGCGCCTCCTGAACGCGCGCCGGCGGCGCGCCTCCTTGGCATCGACGATGAGCGGACGGTAGATCTCGACCCGATCGCCGTCGCGCAGCGGCGTCTGCGCCGCCACCACCCGGCCGTGAATCCCGATCTTCTGCCGTCCCGGGTCGATCTCGGGATGGCGCTCGAGGACGCCCGAGGCGCGCACCGCTTCCCACGCCGTCGCGCCCGCCGCGAGGGTGAGCGTCACCGCGTCCTCGCCCGAGGCCAGCGCGTACACCACCTCGACGCTAAGGTTTCCCATGGAGGTCCTCGGCGCGCCGGGTAAAGGCGTCGACCATGGTGTCGGCGATGTGGTCGAAGAGGGGCTCCAGCATTCTCGCTAGCGGCCCGGCCATCTCGTACTCGAGCGAGAACTCGACCGAGCAAGCCTGCGCGGAGAGCGGCTTGAAGCGCCAGGACGCGGCGAAATGCCGGAACGGTCCCTTCACCAGGCGCATGTCCATGGCCTCGGGCGGATGCAGCTCGTTGCGCGTGCTGAAGGTCTGGTTCAGGCCGCGCATTCCCACGCTCAGCGTGGCCCGCACCCATGCCGGGGTGCGCTCGTCCACGCTCGCCGCGCGGCACCAGGGGAGGAAGCGGGGGTACGACTCGATGTCGTCCACCAGCGCGAACATCCGTCCGGCGGGGTGCTCGACGATCGCGGACCTGGCAATTCGCTTCATGGGAAAATCGCGGCCAAATGTCGATCGTCGAAAACCGCAAGGCGTTCCACGACTATTTCATCGAGGAGCGCTACGAGGCCGGCATCGTGCTCGAGGGCTGGGAAGTGAAGGCGATCCGCGGCGGCCGGGGCAACATCGGCGAGGCCTACGTCATGGTGCGCGGCGAGGAGCTGTTTCTCTTCGGCGCGCACGTGAGCCCGCTGCCTACTGCCTCCACCCACATCACTCCCGACCCCACGCGCACGCGGAAGCTCCTGCTCCGCGCCGAGGAGATCCGGCGCCTGATCGGCAAGGTGGAACAGCGCGGCTACACGCTGGTCCCGCTCAACCTGCACTACAGCAAGGGCCGCATCAAGCTCGAGGTCGGGCTCGGGCGCGGCAAGCTCAAGCACGACAAGCGCGCCGACCAGCGCGAGAAGGAGTGGAACCGGGAGAAGCAGCGGCTTCTGCGCAGCAAATAAAGGGGGTCTGACCCCTTTTACGCCGCAGCGGATTGCTTCTCGGAGGACGGCTGTTCGGCGAGCGCCAGCCAGGTCGAAACCACCGTATCGGGGTTGAGAGAAAGGCTCTCGATGCCCTGCTCCATCAGCCAGCGCGCGAGGTCGGGATGGTCCGAGGGCCCCTGGCCGCAGATGCCGACGTACTTGCCGTGCTTGCGGCAGGCGCCGATCGCCATGGCGAGCATCGCCTTGACCGCGGCATCGCGCTCGTCGAAGCCCTCGGCGACGAGGCCCGAATCGCGGTCGAGGCCGAGCGTGAGCTGGGTGAGGTCGTTCGAGCCGATGGAGAAGCCGTCGAACAGCTCGAGGAACTCCTCGGCGAGGATGGCGTTCGACGGCAGCTCGCACATCATGACGATCTTCAGGCCGCTCTTCCCGCGTTCCAGCCCGTTCTGGGCGAGCAATCTGACGACTTCCTTTGCTTCGCGTGTGGTCCTCACGAACGGCACCATCAGCTCGACGTTGGTGAGCCCGAGCTCGTCGCGCACCTTCTTCAGCGCCGCGCACTCGAGCTCGAAGCACTGGCGGAAGTCCTCGGCCACGTAGCGCGAGGCCCCGCGCCAGCCGAGCATCGGGTTCTCCTCCTCGGGCTCGTAGCGCTCGCCGCCGACGAGCTTGCGGTACTCGTTCGACTTGAAGTCCGACAGCCGCACGATGACCTGCTTGGGCCAGAACGCCGCCGCGATGGTGGCCACGCCCTCGACCATCTTCTCGCGGAAGAAATCCTTCGGGCTCGGGTAGCCGCGCGCCTTTTCCTCGAGCTTGGCCTTCAGGGGGGCCGGCAGCGCCGGGTATTCGAGGCAGGCGCGCGGGTGCACGCCGATCTCGTTGTTGATGATGAACTCGAGCCGCGCAAGGCCGACGCCGGCATTCGGCAGCTGCGCGAACTCGAACGCGAGCTCCGGGTTGCCCACGTTCATCGTGATCTTCAC
>Ga0075428_100000853_pt1 | contig 32067 bp, 25 predicted proteins | sample RhiMetdeltSRZDD2_FD_75291 | JGI IMG/M metagenome (GOLD analysis project Ga0075428, IMG submission 75291) | Populus rhizosphere microbial communities from Tennessee, USA - Rhizosphere MetaG P. deltoides SRZDD2 | ecosystem: Host-associated > Plants > Roots > Rhizosphere > Soil | place: USA... | reverse complement strand
GGCGAAAAAGCCACACCGCCGGCGCATGCGGACAACGCCGGAGCGGACGCGCTGGAGCGGCGGGCGAGATCGGCTGTCGCGCAAGGGCGGTACGGCGATGCGCGCGCCGACTTTCACCGCCTGCTCCACCTCGATCCGTCACGGGCCGAAGGGTTCGCGACCGAGATCGGCGATCTGGTCGCGCGATGGTCGCCGGAGGGAGGCAACGACAACAAGCGGATCGAATGGCTTTGTGGCCTCTGGGCGGGTGTGGCCGCGACCGCGGGATACAGCTGGCCCGACCATGAGGTGATCGCACCGCTGCCTCCGCCCGCCCCGGGCGTCGTACCGCTGGAATCACCGCGTGAAGCCAAGAAGAAGGCGGCCAAGAACCTTGTGAGCCGGTTCCCACGAGCCGAAGTCGTCGGCCGCATGCTCGAAGATGGGCTATTCGTCGTGCTGCGCAGACTCTTCGCCATGCAGGACGCTACCGGGGCGACAACACTCACCCGCTTGCGCAAGCAGAACGCGGGCACGCAGTACGGCTATGACCTCGCGCTCGAGGTCCACGATGCCGTTCACGGCACCGTCCGGTACCACTTCGAATGTAAAAACCATCAGAGACCCATCACACTCGACGACATCGCCGGCAAGCTCCTCATGAATGAGCAACAGTGGCGGGAAACGCACATCGACCACTTCATCGTGGTGTCGCCCCACCGCAACGCCGCCAACGATCTCGACGTGTTGCTCAAGGGCTGGAACGAGAACCGGAAGTATCCCTTCGATGTCAGCGTCTGGGGCCCGGAAGACGGCATCAGGGATCTGTTCCGGCTCGTGCCCCAGGCTTATGGAGGCATCTACGACGAGGCCGTGCCCCACCTGGATCCGGATGAGGCAGTCAAGATCGGGGAAAGGTGGCGGGAACGGCTGCGGCCGGTGGTGCGCTTGTCCCGCAACTGGATCCAGTATCTCAGAACGCCCACCGACCATGACCTTTCCGGCGAGGACGCCGCGTACCTCGAACAGATCCGGGCGAACGCGGTCACGCTCCACGCGGCCGAGGAGAGCGGGTCACCGCTTCCGGGGACATTGGACTCCAACGTCCGCGACTGGCTGACCGATCAATCCCCGCAATCGCTTCTGCTGCTCGCCGAGTTCGGCGAAGGGAAAAGCTTCTTCTGCTACCAGTTCGCCGTCCAACTGGCCCAGCAATTTCTGGCCAACCCGTCGGCCGGCTGGATCCCGCTGTCCCTGCCCCTGCGAGCGTTCCGGCAGGAGACCAGCATGTCGAGGTTGCTCGACAGCCGGCTGGCCGCCATCGGGATCGACCGTCCAGACTGGCGGAGAGTGTCGACCGGCGAGTACCGGACCCTGGTGATTCTGGATGGCTTCGATGAAATGTCCACCCGCCTGGATCCGCAGGCGGTCGCCGCCAATCTTCGTGCCCTGCAAGAGGGCTTCGAGCTGTTCCCCACCTCCAAGCTGCTGATAACTTCGCGGACCCACTTCTTCGAGCACATCAACGACCGCCGCCGGTTCCTCGACCACGCCGGCCATCCCAGGATCGTGCGCATCGCCCCGGTCCCGTACCAGTTGCGCCTGGCCCACCTTGAGGCATACGCCGCGGGCGCCGGCGCCGGCGCCCAACTGGCGAAGCTCAAGCGGTTGCACGACCCGATCGGCCTGGCCGCCAAGCCACTATTCCTGCGAGCGGACTTCCAGGACGCGGATCTGACCGGCGTACAGCTGGAGCAGACGGCACCGGTCCTCGCCCTGGCCATCGACGGCGATACCGTGATCGCCGCCTACGGCGACCAGACTGTGCGCCGGTGGTCGACCGCGGCCGGCGGCCGCAACGGCGACAAGGTGATCGCGCAGCTGGACTTCAGGCCCCAATCGCTGGCACTGTCGCCGTTCGGCGATGTCATCGTCGCCGGCGACCAGCAGGTGGCGGTGCTCAGTCCCGTTGCCGCGGAACAGAGCTGGCCTGCCGTCTCGTTGTTCCAAGCCCGGCCGGACCTGCGGGGAATTTCGGTGGCACAACAGATTGTCGCCGTGCACCGGGCGACCGGCGATGGCACTTTCCTGCTGCACACATACGAGCCGCCGGGGCGCGGTGTGCTGGCAACCGTGCCGACACCGGGCTCCGGCGCGGCGAGGCTTCTCAGCTCACAAGTCGCCTGCACTCATACCAAGCAGGCCGGGCTGACCCTGTACCTGGGCCTCGGTGGCCCGGAACCGGAAATCCACCACCTGGCCACTCCGCATCTGGCCAGCCTGGACGGCCGCTTGCTCGACGATCGCACGGTGGTGTTCCTCTTTGGACACGACAGCGGCGACATCTCCCTGTGGAAGGCGACCATAGACGGCCCTCGGTCCCAGCTCACAGAGCTGTGGTGCATTGCGGCCCACAGCGCGCCGGCAACAGCGGTGGTCCTCTCGGACGGGCTGCTCGCCTCCGGCGGCATCGACCGGGTGGTGAATCGTTTCACCATGGTCGATCAGACTCAGGCGACCGAGCCCGTTCGGCTGCATAGGGATTTCCGGTGCGAAAGCATGCTGATCGACGGTGTACGAGGAGTCAGGGAGCATGAGTTGCTTTTGGCACTAATCCAATAGTTGACCTTCTGTTATATTTAGTTGTATCGAACATGTGTTCCCCAAGCTGCGGGAGGGGCTCATGAAATTCGTGCAACTAATGATTGTGGTGGCCGTCGCCGTGGCGACGGCCACCGGTGGCTCGGCCGCCGCGCTGGCCGTGGAACCCAACGAGGTGCAAGGGCTCACGGTCAGGCCGGACGACGGGTTCGCCACCCTGGCGTGGACTCCGGTCGACGGCGCCACCGACTACCAGATCGAGCGGACGCCGGTGGACGCGGCGGACACGGCGATCGGGCCGTCGGTGATCACCGGGCTCTGGCGGCCCAACCGCCAGGTACACAACGAAAGGCCCACCTTCGCCGACGCCGGCTTCAACCCCGGCGACCGGTTCGGGTGGCGGGTGCGGGCCCGGATCAGCGGCGTCGAGCAACCGTTCTCGGCGCCGGTGTTCGCCACGACGGCACCACCGTGGGGTGACCCATCCGTACCGGGCGAAAGCCTGCGCACGCAATGGGAAACCACCAAAGCGGCTCAGTTCACCAGTGACAGCGGCGAGTACGCGTACACGATGCAAATTGACGAGCTGAGCCCGAGAGTGCGTGTCGTCGAGATTGGACGGACAGTGTTGGGCCGGCCGGTCAACATGTTCGTCATCGGTCACCCGGCACCGCCCCCGACCCCGGAGGCGGTAGCGGTGACCAGCCCGCTGGCCATCAACTGCAATGTGCACGGCAACGAGCCGGGCAACCGGGAGAGCTGCCTGATCCTGGCGCGGAAGCTGGCCTTCGGCAACGATCCCAGGACCATCGATCTGTTGACGCACACCACTGTGCTCATCATCCCGACGATCAACGGTGACGGCCGCGCGGCCAACACCCGGGGCAACTCGACCGGACAGGACCTCAACCGCGACTACTCGCTCGTCCGCCAGCCCGAGACATTTGCCTATGTCGAGATGCTGCGCGACTACCGGCCCGTGGCCGGCTACGACGGGCACGAGTTCGGCAACAGCAGCGCCGGCGACCTGCCGATGCTGCCGCCGCGGCACCAGAACGCGGCCCGGTCCATTTTCGACCAGTCCCAGGACATGATCATCAACCACATGTACGAGCGGGCCGCGGGCGCCGGCTGGTGGCCCTGCCCGTACGGTTGCGCCAACGGTGGCAACGTGGGGCTCAGCGAGGAGACCATCCTGCGCAACACGCTGGGGCTCAAGAATGTCACCAACTCGTTGCTGGAGCTGCGTTCGGCGGGCGGCGCCACCCGCCCCGACGAGGGCACCCCGGCCAACAACCGGCGGCGCAAGTCGTATGCGTCGCTGTGGACGTTCAACCAGTTCCTCGACTACCACCGGGCCAATCTGGCCGCGATCACGTTGGCGCGCAAGGAGGCCATCAGCTTCCAGGTGACCAACACCGGACGCGTCGTGTTCCGGGGATCGCGCCCCATCCCGGCGTTCCCGGCGCCGCACCCGGGTGAGGCACCGCCGCCCGTCGACGCACCCGACGAGTCGGCGATCCTCAACGAACCGCCGTGCGCCTACAAGCTCACGGAGGAGCAGTACAGCGGGGCACGCGGCGACGGGCCGCCGGGCCTTGTCACCACCGCGGCGCAGCGCATCGCGGCGCACGGCTGGAAGGTGGTCAAGGTCTCCGACGGGTATGTCATCCCGCTCGCCCAACCGGAGCGGGGGCTGATCCCCCTGCTCCTCGACGGCCAGGCCGTCGAGGAACTCGTTGCCGCGCAACGATTGCAGCCGGCGCTTACCGGCACGCACAACGGGCCGTTGACGGTGCCTTCGGGGACCGTCGCCTGCCTGGCCGGGGCGGCGGTACGGGGACCGGTCACGGTCCAGCCGGGCGCCACGCTGATCGCGACGGACACCACCATCTTCGGCCCGGTGACCGCCGACCGCGCGGCTGGCTTCTTCCTGGCCGGCAGCACGGTGATCGGTTCCGTGCGGGTGGCGGGTGTGACGGGGGCGGTCGTCATTGCCGGCAGCACCGTCAACGGCCCGGTTCAGTTGCAGGACAACGGCACCACCGGCGGCGCCACGCTCGTCGCCGGCAACGTGGTGCGGGGACCGTTGCGCTGCACCGGCAACGCCCCCGAGCCGGTGAACCTCGAGTTCTCCAACGTGGTCACCGGCCCCAGAAGCGGACAGTGCGCTTCGCTGTAAGTAGCTAACGCGTGCGCCGGGTTGCCGCCCGGCGCACGCCGCATTTTCCGAGAAAGTGCTGTCTCCCAAGGATTTGAGGCCGCATTTTCGGGGAAAATGCTAGGTCAACGGATCTTGGTCGCCCGTAAGCACAGCCGCCGCCCGGCGCACGTCCTCCAGCAGGATCTCCATGTCCTTGCGGGTGGTGCGGTAGTTCAGCACACACCCCCGCAAGGCGAACCGGCCGGCGACGGTGGCGTTGGTCAGGTACGAGCCGCCGTCGCGCTGCACCCTCAGCATCAGCTGCTCGTTGATCCGGTCGAGCTCCCGCTGCCGCTCCCCGGACAGGGGACCGGAGCGGAAACCCGTTGGCAGGTAACGCATGCAGAAGATGGACAGCCCCACCGGAGCCATCATCTCGAAATCCTGGCAGCCGTCCACGAGCTCGGCCAGGTACCGCGCACAGTCCAGATTGGACTCGATCGCCTTCCCGATGGCGTCGGCGCCCACGTGGGCCAGGGTCATCCAGACCTTCAGGGCCCGGAAGCGCCGCGACAGCTCCGGACCGTAGTCCCAGAAGGCGAACGCCTCGGCCGGCTCGCTCTGCAGGATCCGGGTGACGTCGGCGTCGAGGTTGAACGCGCCGCGCACCGACGCCGGATCGCGATAGATCAGGCAACCGCAGTCGGCCGGTTGGTAGAGCCACTTGTGCGGGTCGAGGGCGATCGAGTCGGCCTCGGCGATCCCTTCGAACAGCGGCGCGGCCGACGGCGCGAGCCGGGCGAACCCGCCGTAGCACGCGTCAACGTGAAGCCAAAGCGACTCAGCGCGGGCCACTTCGGCGATCTCAAGGATCGGATCGACCGCACCGGTGACGACGGTCCCGGCGGTGGCCACCACGCACAGCGGATCGAAGCCCGCGGCCCGATCGGAGGTGATCTGGCGGGTCAGATCGGCCACGTCCATCCGCAGTTGACTGTCGAGCGCCACCGGCCGCGCGTTGGCCTGCCCCAGGCCGAGCAGCGCCGCCGCCTTGTGGATGGAGTGGTGCGCGTCGGCGGAGACATAGACCGTCAACGGCTTCGGATGGGCCGAGAGTCCGTTTGCCGCCACCGAAGCGCCGCAACGCCAATGACGCGCCGCGGCCAGCGCGCACAGGTTGGCCATGGAACCGCCGCTGAGCAGCAGCCCGCCCGCCCCCGGGTCCAGCCCCAGCGCCTCTTTGATCCAGTCGATGGTGACCAGTTCCAGCTCGGTCGGGGCGGGCGCCGAGCGCCACGCCGGCAGGTTCGCGTTGAGGGCCGAGGCCAGCATGTCGGCGATGGTGGCGACCGGGGTGCCGGGCGCGGAGACGTAACCGAAGAACCGCGGGTGGCCGTTGTGGCGGCTGCCCGCGGCGACGACATCGTGGAAAGCCTCAAGCAGCGCCTGGAAATCGCGTCCCTCCCGCGGCAGCGGCTCCGCCAGCCTGCGCTTGAGCGAAGCGGCGCTGACGTCCGGCGCCACGGGTCGGTCCCGGATGGTCTCGTGGTAGGTCACCATCCACTCCAGCGCCGCGTTGCCCATGTCTCGGATCCGCGCCGCCTCCGGATCAAGGTTGTTGATCATGCTAAAAGCCTACGCCACACACTTATCACTCCTCGAGCCGGCTGCGGCGCCTCCGCCCGGCTACCTGGCGAAGATACCCACGCCGGCGAGGTGGGCGCGCAGCCGGTCGGCCTGCGGCAGGTGCATGTCGGTATAGATGGCCAGGGCGTCCCGCCAGTGGCGCTCGGCCCGCTCGCGGTCGCCGGTGCCGTGCAAGGCGTGGGCCAGGCCCTCCAGGGCCCGGGCCTCCTCCGGTCGGTCACCGGTCTGGTGCGCCAGATCCAGCGCCTCGTGGTGCCGCTCGAGCGCGGCCGACGGATTCCCCATGGCCCGCAACGTGTCCCCGAGCGAGTTGAGCGCCTCGGTCTGCAGCAGCCGGTCGCCGACCTCGCGGCCGATCGCGTTGGCCTTCTCGTGATGCTCGAGCGCGGCGGCGTAATGGCCGAGGCCCAGATGCACCTGGCCCAGCCCGCCGAGGGCGAAACCCTCGTTGCGGCGGTGGTTGTACTCGCGGCTGATGGCCAGCGCCCGCTCCAGGTGGTGCCGCGCCTCCTCGTACTCGCCCAGCCCTTCGCAGGCGGCGCCGAGCCCGATGAGAATGTGGCCCTCCAGCCGGCGATCGTCCATGGCGCGGGCCAGGGCCACCGCCTCCCGCTGGTGCTCGGCGGCCTCGGCGGGACGGCCGGACCGCACGCACAGGGCGCCAAGGTTGATCAGCAGACCGATCTCGTGCCGGCGGTCGCCGGTCTCGCGGTAGATATCGCGTACCTGGCGGTCGTGGTCGAGCGCCTCGGTGAACCGGCCCAGGCTCTCCAGCACCAGGCCGATGTTGCCCAGCGCGCGGGCCTCGCCCCGCCGGTCGCCGTTTTCCTTGTGGCCCTTGACCGCCTCGTGGAGCCGCTCGAGGGCGTCCTCGGGCCGCCCGTTGCGCCAGTACGCCACGCCGAGATTGGTCAGCGCGCGGGGCCGGCCGGGATGCTCCTGCGGGGCGGCCATGACCGCCGCGCTGTGGACGGCGAGCGCGTCCTCGGGATGCTCATCGAGGTAGCGCCACAGGACCTGGGACAGGTGGATGCTGTGCTCAGGCCGGCCGTGGATGCCCGCGGCCACCAGGTTCGGCCGCTCCCGGTTGAGCCAGTCCAGCGCTGCCTCGGGGGTCTCGACCACCGGCCCGGGCGTGGCCGGTCGCGGCGGTCGGGGCAGGTTGGCCCGCTCGGCGGGGAAGGCCGTGTCGACGGCGGCGGTCGCGGTGAACAGGTAGTAGTCCAGCAACCGGGTCAGCGCCGCCTGCGCCTGCTCGCCGGCCAGGTCGATCCGGGCCCGCTCCGCGGCATAGGCCCGCAACAGATCGTGCATCCTCAACCGTTGTGCCCCATGGGGTTCGATGAGGTGGGCGCGGGTCAGCTCACGGAGGCGCTCCTCGGCCGCCGCGGGGTCGACGCCGGCGAGGGCGGCGACCGCATAGGCGTCGAAGGTCTCACCCGGGTGCAGGCCGAGCCGGCCGAAGGTGGCGGCCACCTCCGGGGGCAGGTGCCGGTGCGACCACGACAGCACCGCGCGGACGGCGGTGTGCGGGTCGTCCCCGGTGTCGAGCAGATCCAGCCGCCGGCCCTGCTCCCTCAGGTCGTCGGCGAGTTGGGCCAGCAAGGTGTCGGGGCGCGACACGGCCAGCTCGGCGGCGATCCGCAGCGGCAGCGGCAGGCGGGCGCAGCGCTGCGCCAGCAGCGCGGCCGCGACCGGCTCGGCCGCCACGCGTTCGCCGATCAGCGTGTGCAGCAACCGGACCGCCTCCTTGGGGGACAACGCGTCCAGGGCCAGGCGCCGCGCGCCGTCGCGGGCGACGAGCCCGGCGAGGTCGCCCCGGCTGGTCACCACGACCACGCAGGAGGGTGTACCGGGCAGCAGCGGCCGGGCCTGATCGGCGGAGTGCACGTTGTCGAGCACCACGAGCGCCCGCCGCCCGGCCAGCGCCGTGCGGTAGCGCGCGGCCCGCCCGGCCACATCGACGGGAATGTCCATAGTGGACACACCGAGGCTGTTCAGCAGCGCCGCCAGCGCCTGTTCGGGTGGCATCGGCTGGTCCGGATGGTAGCCGCGCAGGTCGACGTAGAGCTGGCCGTCGGGGAACCGGTCGGCGACCCGGTGCGCCCAGTGCACCGCCAGCGCGGTCTTGCCCACCCCGGCGGTACCGGAGATCGCGCAGATCACCATCGCCGAGCCGGGCCGCCCCTTGTCCAAAGCCTTGTCCAGCAACGCATCCAGCTCGGCCAGGGGCGCCTCACGCCCGGTGAACCCGGCCACGTCGCCGGGAAGCTCGCGCGGCGTCGCCAAGCCGCTGCCCGCGCTCACCACAACACCTTGTGAAGGCGCCCAGTCCAGTGACGGGTCGGCCCGCAGGATCGCGGCGTGCCGTTCGCGAAGCTCGCGGCTGGGGTCGATGCCCAGCTGATCGGCGAGCTGGGTCCGCAGGCGGTGGAATGCCTCCAGGGCCTCGGCCGGCCGGCCGGCGCGGTAGAGGGCCAGCATCAGCTGCCCGGTCAGCCGCTCCCGCAACGGGTGGAGGTCCACCTGCGCGCCCAGCTCGGCGGTGAGCGCGGCGTGCCGGCCCAGCGCCAGCTCGGCGTCGGCCAGGTCCTCGAACGTGACCAACCGCTTGTCCTCCAAGCGTTCCCGGGCAGCGGCGACGAAGGCCGCCGTGGCGCCGCCGAGCGCGGGACCGCGCCACAGCCCCAGCGCCCGCCGGAACTGCTCGACCGCCACCTCGTACCGGGACCCGGCCACCGCCTGGCGGGCCCGCCCGCCGTGGTCGTCGAAGACCGCCAGGTCCAGGTGCCCGTGGCCGACAGTCAGCTCGTAACCGCCGGGGCGCGTCGCCAAGGCCTCCGCGCAGCCGGCCTCGCGCAGCACCCGCCGGATCCGTGACACCGCGGCGTGGATCTGCGGACGCGCGGTCGCGGGCGGGGTACCGCCCCACAGCGCCTCCTCGAGCTGGTCCACGGTGACCAGGTGACCCGCGCGCAGCAAGAGATAAGCCAGCACCGCTGTCCGAAGTGGACGCTCCACGTGCTGGACGCCATCGGCCGTCCAGATCTCGACCGGCCCCAATATTCCGAACCGCACCTGCCCTTGCCCCCCTGGCATGGCGATGGTGACCACCCCCGCCCGCTTAGCGGGCGCATAGGCGACGGTACATGCCTCATCCCCACGCTGGAAACGCCGTCCACCTGACGGGAAATAGACATCGGTGAACATATTGCAAACTTCGGGGAACCTGGAGGTTTCAATGCGACGCGCTTTATTGGCGTCCGCGCTGGTCGCTGTCACCGTGATGGTGGCCGTCCAGCGGGGTGGAGGGGTTCGCCGCGACCAGCCCCGGGGTGACCGGGCGCAAGCTCAGCCGCGGCAACCCGGAGGTGGTCGCCTACGAACAACACATCGGTCAGATCGAGGATCGGGTGCTCGCCGCGATCCAGGCCAAGGTGCCCGGCGTCAGGGTGGGGCAGCGGCTGCGCGTGGTCTACGGCGGCGTCGCGCTGCGCCTGCCCGGCAACCAGGTCTCGGCGCTGCTGTCGGTGCCCGGGGTGGCGGCGGTGCACAAGGACAACATAGACAAGCCGCTCACCGACTCCAGTCCACGCTGACGCTGCAGACCGCCACGGCCACCCGGACCGTGACCGGCGCCTCCATCGACCCCAACGGGATCGCGGCGGCGACCCCGGGCGTGGTCGTGGGCGCCGAGAACCTTGAGGGCACATCAGGCAACCAGCTGGCCGGGGCCCCGACCGGGGATCTCAAGGTCGTCCTGGGCAGCCGGCAGGCCGGAATCCTCACCTATAGCTACACCGTGCAGGGCGCCGCCACGGGTACCGGAGAAGCAAAAACCTCAATGACGGTAAGCCCCGTGCTCTTCCGGGGGGACCGCCATCGACGCCGATCCGGTCACCGTGACCGCAAGTTAACCCCGATTGTCCGGGGCTCGCGGCGGGCCCCGGACTTTCTGTTTCTGTCGCCTTTCGGACAGTGGCTTCGAGAACCTGATCTAAGCGTCGATGGTGTCGTATGCGTGGACCTCAAGTTTCTCCTCGCCGCGCTCTTTGTCGTAGTCTCACCGCCCGAGGCGGTGGCGCCGGCAGACCCCGTCGAACTGGGATTTCCCAACGTTGCCGTAGCCATTGGGGAGGCGCGCCACAGCTGGGTTGAGGTCAAGACCTCGGAGCCGGAGCCAGACGCCGACGTCGTCATGCGCTTTGATGCCACCGGCATCGCGTCGATGGCCAAAGTGACCACCGCCACCGAAGGATGCGTCACCGCGGCGAACGTCATCACCTGCTATCGCAAAATGAACGTGGACCGGGGCGAAGGGAGCGTGGCCCTGGTCTTCGTCACCGGTCGCGGCCAGGCCGGGACGGGCCGGATCACCATCACCGCCTCGGTGAACGGTGTCTCGTTCGGCCCGGTCCACAGCACGGTCACCGTGGTACACCCGCCGAAGCTGATCCTGTTGGGAACAAAGGTAAAAGCTGCCGGTCAGACCAAGGTGGAAGTCATGGTGGGGCTAAAGAACGTCGGCAAAGGGACTTTCGACCCTGGTCCGATCGGACCGAACATAAACTCTGTCACCCACTACATCACCTTCGATGCCTGGGTCCAGCCCCTGGCGGGGCACTGTTTTTCGTGGGGGCCCTACCCGGACGGTTGGGATTGGGAGCACCCCAATAGGCCCTCCTACAGATTCGCCTGCGCCAGCGGTCGGATCGAAGCGGGCGCAACGTCGTTGTACAAGCTGGTGGTGACGATCGACCCGAAGCGCCCCCTTGTCAACGGTTACATCGCCTTCCACAACCTTGAGCTCGGCACGGAGCACGTGCCCATCGTCATCGACACCTGGCCGGGGCAAGAGACCCTGCCGAAAACCGGTCCGCGGGTGGGGACCTGACCATCGTGGCGCTCACTCTGATGGTGCCCGGTGTGCTGCCACTCGTGATCACCCGCCGCGCTCGGCGGTCACGACGGACCAGCTGACATCTCCCAACTCGCGGTCCGGCTCGTCCCGCGTCATCCTCCACGACGTCCGGGATCGAGTAGCTGGCCCCGACCTGATCGGTCGGGGCCAGCTGTGACATGTGAGTACATTGCCGCCGTTGCCGGACCGGCACCTGGTGGCGGGATCCCCAGATGGTGTACTCCACGTTCCAGAAGTTGGGGTAGGTGAACTCGCCCGAGACCGTGCCCGTCTGGCCGTAGCACGGCTGGCCTTGCGAGAAGCCGTTGTAGTTCGGCTGCACGACGGTGATGAAGGTGCCGTACTTGCGCCCACCGATCCACGACACGTTCACATAGATGGTCATATACGGCAGCTGGTAGCTCGACTGGCGGCAGAAGGTCAGTTCGTACCGCAAGGAGTTTCCGCCGTCGTCGAACTGGACGACACCGTCCGCCCGGCCCAGCGACTGCTGCGAGCCGCCGGGGAAGTAGCCGATGACCTGAAGGTTCAGGCATCACCAGGATGCCGAACCCGTCCGCGCCAAGCTTGTTCAGGTCAGGCCGTAGGCAAGCGACGCGCGGCGCACCAGGTTCAGCCCGCCCAGGCCCGGCAGCCGGTGGATCCGCTCGTCGATCTGATCGAGCAAACGCCGCCCGCTGGCGTCGCCGAGCAGGAACTGAAGCATGTGCCCGGTCTCGCTGCGCGGCGCCACCCCGGCGCCGACCGGCTCCCAGAAACGCCGCAACGCGAAGCGGGTCAGCCGCCGCGCCTTGGCCGAGGCCGCCAGCCGATCCCGCGCCTGGCTGGCGTAGAACGCCGCGTGCCGCGACTCCTGCCGCATGATGCGGGTCAGCAACACCTCCAGCGCGGGATGCCGCTCGAGTTCGGCCAGGCGCGCGTAACCCGCGTAGGCCGACCACTCGTTGATCGCGCCCCAGCTCATGTGCACCGCGACGAAGTCCTCCCCGACAATGTTGGCGATCAGCGCCTGCCCGATCGGTGCCAGCCGGTCGCGCCAGCCCAACCGTTTGCGCACCGCGGCGATGTGCCCGGCGCCGGTCTGGATACCGTGGGCGGCAAGGACTTTGGCCAGCACCTCGCCGTGCCAGTGCTCCTCGAACACCCACATCGTCAGGAAAGTCGTCACCGCCGGGTCGATGTGCGACGGCGTGACCAGCAGATCACGAAGGTAGCACACGGTGTGGCTCTCGATGTCGGACATATAACGCAAGGCGCGCAAGGCATCCGGCGACAGCGGGCGGCGGGTGAACTCCTCGTAGTCGATGTCGTCGTCGCGCACCCGCCCGGCACTGTTCTGATAGGCGTCGATATCGAAGCTCATGCGAAATCCTATCCCGACGGTTACACTCGACAGGCACGCTCATCGATGTGCCGCTATCCGGGCCGGCCTCGTGGGCTAATCCCCGTTTTCACATGCCCGGAGGAAATCCTTTATGCGTCACAGATTGCTGGCCGTCGTCGCGGCGGCCGCCACGCTCACCCTGGCCTCACCCGCCTACGCCGCGGATACCACGCCGCCGACCGCGCCCGGCACGCCCGTAGCGTCCGACATCACCGAGACCGGCGTGACCTTGACCTGGGAACCGTCCACAGACGACATTGCCGTCGCCAACTACGAGGTCTGGCACATCCACACCGATATCGTCCAGCGGCTCGGAACCCCGACCGGCAACACGTTCACCGTCACCACTCTGCGGCGCGGCACGGTCAACCTGTTCTACGTCAACGCCGTGGACACCTCGGGTAACCGCTCGCGGTCCTCCGCGCTCATCACCGTGACCACCCTGCCCGGCGACCTCGAACCTCCGGGACCGGTTATCCTCCTGGCCGCCTCGGAGATCACGGACACCTCGGTACGCCTTACGTGGCAAGGGGTTATCTGGGGCGACGTCGACGTGTTCCGGGTCTACCAGGGCCTGGCCACCGGCCCCTTGGCTCTGGTCGCGACGATCCCGTTCAATGTTCCCCGGACGTTCGTGGTCAGCGGGTTGTCGCCGGGCACCCAGTACCGCTTGGGGGTCAGCGCCAGGGACGCGGTGGGCAACGAGAACGCCCCGTCCATCATCACCGTGACCACCACCGGGGCACCCACGCCGACGTGCACGGTCGCCTATCGCGTGACCAGCCAGTGGACCACCGGATTCGTCGCCGAGGTGCGCATCACCAACACCGGCCCAACGGCGATCACCAGTTGGAGCCTGTCGTGGCTGTTCGCCAACGGCCAGCAGATCACGAATCTGTGGAATGGTGCTTTTGTGCAGAACGGCGGCAATGTCACCGTGACCAATATGCCATACAACGCCACGATTTCAGCGGGTGGCGGTTCGCAGGCATTTGGTTTCCTTGGTACCTGGTCAGCCGTGAACGACAGCCCGAATGCCTTCACCCTCAACGGCCGTCCCTGCCTGGTAGCCTGAGCACTTCAGTCACTGAAACGCGGCCACCGGAGCATGCAGTCGGTGGCCGCGTTCAGACTGAAGCAGGTGATTGATGATCCCCAGGGTGGTGGGAGAAGGCGACCTGGCCGGTTTCACCGCGGGCCAGCTCCTGGACGTGATGACGGCCGTCACGATGATCCTGAGCCTGCCGCAGTCGGCCGCCGACCACGTCGACGCGCTCGCCGTGCCCACGGGCCAGGGTGAGCAGTGGCGTCTCATCCACGCCATCAGTCACTGGGAGGCCCACCCCGACCTGCGTTACCTGCTGGTGGCCAACGGGAACCCGACCGAAGCGACGTATGTCGATATCACGCTCGACTATCTGCGCGGTCTCGGCCTGCGCCGCATCGACGGGGTCCACCTGCAGACCGAGCCGGCCCCGAACACCAGCCGGCAAGCCGAGTGGATCGTCGACCGGGTCCGGGAACACGGCATCACCAGCCTCGCGCTCGCGGTCTCCCCGTACCACCTACCCCGGGCCTACCTCACGCTCCTCAAGGCGTGCCTCAACAGCGGCATCCGGCTCCCCCTCATCCCGGTCCCGGTGGCGGTGCCACCGGACGCACCTGTCCCGGAAACCGCAACCACCGCCTACGCCCTCATACCAGGCGAAGTGCACCGCATCATCACCTACACCGACAAAGGCTGGGTAGCCACACCCGAGGAACTTCGGCAGTACCTTCAGTGGCTGTGGAATCGACCCAGTATGCGACGCAGAACTCGTTGCCTTCCGGATCAAGCATGACGATGCCGCCCAGGTGTTCGCCGTCCGGCTCTTCGCGCACGAATGCCCGGCCCGGCCGCTAGACGATGGCGGCGATGAGCGCGATCAGCGGTGGCACGCTCTGGCCGAGCATGCCGCGCCACAGCCGGCGGTCCGAGACGAACAGCACGATGCCGCACGCCGCCATGAAGGCGCAGCCGTAGATGACGAGCGTCCGGCCGACCATGTCGTGCCCGGCGTAGCCGGCGTAGCCGGCGATGAGCCCGGCGGCCGGACCGGCCGCCAGGAACAGGTTGTAGAACCCTTGGTTGAACGCCCACAGCCGCACGCCCGGCGCCGGTTCCGGCCGGCCGAGCAGGAGCCGCTGCACGACCGGCCGGTCGAAGAGCACGCTCTCCATCACGAACGCCGCGACGTGGAAGAGCACCGCCACCCACGCGAACAACTGCGTCACCAGATTCATGACGCCCAGTATGCGGCCCGCCGGTTAGATCTTGGAGGATTATGGTCGCTCCAGCAGCCATAAGCCGCCAAGATCTAACCGGCCGGCGGAGACCTTGCGCGGTGGCATGATGGGGGCACCTCGACCCGGGAGCCGCGATGAAGGTAGACGAACTCGTTGCCATCGATATACACGTCCACGCCGAGGTCTCGGCGGACGGGCACACCTCGCTGCCCGAGGAGCTGCTGTCGGGATCGGCGAAGCACTTCAAGCTGGACGGCGACCGGACACCGAGTCTTGACGGCATCGCGGGCTACTACCGGCGGCGCCGGATGGCCGCGGTGGTGTTCACCATTGATGCTCAGTCGGCGACGGGGCATCCACCGGTACCCAATGAAGAAATCGCGGAGAAATGTGCCGAGCATGCCGACGTGTTGATTCCGTTCGCCGGCGTCGATCCTTGGCGCGGGGCCGCCGCGGTGCGGCAGGCGCGTTCACTGGTGCGCGAGCACCGGGTGCGCGGGTTCAAGTTCCACCCGAGCCTGCAAGCCTTTCACCCCAACGATCGTATGGCCTATCCGCTTTATGAGGCGTTGCAGGAGATGGGTGTCGTCGCGCTGTTCCACAGTGGACAGACCGGGATCGGGGCCGGATTGGCGGGCGGCGGCGGCATCAGGCTCAAGTACTCCAATCCGCTCGCACTCGACGACGTGGCCGCCGACTTTCCCGGCCTGCCGATCGTGATCGCCCATCCGTCGTTCCCTTGGCAGGATGAGGCGCTCGCCGTCGCGCTGCACAAGCCGACCGTCCACATTGATCTGTCCGGCTGGTCACCGAAGTACTTTCCACCCCAACTGGTTCGCTACGCGAACACGCTGTTGAGGGAGAAGGTGCTGTTCGGCTCGGACTTTCCGCTGCTGACGCCGGACCGGTGGCTGGCCGACTTCGACGCGCTGGAGATCAAACCCGAGGTTCGGCCGCTGATCCTCAAGGAGAACGCGGTGCGGCTGCTGGGGTTGGGGGGCTGAGACATGCTTAACCAGGGTGTGGGTTCCTGGATCGCGCGGCGGGCAAGGATGTCCCCGGACCGGATCGCAATGGTGCACGATGGTCGTGAATGGACATATCTGGAACTGCACCGGCGTGCCACAAGGCTGGCGCACGCCTTGGCCGGTCTGGGAATCGAGCACGGCGACCGGGTCGCCTATCTCGGCCCCAACCACCCCACCTTCCTGGAATCGTTGTTTGCCACGGGAATGCTCGGTGCGATCTTTGTGCCGCTCAACTGGCGGCTGGCCGCGCCGGAGCTGGCGCATATGCTCACCGACAGCGGCGCCCGGGTCCTGATCCACGCGCCGGCCGGCATGGAGCTGACGCCGCCGGGGGTGAGCACGGTCGGAATCGCGGATTCCTATGAGGCGCTTGTTGCCGCGGCCTCCGAGCACCCGTTGGACGAGCCTGTGCGGCCCGACGAGACCTGCATGATCCTCTATACCTCCGGCACCACCGGCCACCCCAAGGGCGCGATGCTCACCCACGACAACATCGCGTGGAACAGCTTCAACCTGCTGCTGGATGTCGACCTGAGCGCCGACGAGGTGACCCTCGTCGCGGCGCCGCTGTTTCATGTCGCCGCGCTCAACCAGACCGCGCTGCCCACCTTGCTCAAGGGCGGCCGGCTGATCCTGGTGTCCGCCTTCGACCCGGCGAACGCCCTCGACCTGATCGCTCGCCATAAGGTCACGTATCTTTTCGGTGTCCCCACAATGTTTCTGGCCATGGCGCGGTCGCCGGGATGGGACAGCGCCGACCTGTCCTCGGTGCGTTCGGCGATCTGCGGCGGAGCGCCCGTGCCCGAGGCCGTCATCGCCCTGTACCAGCAGGCAGGGGTGACCTTCATGCAGGGCTACGGGCTCACCGAGGCCGCACCCGGAATCCTCTTCCTGCGCGAGTATGACAGCGCCCGCAAGGCCGGATCCGCAGGCACCGCAACGTTTTTCACCGACGTCCGCCTGGTCCGGCCGGATGGGGCCGACGCCGGGCCGGACGAGCCCGGTGAGATCATCGCCCAGGGCCCCAACATAATGTCTGGCTACTGGCGGCGACCGTCGGACACCGAGGCGGTGCTCTCCGCGGACGGCTGGCTGCGCACGGGCGACATCGGGGTGGCCGACGCGGATGGCTATGTCACCATCCGCGACCGTACCAAGGATCTCATCATCTCCGGTGGCGAGAACATCTATCCGGCCGAGGTCGAAGACGCGCTCTATCAACACCCGGCCGTGGCCGAGTGCGCGGTCATCGGTGTGCCGGACGACCATTGGGGCGAGGTCGGCCGCGCGATCGTGGTGCTGCGTGACCCGTCCCAGCCGGTGATGCCCGAGGACCTGCTTGAATTTCTCTCCACCCGCATCGCGAAGTTTAAGATTCCAAAGTCTTTCATTTTCTCCGTGGCACCCCTTCCGCGCACCGCTTCGGGAAAAGTGGTCAAGAAGCAACTGCGATCCGACTTCGGCGCGACGGTAGAGTGACCTCCGTGTCCGGCACCAGCAAGAGTCGATTGCTCTGGCCACAACTCCCCGCAACGATTCAAGCCGAGGTCGGCCGGATCGCCGGCGGCCGGATCGTGGCGGCGCGGAACTGTCCGGGCGGGTTCTCACCGGGCCTCGCCTCCCGGCTGCGACTCGACAACGGGCGGCGCGTGTTCGTCAAGGCGATGGACGGTGATGCGTGGCCGCACGAAGCTGTCACCTATCGCGCGGAGTTGACGATCGCGGCCGCCCTGCCCGAGGACGTTCCGGCGCCCAGGCTGCACGGCACCTTTGACGACGGCCGTTGGATCGTCCTGGTCTTCGAGGACGTCGACGGCCTCGAGCCGTCGCAGCCCTGGACCGTCGCCGATCTGCGCCGCGTGGTGCCGGCGCTTGAGCACATGTCCGCCGCCCTGACACCGTCGCCGGTGGCGGCACCGGCCGACCATCCCCGCCTCGGTGGCTGGGCGGAACTGGCGGCCGACGCCGGCTGCCTGGCCAAGCTCGTTTCCCGGTCGCCCTGGGCCGTGGAGAACCTGGACCGGCTGATCCACTTGGAACAGCGCGGTCTTGCCGCCGCCGCGACGGGCAACACCTTGCTGCACTTCGATACCTATGCCCACAACATTCTGCTGGCGCCGCAACGGGTTTGGTTCGTCGACTGGCCGCACGCCCGCCTCGGCCATCCGCTGGTGGACCTGGTCCTGCTCCTTTCGAGTGCCGCCGCCGACGGCATCGATCCCGAACCATTCGTCGCCGAACCATTCGTCGCCGAACCATCCGTCGCCGAACCATCCGTCGCCGAACCATCCGTCGCCGAACCATCCGTCGCCGAACCATCCGTCGCCGAACCATCCGTCGCCGGCGCCGAGCAGCCGGCCCTCGACGGCATCCTGGCCGCCAACGCCGGCTTCCTGCTCGCCGGTGGACTGTCCGAACCGGTGCCCGGCCTGGAGGCCATCCCGAGGATGAAGCTTCACCTCGGCACCGGCGCGCTCGGCTGGCTGCACCGCCGCCTCAGTTCGGATGGGTAGCACAGACGCCTCCTACTCGGCCCGCAGGGCGTTGGCGGGATGGGTGCGCGAGGCCCAGATCGCTGGCACCAGGGCGGCCAGCGCGGCGAGGACGATCCCGGTCACCGACGAGAGCACCATGGTCTGGGTCTGGCGCGGTGTCATGCCAAGCGATTTGAGCACGCCGATTTCGTGCACGCGTTCCCGCGTGTTCAGCACGACGGTATTGAAAACTCCTGACGCGGCAACGGAAGCCAGCAGAGTGGTCAGTGTCGCCACGAGCGCCAGCATGACCAGGATGGTCTGGTGGCCGCCCTCCTCCGCGCGCACGCGGACGGCGACGGCTTGCCCGGCAAGTGCTGCCGACAGCTGTTGCCCGTAGACCCGCGCATCGACGCCCGGCTTGAGCCCGACCTCAAACCCTTGCCGCCGCGGGTTTCCAGCGATCGAGGCCAGGGTCGCGATGTCACCGACGACGGTGAAGCCGTCGTTGGCATTGTCGAAGCTTTCGCCGACGACCTTCGCGGAAAGGCGGCCGTTTTCGGTGCTGAGGAGCGAATAATTTCCTATCCGAGTACCGGTGACGCCCAGCAGCCGCGAACTGAGCACCACTTCGCCGGGCGCGGACACCCACCGTCCGGAGATGAGCTCGTAACCCACCCACGACGAGTCGGCGTCGTAGGCGGTCATTTGCACGGCCCTGACCCCTCGCGAGCTGGAAGTGCTCACCTTGCTCGGCGGCGGGCTGACCAACGCCGAACTGGCCGACCGCCTATTCCTCAGCGAAGCCACCGTGAAGACGCACATCAACCACATCCTGACCAAGCTTCAGCTGCGTGACCGGGTTCAGGCTGTCATCACCGCGTACGAGACCGGTCTGATCACCCCGCACACTAGCCACCCATGAGACCGGAGCCACTCAGCGTTAGGGAGAACGCGTCCACACCCCGCCTTGGCGCCGCGCGCCAAGTGCCCCCGGGGTGTGGACGCTCACAGGGTGTCGACGAAGTGTGCCGCCGCCGGGACAGAGGATGCGTGGCTCCGGCGGTGTCACTGCGGCGCGACTACCCAAGGCGGAGCAGGTACCCAGCCCAAGTGCCTCTAAACGCGCGGTGGAGGCGGGTCATAGACCGGGGGCGCATAGTGCTGCGGCGTGCCGCAGTAACCTAGGCCCGGCGGCTGGGTGACGGGCAGCGGGAAACGGCAAACCTGCACCTGAAGCCGGCTGAGTCCGGCCGTCGAGGGCGCCACGAGGGTGAATGTGAAGCTCACCGCCTCGTTGTTGGCTCGGACGTCCTGCCGCACCGGACTGGAGCCGAAAGCCGTGAAAATCGCCACCGAGTAGAAGCCGTCATCACGGCAGGACCACTCGTTGGGCACTGGACGATCGACCGCCGTGCCACGGACATCGACAGTGATGGGAACGATGGGGGCGGTGGTGCTGTACCTCCACACCAGAGTTCCTTGGGTGGCACCGTAGCGGCAGCTGTCTCCCGACGTGGCGCTGAAAATCTGCGAGAAGCTGGCCTGGGCCGGGGCGGAGGTTGCCAGTAGCGCGATGACCGCGACGGCCACCGCGATCGGCAGGCGCGAAATCTTCATGCCGACTCCGATCAGAGAGTGATAGATGGGAATGTAGCAACGTAATCGTTGAGTGTCGCCCGGCACACGTCAAGACTGGGTCTGAGAAAGAGTCACCGTGAAGGTCGGCCCGGGTTTCGTCGGTGTCCATCCGGCCGCCAAGGCCGCCTCGATGGCGGCCGCGACCATGGCCGGGCGCACGATCCGATCCGGCCAGCCCTGTCAGTCGTCGATCACGGGCAACCGGATCACCAGTGTGGTGCCCGGCCGGTCGGCGTGCTCGACCCCGACCGTCGGCGGCAGCCGCCCGCTCTTCTGGCCGTCGGTGAGCCTGCGCGGCGCCTTCCACCGGTAGACGACGCCGCGACCGTGATGCGTCGAGTGCTCTTCCTCGCCAGAGTCACGCCGAAAGCTACTCGAACAGGCGGCGGGTTTGAGAATCCACGCGCGCGGGCACTGGTCGAGCCATGACAGTTGAGGGAATCATCTCGGCCATCATCGTCGGCCTGATTATCGGTGCGCTCGGGCGGCTAGTGCTTCCCGGCAAGCAGAACATCCCGGTCTGGCTGACCATTGTGGTCGGTATCGTCGCCGCGCTGATCGGCACGGCGATCGCCCGCGGCCTGGGCATCGCGGACACCCAGGGGGTGGACTGGACGGAGATCCTGATCCAGGTGGTTCTGGCCGCGGTCGGAGTCGCCCTGGTCTCAGGGTTCAAATCGCGTCGTAGCATTCCATAACACTCCATGACGTTCCACGACGCTGCCAGCGACGGCCCCGCCCAAGGGCCGTCGCTGAGCACGGTTCAAGAGCACCTGGTTGGCCTGACACAAATTCGTATATACCGGCAGCTTGGCCCGCACGCTTGGCACACGACGCGGACACTGGCGGCCATCCTCACCAACGACGGCATCGGAGAATAGGACTCAGCACAGGATCAGAATGCAGGCCTGGTAGGTCGCGGTGTAAGTGGTATCGGTCGTGGGTGCGACGATGACGTGGGTCTGCGCGCCGCCGTCGGACCAGCGGCTGAAGCGATAGCTTTGCAGGCCCGAGCTGTACGTCGCGGGCGCGCTGACCGTGTTGGTCGAGCCCTGGATCACCTCGCGGGTGAAGGGCGCGGCCCCGGTGAACGAGCCCACTGTAAGCGATACCCCGGACGGGTCGGAGTTGAACGTAAGCCGGATGGTGCGCGGGTCGAGCCGGCGGATCACGGTGTGGCTCAAACCTTGCGCGTCGGTGGCGGTGAGGACAAGCTCCAAATAGGACGGATACTCGTGGTCGGGCGCCACGAACGAGCCGCCGGAAACCCCGGTCCAGGTTTGCACCACGTGGGTGTGGCACGCGGTCGGAGTCGTGCAGTGCTGCATGCGCAACTGCCAATTCAGGGCGGCGGCGGGCAGGGTGCCCTGCTGCGGATCGGTGGCGTGGCCCGTGAGTGCCAGCGAATCACCCACCCTCCACATCGTACCGGCCACCGGTGTGTCGATGACGGCAACGGGAGCCGCGTTGCCGGGCTGGATGATCACCGTCTCATCGTCAACGGCCCCAAGGGTATCGGTGACCCGCAGCCGCGCGGTGAAGGTGCCCGCGTTGGGATAGGTGAACGTCGCCGTCGCACCGGAGGCGTCGAAGGTACCATCGTCAAGAAAATCCCATTGGAACGTAAGGCGTCCAAGGTCCGCCGGATCCGCGTCGGTGGAGCCGGAACCATCGAAGCCGACCGTCAACGGGACCTGCCCGGTAGTCGGGCTCGCCACGATGTGAGCGACCGGCGGCTGGTTGGCCGGGAAGTACCGGATACGCCGCACCGTCCCGCCGAGGTCCACATAGTACAGTTCCCCGCCCGGCCCGATCGCCAGATCCACCGGCCCGGCGGCCTGCTGCACGAAAGCCGTCACGGCACGGGTGCTCGTATTGAGAGCCCAGATGCAACCCCGGGAGTAGTCCGCGAAGAACAGCGAACCGTGGTACGCCGGCGGATACGGACCACCCGAAGGATAGAAAGCCAACCCCGACACCGAATCGCCGCCCGCCGCGCACTGCTCCCCCGGCACGATCGCGTCGGCGTGATTGTAGGTGAAGAACGGCGCGGTCTGACCCGACCCCGAGTACAGCGACTCGCACAGCGGCAGGTTTGCGTTGTCATAGCTGGACATCCGGCCGTTGCCCTCATAGCACGGCCAGCCGAAGTTGGTCATCGGCGCGGTCGGGTTGGCCAGCCGTTCGATGTCTTCCCAGGTGCTCCAGCCGACGTCGCCGATCCAGACCTCATTGGTCCCCGGCCGGATGGTGAACCGGAACGGGTTCCTCAGTCCTAACGCGACGATCCGCCTAAGGTTCACATCGGCCGACCCCAGATTCGGATTGCCCGCAGCCGCCAAGCCGGTCGCCGGATCCAGCCGCAGGATCGCACCGTGCAGACTCGCCGGATCCGCCGCCGTCCGGCCATCCTGCGACCTCAACGCCCCGCCCTCATTCGCCGGATCACCACACGGATTCGGTGGCTGGCCGTGCTGGCCGTAGTCGACCGCGCTGAAGCTCGCCCCATCCCCGCCCGAGACATAAAGCATTCCATCGGCGCCGAAATGCAAGTCGCCGATGGAATGCGACGGGAACTGCTGGCACCAGTCATGGATGAGCACCTGCTCCGCCCCGCCGGGAGACACGCGCGACAACCGCGCCGTCACCACACAGTTGCCCCCGTTGGCCCCACCCACCACACCGTTGCAGTTGTCGTTCCAATACGGCGCGGTCTGCCCCGGCGGCGCGTCATAGGCATACAGCACATATGCCTCCGAACCGGACACGGCCAGCCCCAGCATGCCCCTGTCCCACTGGTTGTGCGTGCGGTCCGACAGGTCCGCGAACACGGTCGGCGTGGGATCGGCCAGCCCGTCGAAAACCTTTATCACACCGCCCTTTTCAGCGATGAACACCCGCCCGTCGCCGGCGAACTCGATGTTCGTGGGCTGGTTGAGCCCAGTGAAGACGATCTGCTCCTGGAAGCCGCTGGGCAGGATCGCCGCCCGCGCCGGTGGCGACGCCGGCACCACCACCCCGAGGAAGCCGACCGACAGCAAAGCGACAGCCCACGCCCGAGTCCGCATAGGACGGATGCTAGAGACCCATCCGGATACCCAACTAGTGACTGTTGTCATCGCTCATTCGGCGGACGCCTCAAGGCAGCGCGCCGACGGCCGCGAGCATCGCGCACCTCGAGGGGTCGTCTGCGAAGTCGGCCGGATCGCCCCCGGCCGGGCGCCACCGCGGCACCCACACCACGCCCGGATCGACCAGCCGCGTGCCGTCGAAGAACCGGGTGAACTCCTCACGGGTGCGCAGTTTCAGCTGCGAGGTGGTCCGTCGCTTGTAGACATCGCGCATCGCCCGCAGATCGGGCTGATCGACCTGGTCCGGCGGCACCCGCAGCCCGTGCGACATCACCAGGTGGCTGCCCGGGGCGAGGGCCGCCAGCAGCTGGCCGACCGCGTCGTAGGCCACGTCGTCGTCGGGTACGAAGTGCATGACCGCCACGAGCAACAGGGCCACCGGCCGGCCCAAGTCGAGGAACGCCTTCACCCGCGGGTTGCCGAGGATGGCCTGCGGATCGCCGACGTCGCCGCGCACAGCGGTGGCATAGGCGTTGCCGTCGAGGATGTTCATGCTCTCCGCCACCGCGACCGGATCGATGTCGACATAGACCACCCGTCCGTCCGGAATGGACGCTTGCACGATCTCGTGAACGTTGCCGACCGTCGGGATGCCCGAGCCGATGTCGAGGAACTGCGTGACGCCCAGGCCGGCCAGGTGCCTCACGGCCCGGCCCAGGAAGGCCCGGTTGGCCTTGGCCACCACCGGCGTGATCGGGAACATCGAGATTATCGCCTGGGCGGCCTCCCGGTCGGCGGCGAAGTTGTGGATTCCGCCGAGGAAGTAGTCATAGATGCGGGCGGAGGTAGCGGCCTTGCGCTCGCTGCCGGTGTTCACGGATGCGAGTGTATACAAACCTCACAATTAATGGCTGTGCGCGACGAGGACCAGGTCGCTGTTGTGCGAGCCGGCCGCGGCGACGCCGGCCGGCCGGCCGCCATAGCCGGGCAGCCCCTCCAGCCCGTAGCTGGCATCGATGACTCTCACCCTCATCGCGCCCGACAGGCTCAGCTCCAGACCGGTGGCCGGCGGGTTGGTGAAGGTCAGCTCGGACACCCCGACCGGGCGGCCGTTGGCGCTCTCGATGACACCGCCCATCGCCTTGACGTAGATGAAGGCGAGCTGCCGTTGCGGCACAAGGGTTATCGTGCTGCCGGCCGGGAGCACCTGCGACGGCGTGAGGTTGGTGGCCACCTGTGCCGGGCCGGTCCAGCTCACCCGCACCGGCGGGAACCCGGGCGCGTCACCGGGCTGGGAGGCATACCGCGAGGTGAAGGCGGACAGGCTCGACTCGCCGCTGAACCACTGGGCCTGGCCGGTGTCCTTGTCCAGGGCATAGATGAGCTGGCTCGGGATGGGCTGATCCGGGCCCGGCCGGTTGACCACCAGGCCGGTGGCGGTGAGGGCGACCGCCAGCACGGCCGCGGTCACCAGACACCAGCCGGCGGCCGGAAGCCGGTCGGCCAAGGGCACCAGGGCCAGCGCGAGGAAGACCGCGAACAGCGCGGGCGCCGCCCCGGTCGCCAGGCCCAGGGCCGGGAAGAACAGGGTGACGATCGGGGCCAGGACGACGACGGCCACCGCCGCCGCGACCAGCTTGGCCAGCGGGGCTGCGGGATGGGGGGTCGGCGGGTGGGATGAGCGACGATGCCGGATGAGGCCGGCGATCGCGCCGGCCAGGGCCGGGATCGCGACCAGGTAGGAGCCGCCCGGCACCACCGCCGCCATCACGATGCCGATGAGGGCGAGCCAGGCCAGGGCGCCAACGGAAAGGCTTGCGCTATCAAGCCTTCTGCGCAGTAGTAACCACCAGGAAAGTATGATCGTGGCGACGATCGCCAGCAGACCCCAGCGCCACCAGATCGGCTGCCAAGGATCGATCATGTTCGCGAAGCCGGGCTGGATCAGGGTCAGCAGCGCCCACCACAGCTGGACCGCGACGACCGTGACGATGACGGGCAGCAGCGAGACCCCGAAGCCGGCAAGGATCCGGAGGCGGGTCGTCTGTCCTCTCCGGACAGATACCCAAGCCATGGCGATCACGGCGATCAGGGCCAGCGCGGCCAGGGGCCAAACAAACATTCCCGGGTACCGCACGAGCACCCCCAGCGCCGGGAAGTAGGTCGCGTCGGAGCTACCAGGCCGGTCCATGCCGGTCAGGTCGCCCGCGCCGAAGGCCCGGGTCAGCGCCAGCAGGTTGTCGCCTTGGTGCTGCAGGCTGCGCTGGTCCATCCGCCGGGGCGTGTCCTGCGAGCGGTGGTAAACATAGCTGCCGTCGATGTACGCGGTGTTGAGACCGGCGAAGCGGCCGCTGTCGCGGAACGGGCTGAAGTCGGTGTCGTTGGGCAGGATCCGGTATACCTCGACGGCGATGCTGGTGCCGACCGGACGCGGCGCGTTTTTCCCATACACACCAACAACATCGGCGTTGCCGGCCGAGGTCTCGAACATGATGGCCGGCCCGCTGGAGCCGCGCGCCTCCACGTTGAGCACCACACCGTTGCCCTTGCCGAGCGGGTGCTGGTCGACGAAGGCCTGCGCCCCGCACAGGCACGCCTCCTCGGCGTCGGTGAGCAGGAGCACGATGTCGTTGCGCGGCTTGGGCCCCTTGAGCAGAGCCCGGGTGGTCTCCAGGACCGCCGAGAGCCCGGCGCCGTCGTCGTTGGCGCCCGGCCCGTTCTGCACCGAGTCGTAATGCGCCATGAGGATGACCCGGCCGGTCGAGCCGGTTCCGTTGATGACCGCCACTATGTTGCGGACCCGGCCGCCCGAGGCCTTGCCATCCTCGATGGTGACCGTGACCGCGTCCTGGATCTGCGGATCGAGGGCCATCCCCTTCAACGTGCTGACCAGGTAGTCGCGCACCGAGTCGTTGGCCGGGCTGCCCGTGACGTGGGTGGCCTGGCCGACCCGCTGCACATGGGTGAATGCCCGCGCCGCGCTGAACTCGCCCTCGGGGGCGCCGGCGCCGCGTACGCCCGGTGGCATTACGGTGAAAACGGCGAGGAAGCCCAGCACAAGGAGCAGAGCAATCCCCAGCAGGGAGGTCAAGGTCCGCTTCGGCACGCGGTCATCCTCCCACGGGATGGGACAGCCACGATATGTGGGATTCCCCGCCGAACCTGGGCTCGCGGCCGGGCGGCGGCGGTGGGGTGGGAAGCATGGGCTCGCGCCTGGTGACGGGCTGGACCACGGGGGTGGCGGTGGTTACGGTCACCTCCTCTCCGTTGTGCCGCAAGGAAAGTGACGCATCCTGATCATGGCGGAGGGTGTAGGTGACCCGTTCCGGCTCGATGTCTACGCCCAGCCGCAGGCCGCGCCAGCGGATGGTGAAGCTGAGCCGGGTCAGTTCGTCGGGCAGCTGCGGGGCGAAGCTCAACACCCCATCGTGCTGGCGCAGGCCCCCGAACCCGGCGACCAGCGCGATCCAGACACCGGCGAGCGAGGCGATGTGCAGGCCGTTGGCGCTGTTGTGGTCGATGTCGAGCAGGTCGATCTGCGCCGACTCGCAGGTGTAGTCGCAGGCCAGCCTGAGGTGCCCGACCTCGGCCGCGGTGACCGCCTGGATCGCGGCCGACAGCGACGAGTCCCGCACCGTGCGCCGCTCGTAGTAGTCCACGTTGCGGGCCTTGTCCGCGTCGTCGAAAAGGTGGCTGAACCAGTACTGGGCCATCATCATGTCGGCCTGCTTGACCACTTGCCGCCGGTAGATGTCGAAGTACGGCGCGTTCAGCAGCAGCGGGTACTTGTTCATGGAGGCGTCGAAGTCCCACTCGGGCAGCCGGGTGAACCCCTGGCTCTGCTGGTGGACCCGCAGCTGGTCGTCGTAGCAGATGTGCACGGCGTCGGCCGCCTCGCGCCAGGCCGCCGCCTCCTTGGTGGTGACGCCGAGATCGCGGGCCAGATCGGGGTGGCGCTCGGCGGCGTCGGCCGCGCCGCGCAGGTTGTGCGCGGCGGCCAGGTTGGTGAACAGGTTGTCGGTGACGATCGCGGTGTACTCGTCCGGACCGGTGACACCGGCGATATGCCAGACGCCGTCAAGGTCGTAGTGGCCCAACGACATCCACAGCCGGGCCGTCTCGACCAGCACCTCCAACCCGCCCTCGGTTTCGAGGGTCTCGTCCCCGGTGACCGAGCGGTACATGACGACCGCGAGGGCAATGTCGGCGTTGATGTGGAACGCCGCGGTCCCGGCGGGCCAGTACCCGGAACACTCCTGCCCGCGGATGGTGCGCCAGGGGAACACCGCCCCGCGCAGCCCGAGCGTGGCCGCGCGCTCCCGCGCGAAGTCGAGCGTGGAGTGCCGCCACCGCAACGCGTCGGCGACCGCGTCGGGCAGCAGGTAAACCAGCACCGGCAGCAGGTAGGCCTCGCTGTCCCAGAAGGTATGCCCGTCGTACCCGGGCCCGGTCAACCCCTTGGCGGGAAGGCAGCGCCCCTCCGCCCGGGCGCCGGTCTGCAGCACATGGAACAGCGCGAACCGGACCGCTTGCTGGAGCTGGGAATCGCCCTCGACCCGCACATCGGCCCCATCCCAGTAATCGTCCAAATAGGACTTCTGCTCCTGCAGCAGGCCCTCGAAACCGGTGTGGCGGGCGCGGGTCAGGGCGGCGGCCACCTGGTCGCGCAGCGCGGACTCCGAACGCAGGCTCGACCAGCCGTAGGCGATCAGCTTGATCACGCGCAGCCGCTGCCCGGGCTGAAGCGTGCAGACGAAGGTGGTCCGCGCCCAGTCGCCGGTGGCGTTGGTGTCCACCCCGACCGTGCAGGGCGCGTCCACCTCGTGGTACATGCCGGCGGCCATCATCAGCCCGCTGTGCCGGGTGCTGTGCAGCAGCGTGCCCCCGTAGTCGTAGATGTCCCGTTGCAGGGGCACAAGCGGGCTCTCGAGCGCGACGGCGACCCGCGGATCGCCCGCGCGCTGCGGCGCCGGCTCGTTGGCCACCAGCTCGGACTGCACGACCAGGCGCACCGGGTCGTCGACGGCTTCGACGGTGTACTCGATCGCCGCGACCGCCCGCTGGGTCAGCGACACCAGCCGGGTCGAGCCCACCCGCACCCGGTGCCCGGCCGGGGACTCCCAGTCGGCGCGGCGGGTCAGCGTGCCGGCGCGCAGATCCAGTACCCGCTCGTGCCCCAGCAGCCGCCCGTAGCGCACGTCGAACGGCGCGTCGTTGACGAGCAGCCGGATCAGCTTGCCGTTGGTCACGTTGACGACGGTCTGGCTCGATTCGGGGTAGCCGTAAGCGGACTCGGCATAGGGCATCGGCCGCAGTTCATAGAAGGAGTTGAGGTAGGTGCCCGGGACGCCGTAGGGCTCGCCCTCGTCGAGGTTGGCCCGCAACCCGATGTGCCCGTTGGAGAGGGCGAAGATCGACTCCGACCGGGCCAGCAGGTCGAGGTCGAGACCGCGTTCGCGGACCGCCCACGGCTCCACGGGAAAGAGGCTGTCGTCGCTCATGCCCCACCCCCAAGATCCCGCAATTTGCCCGGCAAATCGCGCTCCCACGGCGCTTCGAGGCGGCTATTGCCAGGCAAATTGCGGGATGTATTGCGGGATATCGGGCGGGCTCTCATCGGTCCTCCAGAAGCTCGGCGAGGTTGGTCACCACGATGTCCGCGCCGTGCGCCCGCAGCGCGTCACCGTGCTCCGGGCCGACCCGGTTCACGCCCACGACGCACCCGAACCCGCCGGCCCGCCCAGCCTCTACCCCGGCGACGGCGTCCTCGAACACGGCGGCCTGCTCGGGCCGGACCGCCACGCGGCGGGCCCCGGCCAGGAACGAATCCGGCGCCGGTTTGCCGCGCAAGCCCTGCTCGGCGATGGCGATCCCGTCGATCCAGCCCTCGACGAGGTCTGACAGGCCGGTGACCTCCAGCACCTGCGCGGTGTTGGCGGAGGCGGAGACCACTATGCGGCGCAGCCCGGCGTCCCGGGCGGCTCCGAGGTACAAAAGAGAATCTTGAAAAACCTTGACCCCGTCGGACCGGATCCGGCCCAGCAGGATCTCATTCTTCCTGTCCCCAAGGGTTTTGACCGTCTCCTCGGGGACGGTGATGCCGCGGCTGGCCAGGAAGTCGCGCACGCCGTCGCCGCGCGGCTTGCCATCGACATAGGCCTCATAGTCGGCGACCGGGTCGAACGGCGCCTCGCCGCGCTCGGCGAGGAAAGCGTTGAAGGTCTCGGTCCACGCCTTGTCGTGCACCGCGGCGGTGTCCGTGAGCACCCCGTCCAGGTCGAACAGGCCCGCGATGACCGATTCGGGCAGCCCGAGGGTGGCGTGTCCTGGCGACAAGACCATAAGGCCATCGTCCCGCTCGGCGCGCCGTGTGTCACCCGAAGGTCTCCAAACGCCGGCTCAACGCCTCCGCCTCCGGCACGTTCAGCTCGGTGAACAGCTGAAGGGCCCGCTGCCAGTGGTCATGTGCGGCCGCTTGGTCACCCAGCGCGAGCCGGACGTGGCCGAGGCCCTGCTCCGCAAGCGCTTGCTGCAGGGGATAACCAATTTTCTTTGATACCGCGTGAGCCTGCGCGTATTGGCCCTGTGCCGAGGCGAGGTCTCCGGCCAGGCGTTGCGAGTCGCCCAGATCGTTGCGCACCTCGCACTCGCGCCCCCGGTCCCCCACGGCCAGGCACAGCTCGAGCGCCTGGCGGTGATGGTCGATCGCCTGGTCGATACCGGCCGGCCCGGCGGCCCGGTCGCGTTTGACCAGGGCCAGGTTGTTGAGGGCCGCCGCCATGCCACCCGGCGCGCTCGCCGCCTGGAAGCCGGCGAGCGCGGCGCGCAGATGCTCCTCCGCCTCCGCGTGCTCCCCGAGCTCACGGCAGACCAGGCCCAAGTTGTTGCGGGCGTTGCTTTCCCCGCGCCGGTCGCCCAGCCGCCGGCAGCGCTCAAGGACCTGCTCATAGGCGGCGCGCGCGTCGCTGAGCTTGCCCAGCCGGCGCATGACGTTGCCCAGATTGTTGAGCGCGGCGGCCTGCCCGCGCTCGTCGCCCAGGCATCGATAGATGCGCAATGCTTTCTCATAGGCCTGCGCCGCCGCGTCGTGCTCGCCCGTGTCCCGCAGCACCATGCCCAGACAACGCAACGTCTCCGCCCGCGCTGCGGACGGCCCGTCATCGCGTGTCGCCTTGTCGGCCCGGCGAAGGCAGGCGAGCGAGTCTTCGAACCGGCCCTGGGCGTACAGCGTCCGGCCCAGCAGCGCCATGGCCCCGGCCCACCCCGGCCGGTCGCCGATCGCGTCGTAGATGCCGGCGGCCTCGGTCAGCTTCGCCGCGGACTCCTCGTGGCGACCGAGGCTGTAGCAGAAGCCGCCCTCGTCGCGGATCGCCGCCGCCTGGGCGGCCCGGTCGCCGCAAAGGCTCGCCGCCCCGGCCGCCCGGGAGTGGATCTCGATCCACTCCGCCGACACGATGGCGGACTGATAGTGGCACCAGGCGACCGCGGGCAGGCGCCAGACGTACTCGTGCCGGCCGCTGCGCCAGGCCTCCCCGATCAGGGCCAGGATGTTGTCCAGCTCCGCGTCGAACCACGCGGCCGTGTTGGTCTTCGCGGTCTCTTGCAGGTACCAGTCGAGGAGGCGCCGCATCGCCTGTTCCTGTACCTCAGGCCGATCGTCCACATTGGATCGCTCGGCGGCGAAGCGGCGGACGAGGCTGTACAGGGCGAAGCGGCCGGCGCCGCGCGGCTCAACAAAACCCGCCCCGGCCAGGATGCCGACATACTCATCGAGACCGTTGGTGACGGCGGCGGCCAAGGCGATCGAGAAGTCGGGGCCGGGGTGCAGGCTCAACAGCCGGAGCGCCCGGCGGGACGCCTCGGGAAGGCGGCGATATGACAGGGTGAACGTCGCCGATACCGAAACCGACTCGTCGCCCTCGATGGTGAGCATCCCGAGCCGATCACCATCGCGCAACTCGTCGACGTAGGCGGCGACTGCCGTATACCGTTGGGCGTCAAGGCTCGCGGCCGCGATCCGCACCGCCAGGGGCAGGCCCCCGCAGAGCCGTCCCAGCTCGGCCACGGCCTCCGGCTCCGACCGCGCCCGCTCCGCCCCGATGAGACGGCCCACCAGTTCGGCCGACTCGGCGGCGGTCAGCATCGCGAGCTCGAGATGGTCCGCGCCGGGCGTGACGGTCAGGCCCGTCAGCCGGCCGCGACCGGTCACCAGCACCGCGCAACCCGGCTCGCCCGGCACCAGCGGGCGCACCTGCTCGGCATCGGCCGCATTGTCGAGAAGCACCAGCATTCTCCGGCCGGACAGGCGGGACCTGTAAAGGGCCGTGGCCTCCTCGACGTGCGAGGGTATCTGGTCGTAGGGCACACCGAGGGCTCGCAGCAGGCGGGCTATCGCCTCGGAGGCCCGCAGCGGTGGATGGGCGGACCACCCGCGAAGGTCAAGGTAGAGTTGACCATCGGGAAAGTCCCGACGGCGCAAGTGTCCCCATTGGACGGCCAGGGCGGTCTTGCCCACGCCGCCCGGTCCCCACAGCGCCGCGACCCCGATGGCCGACGATTCGTCCCGCGCGGCCAGCATGGCATCCAGGCGCTCAAGGTGAACCGCGCGTCCGGTAAAGCCCGCCGCAGCCGGCGGCAACTGCGCCGGCACCGCGCTCGCATCCCGCACGACCCTTGCTTCCGGGACGGATTTGGCTACGGGCCTGGCATCGGTCTCGCGCCCGGCTTGCGGTCCCGCCGCCGGCGTTTGCTTGGCGCCTGCGCCACGTCGCCGCACACGTGCCGAGCCTGGGTCAGGGCGCGCCACCTGCGCGGCACCTGGGTCAGGGCGCGCCACCTGCGCGGCACCTGGGTCAGGGCGCGCCACCTGCGCGGCACCTGGGTCAGGGCGCG
>Ga0075428_100000851_pt1 | contig 32103 bp, 30 predicted proteins | sample RhiMetdeltSRZDD2_FD_75291 | JGI IMG/M metagenome (GOLD analysis project Ga0075428, IMG submission 75291) | Populus rhizosphere microbial communities from Tennessee, USA - Rhizosphere MetaG P. deltoides SRZDD2 | ecosystem: Host-associated > Plants > Roots > Rhizosphere > Soil | place: USA... | reverse complement strand
GCGAATATTGAAGTTGTAGTAGGTGCGGGCGTCGTGTCGCTTCTCACGCTCGCGATTCGCCAGCCAGCCGAGTGCGAGCAGATCCGGACACTCGAACAAGCGCACGCCATCCTCGAACGACAGGCGCTCGCCAGAGCTCAGTTTCTCGGAGATGTCCCCGAGCCCGAGGGCTGTCAGTCGTTGCTGCACCGGCCCTTCCCTTTTCCCTTGTTTGCTTCTCTTACTGCGCGGGGCCCCACCCCCACGCGCTCTCGCTCGGCGACTTCGCGCCTCGCTCGGGCCGCAGGCGCCTTCCCTTTTAAGAGACGCCCAGAATCTGCACGCGCAGCGAGCGCGAGCGCGGACCGTCGAGCTCGGCAACCAGGACGCGCTGCCACTGACCGAGGACGAGCTCGCCGCCGCTAATCTGCAGCGTCAAACTGTGGCCGAGCAGCATCGCTCTGAGATGCGCGTCCGCGTTCAGGCGGTCGCAATCGGAGTGGTCGGGATCGTTGTGCATCCAGTCGGCGTCGCGATCGACCATCGTCTCGAGCAGGCGCTTGATGTCGGCGTGCAGCGCTTTTTGCGATTCATTCATGAACACGGCAAAGGTGGTGTGCATGGACCAGAGACTGACGATCCCTTCGCGCGCTGCGGAATCGCGAACGATTGTGATGACGCGATCGGTGACGTCTGTCAACTCGATCCGCTCGTCCGTCTGCACCGTGAGCGTGTCACTTCGCACGACGATGCCGCCGGCGGCGGACGTCGTGCCTCGAATGGCATCGGTGGCATTCACAGCGGAGCTCTTACTCATTTGATGTATGCGGTCCTCGACCGTCCAACACTTGATCTTACCGCGCTTCGACAGGCTCAGCGCGCCCCGAGCTTGTCGAGGGGCGCAGCCGGGCATCCGACTGGTCCAGGACCCGCATGTTATACTCGCCGAACAATTGACGTCGAGCCGGCGAAATCGCATCGCCGGCTCTGCCCGGCGGTCACGCGAAGTGGGTGAAAAACCCACGCGGTGCCGCCACTGTAAGCGGGAAGTCGCATCCCACAGCCGGTGAGGACCGGCAGCCACTGTGCGAGCGCATGGGAAGGCTGGGGTGCCGCGCAGTCCGTCGACGTATCGACGACGATATTCCGCAAGCCAGGATACCTGACGCCGGGCCGTCCCTTTCCGCCTCCAGCCAGGAGGCGTCGGCGCGCGAACACGCCGAGAAGGAGTCCCGTGCGGTTACATTCCCTTTTCATTTCCATTGTCGCTCTTGCCTCGATCCTGCTAGCCACACCGAGTTTCGCAGGCTCAGTGAGTGGTCGCGTCGTCGATCCGGACAATCGTCCGGTTGCCTCCGCGCGCGTGCTGCTTCTCGCCGGCAATACCACGGTGCGAAGTGCCGAAACCAATGCCCGTGGCGAGTTCACGTTGGCCGCACCGGATAGCGGACGATACGAATTGCGTGCGGCAGTGGAAGGGTTCCGCGCCGAACCGATTGTCTACGACGGCACACCCAACCCGCGCGACATCGGCGTCGTCAACTTGACGGTATCGGCTGTATCCGAGACGCTGGTCGTCTCGGCCTCCCACGTCGAAACACCACGATCGCAAGTCACGTCGGCAGTCTCCATCATCCCGGCTTCGGAATTGCGGGAACGACAGGTGACGACCATGTCGGACGCACTCCGTCAAGTGCCCGGAATGGCGGTCGCGCGCTCCGGAGGTGTTGGCGCACTGACGAGTGTGTTCCCGCGTGGCGGCGAGTCCGATTACACCCTCGTCTACATCGATGGCATCCAGGTCAATGCATTCGGAGGGGGTTTCGATTTCGCGCATCTCTCGACAGCAAATCTCGATCGAATCGAGATCGTGCGTGGGCCGCAGAGTGCGCTTTACGGATCGAATGCCATCGGCGCGGTCGTCCGTGCCGTCACCCGCGAGGGAGGGTCGCCAACTGCCGACGGGTTGTTCGAAGGCGGCAGCTTTGGAACGACGCGGATGATGGCATCGAGCGCAGGCACCGTCGAACGCTGGTCGTGGAGTGCCGGGGTCGATCGGCTGGCGAGCGATGGCCGCAACGGGCAGCACACGTCGTCGGGGGAAGAGATTGCCAACGATCGATACGAGCGCACCGAACTGGGCGGAAGCGCCGGCTGGCGAAACACACATGGCGCCGCCGTCCGCGGAGAGATCCGATTCGCGCGAGACGATCGCGGGTTTCCCGGCCCATTCGGCTCAAATCCAATCGGCGTCTTCACCGGTGTGGATCTCATATCCCAAGGAACCAACGACCGCTGGGGTGCCTCGATTGGCGGCAACATTCCGGCAGGAGAACGCATTCGAACGAGCGTCCAGGTTGCGTGGAATCGTATCGACGGCAACTACATCAGCCCGTTCGCGACGTCCGAGTCGGGTTCGCGGCGGACGACGGCACGGATTCAGACCGACATCACCGCGCGACGCGACTTCGACGTGTCCGTTGGCGCCGAGTTCGAAGGCGAACGCGCAACCAGCACCTACATCACGGACGATCATGGGGAAATTCCGATCGATCGTTTCATCCAGGGGTACTTCGGTGAAGCACGGTGGAATAAAGCGGGGCGGCTGTTCATCACTGGAGGTCTGCGGCTCGATGGCATTCACCGCGATGCAGTTGGGCCGCTGAACGATCAGTTCAGCCCGAGACCGGCGATGGCGGCCGATAGCGTCGTCTCGGTCAACCCGAAGATTGCTGGCGCGTATTACATTTCTACGACCAGGGGCAACGAAACAAAACTTCGCGCCGCGGCGGGGACCGGCATTCGTCCGCCAGACGGTTTCGAGCTCGCATTCACCGACAATCCGTCGCTCCAGCCGGAACGCAGCCGGAGTTTCGAAACCGGTGTCGATCAGGCGTTCGCTGCTGGACGCGGACTGATCGAGGCGACATGGTTTCGAAATGCATTCGACGATCTGATTGTTGCCGTTGGATCGTTCACGCAATCGAGTCGCTATAAGACAGACAACATCTCAAATGCGCGGGCCCAGGGACTCGAGCTGGCGACGACACTTCGAGCGCGCGCATCGGGGCTCGATCTGCAAAGCCGAGTGAGTTATACGTTTCTCGACACGGAAATCCTCGCCGTTGACGGCGCGGCGGCAGCGCCCTCCCCCTTCGAGGTCGGCCAGCCGCTGCTGAACCGGCCGCGGCATCAGTGGGCCGTCGACGCCAGCGTTGCACGTTCCGGCATCACGGGCTGGATACGCGGCGGGGGCAGAGGTCGTGTCCTCGCTGTCGAGCCGTCTTACGGGACGTTCGGCGGGTTGTTCGATGCGGCCGGCTACGCGGTCTGGAACGCAGGCGGCTCGTGGCGGCTGTCGAACCGGTTGGAACTCTTCGCGCGGGTGGAGAATCTGTTCGATCGCGACTACGAGGAAGTATTCGGCTACCCTGCGCTCGGACGTGGCGCACTGGCAGGGATACGAGTTGCTACAAGCCGTTGACGTCGTCGCCGGCTATCCCGGACGGCCGTCCGTCCTGCACGGCGTCAGCATCGAAGTCCCGACCGGCGGGTTCGTCGGCATTCTCGGACCAAACGGCTCTGGCAAAACCACGTTGCTTCGCGCGCTGGCTGGAGTGATCCGGCCGGCGCGCGGCCACATTCGACTCGACGGGCAAGATCTCACGCCGCTTTCAAGGCAGGCACTCGCACGACGCATGGCCGTCGTCGCTCAGGAAACGCACCTCGCGTTCGACTACAGCGTCCTCGAGGTCGTCATGATGGGCCGCTACCCGCACCTCGCGACCTTCGAAATAGAAGGACCGGAAGATTTCTCCATCGCGCGAGAAGCGATGCGGGCGACAGGGACACTGCAACTGCAAGAACGTCAGTTCGCCACGCTCAGCGGCGGCGAAAAGCAGCGCGTCATCGTCGCGGCAGCGCTCGCCCAGATTTCTGGCGCGGCTGATGATGGAATCCTGCTGCTCGACGAGCCGACGGTCGCACTCGATCTCGCGTATCAGCTGGAACTCGGCGAACTGCTGCGCGAGAGACAACGTCGTGTCCCGTTGACCATTGCGGTGTCGACACACGATCTCAACTTTGCGGCGAACCTGTGCCGCACACTCGTCCTGCTGAAGGACGGCCATGTCCTCGCCGCCGGTTCGACCGGCGACGTTCTGACGTCGGAGCATATTCGCGAACTGTATGACGTCGAGGCGGATGTCACGCGTCACGCGCCGACAGGCCGGGTCATCGTCATTCCCGTCCGGCGATCTCCGGCGCGGAGCCAGTCTTGACGGTTGCTCTTGCGCGCCGTCTCACGCTGACGGTGTCGGGCTTCGGCCTGCTCGCGGTCGCGGCGATTCTGACGTCGCCGCTCATCGGATCCACTCACATCAGCCTCCGGCGAGCGTTCGATCGCGCGATTCCGTTTGCCGATAATGTCGACGCTCAGATCTTTTTTATTGCACGCCTTCCGCGCACGCTCGCTGGCGCCCTCGTCGGATCGTTGCTCGCGTCGGCGGGGGTCGTCTTTCAGGGTCTGCTGCGAAATCCGCTCGCGACTCCTTTCACACTCGGTGTCTCCGCCGGAGCGGCGCTGGGTGCAATGCTGGCGATCACCTTCAGCTGGTCGTTCGCGTGGGCCGGGGTGTCGGCTGCAGCTGCCGCAAGCTTCCTGGGGTCGCTTGCCGCCGTCGGCATCGTCTATGCGCTCGCGCGGGCGCGGCATCGCGGCCTCTCGACCAACGTGCTGCTGCTCGCTGGCGTGACGATGAACGCGTTTTTTTCGGCACTCATTCTGTTCGTTCAGTACTTTGCTGACTTCGCGCAGACGTATCGGATCCTGCGATGGCTGATGGGCGATCTCGACATCAGCAGCTATCAACCGCTGCTCAGTGCGCTCCCGCTCCTCATTGTCTCGTTCGTGAGCTTCGCCTGGCTGGCACGACCGCTCAACCTGCTGAGCCTCGGCGACGAGAGCGCTGAAACGCGAGGATTGAATGTCGTTCGCGCGCAGCGGACTGCGTTCGTCAGCGCGTCGCTCGCCACCGGCGCCGCCGTTTCGGTCGGCGGACCGGTTGGCTTCATCGGCATTGTCGTCCCCCACCTGGTTCGACTGATCGTTGGCCCCGATCACCGCCTGGTGCTGCCGGCGTCGGCACTCTTCGGCGCTGCATTCCTGGTCGGATGCGACGTGCTCGCACGAACGGTCATGTCGCCCGTCGAGCTTCCGGTGGGAGTGATCACCGCGCTCATCGGTGGACCGTTCTTCTTGTGGTTGCTGGTGAGGAAGAGATGAGGACCTGTCCTGGAGGTGACGGAGGTAACGGAGTTAAAAACGAAGGAACGAAGTTAACGAAGACGTACGAAGAAAAGCTGCTCCGGACCATCCGCCGCTGCGGAATGCTGCGATGCGGGCGGATGGTCTGGAGCAGCTTCCTCTTCGTTCGTCTCCGTTCTCTTCGTTTCTTCGTTTTGATCTCCGTTCTCTCCGTAACCTCCTTCGCAGGAACGGCTGGATCTCAGACCGTTCCTTCTCGCCCATCTCGTATCATCTCCCTCATCCCCGCGGTGACCGAGATGCTGTTCGCGATCGGCGCCGGCCCACAGGTGGTCGCCGTCAGCAGCTTCGATCGATATCCTCCAGAGGTGACGAAACTGCAGCGGGTCGGCGCCCTGCTGGACCCGGATGTTGAACGAATCCTGTCGCTGCGTCCGGATCTCGTCGCCGTCTACGCCAGCCAATCCGACCTGCGCACGCAGTTGGAACGGGCAAAGATTCCCGTTTACGTCTACAGCCATGCGGGACTCGCAGACGTCTTCGTGACTCTGCAACAGGTCGGCGAGCGGGTCGGACACGCACGCGCAGCGGCGGACCTGGCGAGATCGATTCAGTCGAGACTCGACGCGATTCGTCGTCGTGTTGCAGGCCGAGCGCGTCCACGGACGCTCGTCGTCTTCGATCGTGAGGCGCTGACACTGCGCGGGATTTATGCCAGCGGCGGAGTTGGATTCATCCACGACATGGTCGGCGCTGCAGGCGGCGACAATGTCTTCGCCGACGTCCAGCAGCAATCGGTTCAGGCGACGACCGAACTCATTCTCGCGAGAAGGCCGGACGCAATCCTCGAGTTAAGAGGCGATCCGATTACGGCTGACATGAAGTCGAAAGAGATTGAAGTCTGGCGCGGGCTGGCGTCGTTGCCGGCCGTCCGAAACTCTCGCGTCTTCTTTCTCGACGATCAGAAAACCGTCGTTCCCGGACCGCGTGTCGCTGAAGGCGTCGACCTCATCGCTCACACCCTGCATCCCGATGCCTTCAAGTAATCAATCCGTGAAGATCCTCGTCTCGTGGAGCAGCGGCAAAGACAGCGCATGGATGCTGCACGTCATCCGCTCGCAAGAATTGGGAGAGGTCGGCGCACTGCTGACGACGGTCAACAAAGCGGCGAACCGAGTGGCGATGCATGCCGTCAGGAGCGAACTGTTGCAGGCCCAGGCGGAGGCGGCCGGCTTGCCGCTCATGACGGTTCAGATTCCGCATCCGTGCCCGAATGACGTCTACGAGGCGCAAATGTCGGCCGCGATTGCGAGCGCGAAGGCGCAAGGCTTCACCCACGTTGCATTCGGCGACCTGTTCCTCGAAGACATCCGTCGGTATCGTGAAGAACGGATGAAGGACACGGGACTGGTGCCGATGTTTCCGTTGTGGATGCGGCCGACGGATGAACTCGCACGCGAGATGATCAGCAACGGGCTGGAAGCATACCTGACATGTGTGGATCCTCGCGTCCTGCCGGCATCGTTTGCCGGCAGGCGATTCGAGACCGCGCTCCTCGCCGATCTGCCGCAGGGTGTCGATCCGTGCGGCGAACGCGGCGAGTTTCACTCGTGCGCCGTCGCCGGGCCGATGTTCAGGAAACGTATCAGCGTTGCACCAGGTGTGGTGGTTGAACGCGACGGTTTTGTCTTCGCCGACCTGGAGGTAACGGAGGAAACGGAGTTCACAACGAAGAAACGAAGTTAACGGAGACGAACGGAGGAGAAGCTGCTCCGGATCATCCGCCGTTGAGAATTCGCAAATCTGCGGCGAATGATCCGGAGCAGCTTTTCTTCGTACGTCTTCGTTATCTCCGTTTCTTCGTTGTGAACTCCGTTTCCTCCGTTGTCTCCAGGTCCGCGAACTCCACCGGGACCCTCTGCGGGATGAGTCCGTGTTGATACGCTTCCGTCATCAGCCGTTCGAGCCCCTGACGTCCGCGCTCACCGTAATCGAGGGTGAGTTCGTTGACATACATGCCGACGAACTTGTCGGTCCGTACGCGATCGAGACCGCGACCGAAGCGCTCGGCATACTCGACCGCCTCTGCCCGATGTGACAGCGCGTAGGCGATGCTGTCGTGCAGCATCTTCGAGACTTGAGCAATCATCGCCGGCCCGAGATCGCGGCGGATGATATTGCCGCCAAGCGGCAAAGGTAATCCGTCTGTGCGTTCCGCCCACCATTCGCCGAGATCGACAATCTTGCGCAGGCCCTCGTCCTGATACGTCAGCTGTCCCTCGTGAATGAGCAGCCCTGCCTGGGCCTGGCCGTCCAGGACAGCCTGCTGAATCTGATCGAAGGGAACGACAACGAATTGAAAGTCGGGTTCGTAGAGGCGCAAAGTCAGATACGCCGTAGTCAGCGTGCCCGGAATCGCGATCCGCTTGCCCTTCACCCCGTTGTAACGAGCCGCCGTATCACCCGAAAGCTCCGGATCGACCGCCGGCGCGACAACGATAGGGCCGTACTTATCGCCCATGCTGGCACCATGCGGAAGGAGCGCGTACTTGTCGACGAGATGCGCGTAGGCGTGAAACGACACCGCGGTGACTTCGTACTTGCCGTCGAATGCCGCCCGATTGAGCGTCTCGATATCCGACAGCACCTGATCGACGATGATGCCGCCGGTATCGATTCTGCCGCTCGCCAGACCATAGAACATGAACGCGTCGTCGGAGTCCGGACTGTGGGCAACGGTGATTTTTGTGGATTTCATAGCTACCAGCTTCCAGCTACCAGCGTCCAGCTGATAGCCTGTGTCTGAGTCAGCCTCAGGCGCGAATGCTCTGAGTTCGCAGGGCGCGGACGACGGTGGTTACGCGATCGATCGCGAAAGCAATGTCGGAGTCAGTCGTGGTGCGGCCGAGCCCGAAGCGAATGGACGCGCCGGCGCGATTGCCGACAGCGCCAATCGCTTGAAGCACGTGCGATGGTGCCTGGCTGCCGGAACTGCACGCCGACCCGGTCGACACCGCAAGATCACCAAGCGCCATGAGCAGCGCTTCCCCTTCGATGTCGTCGAAGCTGACATGAAGATTGTGAGGAAGGCGTCGCTCGGCGGTCGGCCCGTTCAAGCGGACCCCATCCAGATTGCGAGTCAAACCCTGATACAGCCGATCGCGCAGGCCGGCGAGACGCGCGGATTCGGCAGGCATCTCGGCGCGGCACAAGTCCAACGCTTTCGCCAAACCGACAATCCCCGGAACGTTCAGCGTGCCGGATCGAAACCCATTCTCGTGTCCGCCGCCGTCGATCTGACATTGCAGTTCGAGTCGCGGCTTGCGCCGCCGCACGTATAGAGCGCCGGCACCCTTGGGGCCATAGCACTTGTGCGCGGTCAGCGAGAGCAGATCGACGCCGGCAGACTGGACGTCGAGCGGTACCTTGCCGGCAGCTTGCGCGGCATCGGTATGAAACACCACCCCGCGGCGTTGCGCGATCGCGCCAATCTCGGCAAGCGGCTGTAACACGCCAATCTCGTTGTTGGCAGCCATGATCGACACGAGAATGGTGCGGTCGGTTATCGCGCGACCGAGCTCGTCGAGGTCGATGAAGCCCTGCGAGTCAACGGCGAGCGTCGTGACCTTGCAACCTTCCTGCTCGAGACATCGGAACGAATCGAGCACGGATTTGTGCTCGGTGGCGGCAGTGATGATGTGATCGCCGCGATCGCCGCGCGCGCGGGCAATACCTTTGATTGCCAGGTTGTTGGATTCGCTGGCGCCGCTCGTGAACACGATCTCGGACGGACTCGCGCCGATGGTCGCGGCGATGCTCGCCCGCGCCGCATCGACCGCCTTCTGCGCGTCCCACCCGTACGCGTGCTGCTTGCTCGCGGCGTTTCCGAACTGGTCGCTGAAATAGGGAAGCATCGCTTCGAGGACACGCGGATCGACCGGCGTGGTGGCGTGAAAATCGAGATAGACCGGCCGCGACATAATCACTCCGAGGGGCTTCGCCCCTCGGACTCCCCTACACGGTCGCTCGCGGGGCCCCGCGATCCCCGCTCCGCTCCCGTGGGCTCACTCGCGCGCTCGTTCGCCATGAGTTTCCTATCGCCGAGGTGAGCGGGTGAACGCCATCGGCGTCGGTGGCACATCGGCGGGCGGTTCGCTCGCCACCTCCTGCAGCGAGCACGTCGCGAGTGCGGAAAGGATCCGATCCTTGATGCGCCAGAGCGGATCGCGGACGCTGCACTTGCGGTACTGCTCGCAGTTCTCGGCTTCGGTGGAACACGCCGTCACGGTCAGCGGACCGTCAATCGCCTGAATGATGTCGGCGACCGAGATCGCGCTGGCGCCGCGGGCGAGACGGTATCCACCGCGCGTACCCTGATGCGAGGTCAGCAGTCCGCGTCGCGCGAGCCGCTGCAGCACCTTGGCCATCAGCTCGACCGGGATGTCGTACTGCTCCGCGATCTCGCGCGCGCTCGCCGACGCCAGGTCGCTGCGCGTCGCGAGGTGCTTCATCGCGATGAGCGCGTAGTCGGCCTTTTTAGAGAGTCGCAGCATCGTTCAATCCTGTAATTGCTGATTGCTGAATTCTGATTGCTGATTTTCGGATCCGGTCAATCAACAATCAGCAATCAACAATCAGCACTTTCAGCATCACCAGAGTCCGAGTTGCAGCTTCGCTGCCTCGGACATGCGATCCTTCGTCCACCCAGGCTCCCAGACAACATCGACCTTTGCGTCGGCGACGCCGGCCACCGCCTTCACCTTCGACTCGACTTCAGACGGCAACGACTGCGCCGCCGGACAACCCGGGGCGGTGAGGGTCATCGTCACCAGCGCGTGGCTCTCGGCATCGACGGCGATGTCGTAAATCAACCCGAGCTCCCAGATGTTCACGGGAATCTCAGGATCGAAGACGGTCGAGATCGCGTCGACGATCGCGGGCTTGAGCGCCGCGGTCTTTTCCGCGTCGGCAGAGAATTCCGTTCTCGTTGACTGGGGCGCCGCGGGACTGGGTTCCGGAATCATCGGAAGTGGCTTCATGTCACTCAGTCGAGGCGCGCTGTTCGCGTTCGAGCGCCGCCTTCAGCGTGTGCCACGCGAGGCTCGCGCACTTGACGCGCACCGGGAACTCCCGCACGCCGGCGAGCACCGACAGTTTTCCGAGATCCTCCACCGGTTGATCCGGCGGAGTGGTCACGACGTGATGGAAACGTTCGAAGAGTTCGCGGGCTTCGCCCACGGTATGTCCCTTGACGGCGTCGGTCATCAGCGATGCAGACGCTTTGGAGATCGCACAGCCCGTTCCCTGAAACGCGACGTCCGTGATGACGTCGCCATCGACCTGGACGTAAAGGTTCAGACGGTCGCCGCACAGCGGATTGTAGCCCTCCGCGCGGTGGGTCGGCGACACAATTGCCCGAAAGTTCCTCGGCCGTTTGTTATGGTCGAGAATCACTTCCTGATACAGATCGCTTAGATCTGACATTAGGAAAAAAGCCCTCGGACGCGTTCTAGGGCGCGCACCAGAACGTCAATCTCCTCGCGCGTGTTGTAGATCGCCAGTGACGCGCGGATCGTGGCGGTGATTCCGAATCGATCCATGATCGGTTGCGCGCAGTGCTGGCCGGTCCTGACCGCGACTCCTTCGTTATCGAGGATCGTCCCGGCGTCATGCGGATGCACGCCCTCGAGAAGGAATGAGAGGACCCCCGCTTTGCGTCGTGCATTCCCGAAGATACGCACGTTTGGAATCTCGCTGACGCGCTCTGTCGCGTACGCGAGCACGTCGTCTTCATGGGCGAGCGCGGCGGCGCGATCGATCGACGACAGGTACTCGATAGCAGCGCCGAAACCGGCCACACCGGCAATGTTCGGTGTTCCCGCTTCGAACTTGTACGGGACGACGTTGTACTGCGTCTTTTCGAACGTGACTGACGCGATCATGTCGCCGCCGCCCTGATAAGGGGGCATCGCTTCAAGAAGCGACGGCCGTCCATACAAGACGCCGACGCCTGTCGGACCGAACATCTTGTGACTCGAGAACACGTAGAAATCGCAGTCGAGCGACTGCACGTCGACCGCGAAGTGCGGCACTGCCTGCGCACCATCGATCAGGACGGCGGCCCCCACGGCATGCGCCTGTTCGATCATCTCGCTGACCGGATTGATCGTCCCGAGCGCATTCGACACATGACCGATGGCAACGATTTTGGTCCGCGGTGACAGCAGTGCCGCGTACTGATTGAGTTCCACTTCGCCGGCATCGTTGATCGGCGCCACGCGCAGGCGCGCGCCCGTCTGCTCACACACCAGTTGCCATGGAACGATGTTCGAATGGTGTTCCAGCCACGAGATCAAGACCTCGTCCCCTTTTCCGAGGACAGATCGGCCGTAACTCTGGGCAACCAGATTGATGCCGTCAGTCGTCCCTTTCGTGAGAACGATCGTCTTCGGATCCGGAGCATTGACGAAGGTCGCCGCCTGTGCCCGCGCGCCCTCGTACAGAGCCGTCGCGCGTTCGCTCAGCAAATGCGTCGCGCGATGGATGTTGGCGTTGGCGTGCCGATAGTAGTCGTCCATCGCGTCGAGGACGGCCTGCGGCTTCTGGCTGGTATTCGCGCTGTCGAGATAAACCAGGGGCTTGCCGTGCACACGTTCCGACAGGATCGGAAAATCGCGCCGCACCTTGTGCACGTCAAATGACGTGCGCGCATCCTTCGCAGCGGTGGCGGCGGACGGAGTCATGCGGCGTCAATCTCCGCGAGGTCCTTGGCGAGCTGCGCGTAGAGCTCCCCTTCGAGGGCGACACGCAGCGGCTCCACCTTCACGCGATCGAGAATCTCGCCGGCGAAGGCATGGATCATCATGTCGCGCGCCTCGAAATAGGTGAGCCCTCGCGCCCGCAAATAGAAAATCGCATCCTCGTCGAGCTGTCCGATTGCCGCACCGTGCGTGCACTTCACATCGTCGGCAAAGATCTCGAGCTGCGGTTTGGTGTTGATCGACGCGCTGTCGGAGAGCAGCAGCGCCCGGTTGGTCTGCTTCGCGTCTGTTTTCTGCGCGTCCTGTCGAACGACAATCTTTCCGTTGAACACGGCGCGCGCCTTGCCGCCGAGAATCCCCTTGTAAATCTCGTGGCTCGGGCAATGCGGCTTGGCGTGGTCGATCGTGGTGTGATTGTCGACGAGACGCTCGCCATCAGCGAGATAGAGGCCGTTCAACGTGCACTCGGCGCCTTCTCCGTCAAGCAGTGCGCCGATATCGTTCCGAGCGATCTTGCCGCCGAGCGAGAACGAGTGCGACGACACGTTGGCGTTTCGTGCCGCATGTACGTGCATGCTGGCGACGTGGAACGCATCGAGACTTTCCTGCTGCACTTTGTAGTGATCGACGACGGCGCCGTCGCCGGCAAAGATCTCAGTTACGGCGTTGGTAAAGTAGGCGCCGCCATCAGGACCGACGTAGCTTTCGACAATGCGTACTCGGCACCGATCGCCGACCACCACGAGGGTGCGAACGTTCGACATGATCGGTTGCGGCAGACCAGCCGACGTCGTCACGAACACCAGATGAAGCGGCTCGTCGAGCACGACCCCGTCAGGGATGTGGACGTACAGGCCATCGACCGAAAGCGCGGTGTTCAGCGCGGTAAAGGCCTTCGTTCCAAAGTCGGCGAGCTGCCCGAGATAGCGGGGCACGACGTCGGCGTGCTCGGTCACCGCGGCGGCAAGCGATCCAACCCGCACGCCGTTAGGGAGACCGTTGACACGGGACAATTGCGACGCAAACCGGCCGTTCAACACCACGATGCGGTTGGGGGCATCGCTGTAGGCGACCCCTCTGAGCGAGTGACTGGTGACAGGCGCCGCCTCGGTCGCAGGAACGAACTCGGCATTCGCGATCGGCGAGACGTTGGTGAACCGCCACTCTTCATCGCGCACAGTCGGGAATCCGAGGGCGGCAAAACGCGCAGCGCCTCGATCGCGAAGATCCTGCATCCACCGCGGACCGCCGTGCGGACGCCGTTCAATCGCCGCCAGCCAGGGCTGAAGCTTTTCGACTACCTGCGCCATCGCTATGACGCTCCAACCGGCTGCGCGCCACTCTCAATCCAGCCGTAGCCCTTCTTCTCGAGCTCGAGGGCGAGTTCCTTCCCGCCCGACTTCACGATACGGCCGCCCGTGAGGACGTGCACGTAATCGGGGACGATGTAGTCGAGCAGCCGCTGATAGTGAGTGACAACGATGATCGCGCGTTGAGGACTGCGCATCGCATTCACGCCTGCCGCGACCAGCTTCAGCGCGTCGATGTCGAGCCCTGAGTCGGTTTCGTCGAGAATCGCGAGCCGCGGCTCGAGCAGCGCCATCTGGAAAATCTCGTTGCGCTTCTTCTCGCCACCGGAAAATCCTTCATTCACGGCGCGGCTCAGCATGCTCTGATCGATGTCGAGCAGCTTCGACTTCTCCTTGATCAGCTGCATGAACTCCATCGCATCGAGTTCGGGCAGGCCCTGATGCTTACGCTTCGCGTTCACGGCCGCCTTCAGGAAGTAGGCGTTATTCACACCCGCGATCTCGACGGGGTACTGGAACGCCATGAACACTCCCTCGCGGGCTCGCTCGTCCGGATCCAGGTCCAGCAGGTCCTTCCCATCGAACGTCGCTTCGCCGGCGGTGACTTCGTACTGCGGATGTCCCGCTAGCGCGCGCGCCAGCGTGCTCTTGCCGGAGCCGTTCGGCCCCATGATGGCGTGCACTTCGCCGGCATTCACGTGCAGATCGATCCCTTTCAGGATCTGATTACCCTCGACCGTGACCTGGAGATTCTTGATATTTAGCATGGTGACGTTAACCAACGGAGCCTTCGAGTGAAATACTCAGCAGCTTCTGCGCCTCGACGGCGAATTCCATCGGCAGCTCGCGGAACACTTCCCGGCAGAAACCGCTGACGATCAGGTTCACGGCGTCCTCAGTCGACAGGCCGCGCTGCCGGCAGTAGAAGATCTGGTCTTCGCCAATCTTCGACGTCGAGGCTTCGTGCTCGACCCGCGCCGACGTGTTCCGGATTTCAAGGTACGGGAACGTATGCGCACCGCACTTGTCGCCAATGAGCAATGAGTCGCACTGCGAGTAGTTGCGCGCGTTCTTCGCGTTCTTCCCGACGCGCACCATACCGCGATAGGTGTTCTGCCCGTGGCCGGCCGAGATTCCCTTGGACACAATGGTGCTGCGCGTGTTCTTCCCGAGGTGAATCATCTTCGTGCCGGTGTCGGCCTGCTGCCAGTTGTTGGTGGTCGCCACCGAGTAGAACTCGCCGATCGAGTTGTCCCCCTGCAGAATGCAGCCCGGGTACTTCCACGTGATCGCCGATCCCGTTTCGACCTGCGTCCAGGTGATCTTCGATCCGCGTCCGGCGCAGAGGCCGCGCTTGGTGACGAAGTTGTAGATGCCGCCCTTTCCGTCCTTGTCGCCTGGATACCAGTTCTGAATCGTCGAGTACTTGATCGTCGCGTCGTTGTGCGCGACGAGCTCGACCACCGCGGCGTGCAACTGGTTCTCGTCGCGCATGGGCGCCGTGCATCCTTCGAGGTAACTGACGTACGAGCCCTCCTCGGCGATGATCAGCGTCCGCTCGAACTGCCCCGTATCCTTGGCATTGATCCGGAAGTAGGTCGACAGTTCCATCGGACAGCGAACGCCCTTGGGGACATAGACGAACGATCCGTCGCTGAACACGGCGGAATTCAGTGCGGCAAAGAAGTTGTCGGTGTGGGGGACGACCGATCCGAGATACTTCTTCACCAGATCCGGATGCTCGCGAACCGCCTCGGAGAACGACATGAAGATGATGCCCTGCTTCTTCAGCGTCTCTTTGAACGTCGTCGCGACGGACACGCTGTCGAAGACGGCATCAACCGCCACACCCGCGAGGAGCATCTGTTCCTCGAGCGGAATGCCCAGCTTGTTGAAGGTCGCGCGAACTTCCGGATCGACTTCATCCATGCTGTTCAGCGCCTTCTTTTTCTTGGGCGCTGAATAGTAGACGATGTCCTGGTAGTTGATCGGATCGTATTTGACGTTCTGCCAGGTAGGCTCCTTCATCGTGAGCCACATCCGGTAGGCTTTCAGGCGCCACTCGAGCAGCCATTCCGGCTCGTTCTTCTTCTCCGAAATCAGCCGGATGACGTCCTCGCTCAGCCCCTTCGGAATCGTCTCGGTTTCAACCTCAGTGACGAAGCCGTATTTGTATTCGCGAGTGGCAAGTTCTTCGATGGTTTGAGTTGATGTACTCATTTAAGCTTCCAGCTGCCAGCTACCAGCTCCCAGCCATCCAGTTTTGAAGCTGGAAGCTGGAAGCCGGAAGCTGGGAGCTACACACTGAAACTCGTTCCACATCCGCACGTGGATTTCGCGTTCGGGTTGTTGAAAATGAATCCCCGGCTAACCAGCGCCGTGTCGTAATCGAGCGTCGTGCCTTGAATAAACTGATAGCTCTTCGGATCGACGAACACCTTTGAACCTTCAGCACCTTCAAAGACGTGATCGCCTTCGCGCGGCGACGCCTCCCACGCGAACGTGTAGCTCAAGCCGGAACATCCACCGGCTTTGATGCCAATGCGCAGTCCGCCATCGGGGATGCCGTTGCGGGCGGTCATCCTCTTAATGAGTGCGGCGGCGTTGTCGCTGATTTGAAGCATGTCTGCGCTAATTACGACCAGAACAGTCCTATATTAGTCCCTTGACAGGACGTGGCGCAAGGGCCCATGGCTCATCCGCCCAAATCAATTAAACTCTTGAGTTTAGCCGAACTTTCGCCTAAACTTCGTCAAGCGTGGACACCACCTCGGCAGTCCTATTTATCGCAGGACTAGCGGTCGGGCTCGCGTCGACGGTTGGTACTGCGGTTTTCGCGCGATTCACCCTCCGCCGCCGCGATGCAGATCTCCTTTCCAGGGACGCAGCGCTCGCGCGTACTCAGCAGGAACTGTCGATAGCCCAGCAGGACCGGGCACGGCTGAGCGCCGAGCTCGACGCTCAGCGACGGGCCGCCGCCGAACGCGAAACACTTGTCCGGGAATCCTTCGCGGCGATGTCGCGCGACGCGCTCGAGCGGAATAACCGCGCATTTCTCGATCTCGCGCAGACCAAGCTCGGAGAATTCCAGCAGTCGGCGCGCGTCGAGCTGGACGGACGACACAAAGCGATTGCCGACCTCGTTCAGCCGTTGAAGGAATCGCTCGCTCGCGTCGACGGCACGCTTCAGGAAGTTGAGAAAGATCGCGCAGGCTCGAACGCCAAACTCGACGAGCAGCTGCGTACGCTTGCCCACACGCAACAGTCGCTCCAGGTTGAAACCAACAAACTGGTCCGCGCCCTGCGTTCGCCAAACCAGCGCGGACGATGGGGGGAGGTGCAGCTTCGCAGCGTGGTCGAGCGGTCGGGGATGGTGCCGTATTGTGACTACGTTGAGAAGGAATCTGTTTCGAGCGATGGCCGTCGTCTGACTCCCGACATGATTGTGCGGCTGCCGAACGGCGCCTGCATCGTCATCGATTCGAAAGTCCCGATTGACGCGTATTTGAGTGCGGCGGAAACGCAGGAGGATTCGAAGCGTGAGGGGCTGCTGAAGGAACACGCACGGCAGGTTCGCGATCACATCAGAACGCTTGGCGCGAAGAGTTACTGGTCGCGTTTTTCTCCCACGCCGGAATTGGTGGTGATGTTTCTGCCCGGAGATCCGCTCCTGAGCACAGCACTCCAAACTGATCCGTCGCTCTTTGAATTCGCCATCGATCAACGCGTCATACCCGCATCGCCGCTGACGCTGGTCGCTCTGCTGCGAACCGTGGCAACCGCCTGGCAACAGCAGCGTCTCGCCGCCAACGCCGAAGAGATCCAGGCGATGGGCCGCGAGCTGTACGAACGGCTGACGACGATGGCGGATCACGTCGTTCAGGTGGGAACCGCGCTGAAACGCGCGGGTGCGGCTTACGACGATTTCGTGGGATCGCTCGACTCGCGGGTGATGGTGTCGGCACGCCGCTTCCGCGAGCTTGGTATCAGCGCCGCAAAGGAACTGCCTGAATCGCTTCCTCCGGCGTCGGTGGAGATCCGCGAGCCGAGAGCGACGGAACTTCGGGTTCCGACGCAAGAATCCTTGATCGATGCCGAGATCGTTGATGAAGTCGTCGCGCCCCCGCGTTCGCTCGCTGAATCAGCGAGGAGCTCCGACGGGACAGGCCGGTGAAAGGAGCGGCCAGCCTACTTGATGCTCGACGTCATCGTCACCATGACCCTGATTTCCAGCTCCCCTGGTGACATTGGCGGACCTGCCGCCTCCGCAACCATCGACTGACGCGACATCATTATTGGTCTCGGCTCGGGCAGCATCACGCGCTGTTCTTCGATTCTCACGATGCGATCGACTCGCATGCCCGCGCCGGCCGCCGCCGCGTCGGCGCGACCCCGCGCGTCAGCGACTGCTTTCTTCAGCGCCTCGCGCTCGGCAGCGCTGCGATCCTTGAGATCAAATCTGACCCCGCTGACCGACGTCGCTCCCGACCCGACCGCGGCGTCGAGCACTTCGCCGGCGCGCGCGACATCGTCGACGCGGACCTCGATCGAGTTTCGCGCCAGGTATTCGCGAAGCGACTGCTTGCCGTTGACGTAGTCGAACTGTGGCTGCAGATCGTAGCCGGAAGTACGAATCGCGTCGGCAGGAAGGCCCATCGCCTTCAGTTTGTCGAGCACCGCCTTCATCGCATCCGAGTTGACGCGCTGCGCGTCACGCGGACTCTTGGCGCGCGACTCCGCGGCGATGGTGACCCAAACCCGGTCCGGCGCCATCTTGACGACCCCTTCACCGGTGGTGACGATCACCGGTTCGTTGGACGGCTGTGGAACCCCAGGCGCCTGAGTAGTGAGTGCGAAGAGCAGGGGAACGAGCAACGTGGTGAACATATTCAGTGTCCAGTTAGCAGTTTCTACGCGCTACATGCGATCCTGAATCCAATCCCATACGAGTACGTATCCGGCGGCACCTTGTGTCGATGGCTGCACGACAACATGCGCGTTTCCGCCGCCAGCCAGCTGCCGCCGCGCACGACGCGCAGAGTGCCTTCGCGTGGACCGGTCGGTGAATTGAGGGGCGACGTCGCGTAGTACGACGAGCTGTGCCAATCGTGCACCCATTCCCACACATTTCCGGCCATATCGTAGAGCCCGTACCCGTTGGGAGGAAAAGTGCGACACGCCGATGTTCCACGGGAGTTCTTCGACAAAGGCTCAGCAAGAAAGTTCGCTTTGTCCCGATCGATGGTATCGCCCCACGGGTAGCGTTTTCCCTCGAGACCGCCACGGGCGGCCTTCTCCCACTCGGCCTCGGAAGGTAACCGGAGAATTCTCCCCGTCGCTCCCGACAACCATGCGCAGTAGGCGATCGCATCTTCCCATCTGACGAGCGTCACGGGATGGTCGAGACGATCCTTCGGTGCCTCGGAATCGAGCCAGACATACGGCTGACCGGTCGCGCGGAAGGTGCGCTCTCGCTCGGCACCTCCAGCAGTTACGACGAGTGGAAGTTCGTAAATAGCCGGGGCCCGGTGACCAGTCTCGCGGACGAAACGCTCGTACTCTGCATGCGTGACCGGAGTGACCGCAACGAAGAAATCGTCGAGATGGACTCGATGCCCTGGCTTCTCGTCTGCATCCGCGTCATCGGACCCCATGACGAAATCACCCGCAGGGATGAGTGCGAATTCGGGGAGCAGGTCAGCCATGTATAGAGATGAGGCCCACAGGATAACGCAACGTCAGCTAACCGAGGCACCCCTTTCAGATACACTTTTTCGAGCGATGAATTTCGAACCTTTTGTGCTGGAGCGCTGGCAGTCGATCTGGGAAAACCGCGTTGCCTGGAATTTGTCCGAGAGCGGCGTTCATCCGCTTCGCGTGGAGGAAGTTGCGACGAGCGCGGCCGAGCGCCAAGCGGTCCTGGCGCAGGAACTCGGGTACACGCAGACGAACGGTACGCCCGAGCTCCGCGAAGCAATTACGGCACTGTATCCGGAGTCGAGCGTCGACCAGATCGAGGTCACCAACGGTGGCTCGGAGGCCAACTGCATCGTCCTCTGGCATCTCATCGAACCCGGAAACGAGGTGGTGATGATGATGCCAAATTACATGCAGATCCGCGGCATCGTTCGCGCGCTGGGAGGAACCATTGTCCCCTGGCCGTTGATTGAAGAAGACACGCGGTGGCGTCCGGATTTGGCGGCGCTCGCGCAGTTAGTAACATCCCGAACGAAGGCCGTCGTCGTCTGCAATCCGAACAATCCGACCGGCGCCAGGATGACGGCCGAGGAGCTGGAGGAGGTTTGCCGAATTGCAGCCCGCGCAGGGACCTGGGTTCTCTCAGACGAAATCTATCGCGGCGCCGAGCTTGACGGGGTCGAGACGCCGACGATGTGGGGACGATACGAACGCGTGATTGTCACCGCGGGGTTGTCAAAAGCTTACGGGCTGCCGGGTCTGCGCGTCGGGTGGGTTGCCGGTCCGGCGTCGCTGGTCGACGCGCTGTGGGGCGTTCACGATTACACGTCAATCGCGCCAGGCGCAGTGAACGATCGCCTGGGTCGCATCGCCCTGTCCCACCGAGCGCAGATTCTCGCAAGGACTCGCGGCATCGTCGCCGCCAACTATCCGCTCGTTCGCAAGTGGATCGAGAAGCGGGCGCCAAGGATCACGCACGTGCCGCCGGAAGCCGGCGCAATTCTGTTCGCGCGATACCAGCACGCCGTAAACTCCACCGTACTGGTCGAACGGATCCGCAGCGAGAAGAGCGTGCTTCTCGTTCCAGGCGATCACTTCGACATGGATGGATACCTTCGAATCGGGTTCGGCAATCATCCGGGACACGTCGCCTCCGCGCTGGATCTGGTGGGCGAAGTGCTGGACACGATCCCGTGAACAGGGGGGGTCGCGTCGACCTTGCGCTCATCGGATACGGAAATGTCGCGCGCCGCTTCGTCGCGCTGCTCGAGGAAGAGCAAGAACAGCTCGTTCGCGAATACGATCTGCATTGGCGAATTGTCGGCGTCGCCACCCGACGTCACGGTTCGCATTTCGATCCGCTCGGCATCGATCTCTCGAGTTTGACCGGGCCGCTCCCCTCATTCGATCCGTCGATCAATGCGTTCATGGTGATCGAACAGCTCGGGCAGTCGGAGGCCCAGCTGCGCGTCGTGGTCGAGACGACGACACTCGATGTCAAGAACGGGCAGCCGGCAATCGACCATGTCCGCGCAGCGATCGAGTCGGGCTGCCACGTGGTGACCGCGAACAAGGGACCGGCCGCGTTCGCCTACTCCAGCCTGCGCGACGAGGCCGCCGCCGCCGGCGTCCACTTTCTGTTCGAAGGGGCGGTCATGGACGGCATTCCCATCTTCAATCTCGTTCGTGAGACGCTTCCGGGTGTCGATGTGCGCGGATTTCGCGGCGTCATCAACAGCACGACGAATCACATCCTCACCGCAATGGAACGGGGCGACGCGTTTGACGATGCGCTGGCGAGGATGCAGGCGGAGGGGATCGCGGAGGCGGATCCTTCGCTCGATCTGGACGGATGGGACGCCGCAGCGAAGGCATCCGTGCTCGCCAACGTGTTGCTGGATGCGCGGGTCACGCCTCTCAACGTTAAGCGGGCGGGCATTCGGACGTCACACGCCGAACGGGCGCAAAACGCACTTGCGAACGGGCGGCGGCTGAAACTCGTCGCCACGGCGACACGGACGGACTCGGGATCCGTCGCCGTCGCGGTTGAACCGATAGAGCTTCCGACCTCAGATTTGCTCGCGTCACTGGACGGGAAAGCTAACGCCCTGATCCTGGAAACCGACTTGCTTGGCGAGATCGCGATCTGTCAGTTGGAAGGGAACCTGACGCACACGGCGTACGCGCTGTTGAGCGATCTCGTCACGGTTCGAACGCGGCCAGTGCCGCGCGCAGCGCCGGTTCATCGAACCCTTTGATCGCGCGGCCGTTGACGAGCGTCACGGGAACGACCCTGAATCCCATCGACATCAGATCCTCGTACGCGGATTCATCGTCTTCGACGTTCCTGACGGTGAACGGGCGCTGCTCGCGTGAAAGAAACTCTTTCACCCGGTCACAACTCAGTCAATGCGATCCGGTGTATACGATGATCTCTGGTGCCATCACTCAATTCTATGTCGACTGACACAGCTCCCCTCGGCGGATTGACGGTGCTCGACTTCACGCGGGTGCTGTCGGGCCCTTACTGCACGATGCTGCTCGCCGACATGGGCGCCCGCGTCATCAAGCTGGAACAACCGGGCCGCGGCGACGACACGCGTGGCTGGGGACCACCATTCGTGAACGGCGAGAGCGCGTACTTTCTTAGTATCAATCGCAACAAAGAGAGCCTGACGCTCGACCTGAAACAGCCGTCTGCGCGTCCGATTCTCGAATCGCTGCTGGCGCGCGCCGATGTCGTCGTCGAGAATTTCCGGCCGGGCACCATGGAAAGGCTGGGCCTCTCGTACCAGGCGCTGGCGGGAAAATACCCGCGCCTGATCTACTGCTCGATCTCCGGCTTCGGCCAGACCGGACCACGACGCGCGGAACCCGGATACGACGCGGTCATGCAAGGGGAGGCGGGATTGATGAGCATCACAGGCGATGCCGCCGGCCCTCCCTACCGACTCGGCGTCGCCATCGCAGACATCGTCAGCGGTATGTTCGGCGCGCAAGGAATCACTCTCGCGCTGCTTGCGCGCGCCCGCACCGGTCGCGGTCAGCATGTGGATATTGGAATGCTCGACGCGACAGCGGCGCTCCTGACTTACCAAGCCGGGATCTTTTTTGCGACCGGCACGACGCCGGGACGGATGGGAAACCGTCATCCGACGATCGTGCCGTACGAGACGTTTCATGCGTCCGATGGAGACTTCGTCGTGGCGGTGGGCAACGACAGTCAGTTCCGCACCTTCTGCAGCATCATCGGCGCCGAAGGTCTGGTCACGGACGAGCGCTTTGCCACCAATCGCGGACGCGTCGTTCATTACAACGAGCTGCGGCCGTTACTCGTCGAACGATTGCACAGCCGCACCAGGCAGGAATGGGTGCGCGAGTTGAAGGCCGCCGGCGTGCCATGCGGTTCGGTGCGCGACGTCGCCGAAGTGCTGAGTGATCCGCATCTCGATGCCCGCGGCATGATCGAGACCGTCGATCACGTCACCGCCGGTGCGATTCGATTGCTCGGAGTGCCGATTAAGCTGTCGCACACACCTGGCTCGGTTCGTGTCGCTCCGCCGGCGCTCGGCCAGCACACGGATCGGATTCTCGAAGAAGACTGTGGACTGTCCGCGGCGCAAATTGAATCCTTGCGCGCCGCGAAGACAATCTGAGCCATTCGCTACTCGTTACTCGCTACTCGCTGCCAGCAGCCAGCAGCCAGCAGCCAGCAGCCAGAGCCTAACGCGCAATCAATCGCGTTATCTCTTCCAACAAGAACGCCAGAACGTCTTCGTCGGTCAGATCGGCGATTCGTGCATCATCCTTCAGCGTACGTTCGGAACTCACGCTCCGTCGTCCGCGGCCGCGCGTCGTTCTCCCGATCACAGCGGGAGGATCGGATGAGTCGTCGAGACCAAGCTCGATGAACTCGTCGGGGGATCGTTCAGCCGCCAGTCTGATCGAGGCGGCGGGAGTGAAGACCTTGAACTTGTGTCCTTCCGCAGTTAGCGCCGCCGCGAATTGGTGGAAGACGGGCGAAGCGCGCTCGGCGAGGAACGTCTCGTAGTCGCGCCCGGCTGCGTCCGTGCGTGCGCGGCGCTCGGCCGATTCGCGGCGGGCTTTGTCGATAGCGGCGAGCAGCCGTCGGCGAACCTCGGAGATCTCCACAGGTTCAAGCCCGTCTCTCGACGCCAGAGACGTCGATGCCGTCACGCTCGAGTGCCGAAACGAGTGCGGCGCGATCCGGTGCCGCGGCGCAAGCCGTCGCGATACTGACGACGCCGTTGCGGACGAGGGTGCCGAGCGCGTCTACCATCGTACGCATGCCAAGGTTGCGGCCGCTTTCGATCGCGATTGGCAACTGCGAGATGCCGCCGTCGAGAATGACCTGGCGCACCGCTGGACTGCTCAACAGGACCTCCCGCGCGGCGATGCGACCGCCTGCAATTTTTGCAACGAGGATCTGCGCGACGACGGCCCGCAGCGCTCCGGCCAGCGACGCGCGCACCTGCGGACGGCGGTCCGCTGGAAAGGCATCGATCAACCGTTCGATCGCCCCGGGAGTCGTCGGCGCGGAAATCGATCCAAACACGAGGCGGCCAGCGCGGGCGGCATCGAGCGCGGCCACGAGTGCCTCGGGAGCTCGCAAATCCTCGATGACGAGCACATCCGGTCCTTCGCGCAACGCCGCGCGAGCGGCCTTGGCGATCGCATCGCCGTCGCCGCGAACTTCGCGCTGACTGATGAATGACAGGCGTTTCTCGTGCAGGCGCCGAATTTGCGATTCGATGGTGATGACGTGGTCGTATCGCGTACTGTTGATGACATCCACGAAATCGCTCAGCAGCGCCGACTTGCCGCTCGACCGTGGACCGGCAACGACGATCAGTCCATCCGCTTCGTCGCAGAGCGCTCGCAACTGGTCACCCATGCTGACATCGTCGGCGACGGGAGCCTCGCGCGAGGGCAGGTGAAAGATCAGCCCCGCACCTGAGTGATCCTGAAAAACGACGCATCGCACGCGCCCAACGTCAGGTACGGCACATGTCCATTCGGGTGTTGCGTCAGCAACCAGCTCTCGAGGCGCAAACTGAAAGATGAAACGTTCAACGTCGCCGGCGGCAACCGGCGCCTGGGTACCGACCGGCGCGATCTCGCCCGACAACCGCATCGAAGGACGAGTATCGACCAGCGCGTACACGATGGACGCGCCGTGTTCGGCCGCGGCTCGCAGTACTTCCACGAGTGACGCTTCGGTGGACGCGGCGGCGGCCGGCGCGGGCGGTTGTGCCGGCTGAAGTTTCAGTGGCGGACGTGCGATCGGCCGGACGACGGCAGCTGGCGGTTCTGCGGCGATGGTGATTGGCGTCGGAGCCGGAGGCACGTGCAACTCGGCCGCCGCAGCTTCAGCTTCGACTTGAGTGCTCAACGTCGCCAGTCTCTCGGCAATCCGCTCGGCTTCGGCATCAGCCGCGCGCATCGCGTCGAGTTCGGCTTGATGGGCCAATTCAGTGGCCGCACGTTCTCGTTCGAGCTGCGCAATCCTTGCTTCAAGAGCTGCCTCTCGTTCGACAAGGCGACGCTGCGCCTCGGCGGCCAGCGCGGCGAGCTTCTCAGCAATCGCGCGATCTGCTTTTTCCGCTAATGCGGCTTCCCTGGCGGCGATGGTGCGCTGCATTTCCGCGGTAAGTGCAGCTTCCTTCTCGGCGAGCGTTCGCCGGCTCTGGGACGCAAGCTCTTGCTCTTTCTCGGCAAATGCGCGTTGTGTTTCGACGCTGAGCGCAACCGCCTTCTCCGCCAGCCGCCGCGCTTCACCAATGGCGGCTTCCTTCTCGGCGAGTGCGCGCTGGACGTCGGTGGCGAGCGCCGCCTCCTTTTCTGCCAATCGCGCCGCGTGTACTCCAAGCGCAGCCTCTTTCTCCGCAAGCGTCCGCTGAAGCTCGGCGACCCGCTGAGATTCTCGCTCGGTCGCGCGCTGCGCTTCTGCGGCGATAGCGGATTCTTTCTCCTCGAAGAAGCGGCGCGCCTCAACGCTCTCGGCCCGATGACGTTCGGCTTCCGCCCTGAGCGCGGCCTCTTTTTCCGCGAGCGCGCGTTCGAATTCAGCGATCGCGGCCTGACTGGTGGTCAAGATACGTTCCGCCTCTGCTTCGAGAGCGGCCTGCTTCTCGGCGAGTACACGCTGGACTTCAGCGGCGACTTCCGCTTCGCGCGCAGCGATTGTTGCCTGGGACGCCTGGAGCAACGCCGCTTCCTTTTCGGCAACGGCACGTTGGGCGTCGGCACTGATCTCGGCAGTTTTCGCCGTCAGAATGCGCTCGACTTCAGCCGCGGCCGCAGCCTCCGTCGCCCGGCGAGCTGCGTCAGCCTCGGACCGGAGCGCCGCTTCACGCTCAGCGAGCGACGCCTGCGTCTGCTCGGCGATGGCGGCAACCTGGGCTTCAGCCTTCGCTGCGGCTTCTCTCGACGCCGCCGCTTCGATCTGCGCCTTCAGCACCGACTCCCTCTCGGCGAGCGCAGCATCCGCCTGGGCCTTCAGTTGCGCTTCCTTGAGCGCAAGTGTGTGCTGTAGATCATCGCGCAGCGCCGCTTCACGGGCGGCGATGGCAGACGCGAGCTGGTCGTTGAGTTCGATTTGTCTGGCCGCGATCGCCGCTTCCGCCTGCGCCGTCAGCTCGCTGGCCTTTGCCGCAACCGCCGCCTCCATACGCTGGACGAGTTCGGCTTCCTTTGCGGCGATGGCCGCATTCATGTTCGACGCGAGCGCCGCTTCCCTGTCCGCAAGCGCTCGGACCGCGTCGGCTTCGAGATCTGCGCGCCTTGCGTCGAGCGCCGCCTCGATGTCCGCAACGGCTCGAGCCGCTTCCACCTCGAGGTCTGCGCGACGAGTTGCCAGCGCGGCTTCCTTCTCAGCGAGAGTCCTGGCAATTTCTCCTTCCAGCTCCGATTGCCTCGCCGCAAGCGTGGCCTGGGCCTCCATCTGAAGCTCCGCCTCTCTGGCGGAGAGCGCTTCGGCAGCTTCGCGCTCGAGCGCGGCAATGCGATCGGCAAGTTCCGCCGAGGCCGCGGGCGCGGACACTTCCTCTGCGGTCAGGTCAATGGAGGTTTCGAGTGCAGGAACCGCGGCAACCTGCGTACCGGCTGTTTCTTCTGGAGGGGCCGCGACATCGCCCTGGACCGCGAATTCGGCGTGCTCGGTGGATTCCGACGACGGCTCTGCGACAACAGCGGGCGTCTGCTTCCGTCTCCTCACCTCGACCCAAACGTCGTCGCCACCGCGGGCGGCGGTTACGACGAATCGGCCACCCGAATCACCCGAGACCTCGATCTCCTCTTCGATCGCGCCGAGTTCGTCGAGCGCGCGGCGCTGGTCGCCGGTGAGCATCTGACTCAACATCGTCGTCATGGCTGATGGGGTGAGCGGACGCGACGAGAGCTCCACTTGTCCCCACGCAAGCGGCCCACGCAGCGCGCTGACTGTCGCCGAGCCCAGAACGACGTACGGCTTTTCCCCGACGTGCATGACGAGAGCGTCGCCGTCGAGACGAATGATCGCGTCAAAAAGGGAATCGAGAAGTGTCACGTGTCGATTATTTTTCGGTGGCCGCGAATTTGCTCAATAGACGGGGTGCAACAGACGCTTCACTGTTTTTCAATCGATTGCGCCCAATGATTGTAGCGCTATGCCAGATTGTGCAATCGCGAACCTCTGTTCACATTTTGATGAGTCAAAGGATATAATGCGTACCGTCGAATGGCCGCTCCATCCCAAACCGTCGAGAACTACCTCAAAGCGATCTATCAGGCGCAGCTCCTAATCCCGGACAACGAGCTCGTTCCCATGGGACAACTGGCCGACTCGTTAGGCGTCGTTCCTGGTACGGCCACGACGATGGTGAAAGCGCTGGCCGAATCCGGGTTGGCGCATTACGAGCCGTATGCCGGCGTGCGATTGACGCCGGCCGGACAGAAACTCGCGGCGATGGTGCTCAGGCGTCATCGATTGATTGAGCTGTTTCTCGTCCGCGTCATGGGCATGAGCTGGACTGAAGTGCACGACGAAGCGGAGAACCTCGAGCACGCCGTTTCCGATCGACTCATCGGTCTCATCGACGACATGCTCGGCCACCCGGCGGTGGACCCGCACGGGGATCCGATTCCCGATCGACATGGCTCGCTGGCATCGCACGAGTACGACAGCCTGCTGACGTGCGCGGTTGGAACGCCGGTCACCATTGCGCGCGTGAGCGATCAGGATCGCTCATTTCTTCAATTCGCAGAGAAGCACGAGCTGCGCCCAGGCGATACCGTGCAGGTGGAAGAACGAAGCGAGGAGGGCGACAGCGTTCGACTGAAGGTGCGCAACAATCGAAAGCTGACCATCGGCGCGCGCGCGGCCTCGAAAGTGCTGGTCCACGCAGCACGAGCCATGGCGATGCTCTTGATGTTCTCGCATACTCTCCTCGCGCAAAACGGATCGTCCGAGCCGTTCAAAATCACCGACAATTCGTTTCTGGTCGAAGAGGCATTCAACCAGGAGAAGGGAATCTTCCAGAACATCTTTGGCATGACGCGCATCGCCGGGACGTTCGCAGCCAGCTTCACTCAGGAATGGCCGGTCCCCGGGCAAACCCATCAGCTGTCCTATACGCTGCTCCTGATGCACGACAATCGGAAGAGTGGGGTCGGCGATACGCTGATCAACTATCGGTACCAGTTGATGGAAGAGGGGCCGGGAAAGCCGGCGTTCTCTCCCCGTGCGAGCCTCATTCTTCCGACCGGCGATTTCAATGACGGCTTCGGGGATGGATCGGCCGGCGTCCAGGTGAATCTGCCATTCAGCAAGCAGACCAATGACTGGTACTGGCATTGGAATGTTGGACTCACGTGGCTGGAGCGGGCAAAAGCGTCGTTTCAGGATGGCGATTTGAGGGTGGTCAGGCGCGATCAGCTCGCATCGCCATTCCTTGCCGGCAGCGCGATCTATCGCCTTCGTCCGATGTTTCACGTGATGCTCGAGTCGGTTCTGAATTTTGACGAAACGATCGAGGAGCTCGATGTGAAGCGGGAGACCATCTTCACGCTCTCACCAGGCGTCCGCGCGGGATGGGACATCGGAGAGAAACAGGTTGTGCTGGGAGTCGCCGTGCCGATCACCTGGACGAGCGAAGCCGATGCCGGGCTCTTCGTCTACGCCTCATACGAACTGCCGTTCCGGAAAAATTGAATCAAGCCAAGATCCGTGGTCCGGGATCCGGGATCCGTTGTCCGGGATCCGTTGTCCGGGATCCGGGGATCCGGGATCCGAACTAAGCTTGACGTATGTACTTGGTCACTAAACGCATCGATTTCTGCTACGGTCATCGGCTGCTCGATTACGACGGCGTGTGCAAGCATCCACACGGACACAACGCCGTGGTCGAAGTCGAGGTGCGAACGGATCAACTCGACAAGCGCAACATGGTTGCCGACTTCTCCGACATCAAACGGGTGGTGAAGGGATGGATCGATCGCGAACTGGATCACAAGATGATCCTTCGGCACGACGACCCGCTGGTGAAGCCGCTCAAGGAACTCGGTGAGCCGATGTATCTGCTCGAGAGCAATCCGACGGTCGAACGCATTGCCCGGTTAATCTTCGAGAAGGGGCACGAACTCGGCATCGATATCGTCAATGTCCGCGTGTGGGAGACACCGACATCCTTCGCGACATACGACGGCCAGTGATGTGGCGCGCATAGCCGTCCTCTTCTCTGCCGGTCTCGACAGCGCGGTGCTGCTCGCGCACGCCGCGCAGCAAGCTTCAGACACAGTCATTCAACCGATCTACGTGAGGACGGGACTCGCGTGGGAACACGAAGAGCAGGCGATGGCCGCACGCTATCTCACCGCACTGTCGGCCACCGCGGCGATCGAACCGCTCGCCTCGCTGACGGTCGATATGCGGGACGTGTATCCGCCGAGTCACTGGGCAATACGAGGCGAACCGCCAGCCTACGATACGCCAGACGAAGATGTGTACCTGGAAGGACGAAATGTGGTTCTACTTTCGAAGGCGTCCGTATTCATGGCGCGCAACCGCATCCCACGCATCATGATCGGTCCGCTCGCCGGCAACCCGTTTCCAGACGCGACGCCCGCGTTCTTCGACACCATGGCACGTGCACTCTCGCTCGGACTGGATGCGCCACTCTCAATCGAAGCACCGTTTGTCTCGATGGGCAAAGCTGATGTCATCCGGCTCGGTCGATCGTTGGGGGTTCCGTTCGAGCTGACACTGTCATGCATGCAGCCGAAGGATGGCCGCCACTGCGGACGATGCAGTAAATGCCGGGAAAGGATCGAAGCGTTCAGAGAGGTGGGAGAAAGCGATCCTGCGAAGTACGTCGCAGCCTAGCCTTGCTGAAGCTTCTTCAGCGTGATGGCACCGTCGCCCGTTCGAATCCGCAATTGGCGGCCACCGTCGCCGATGCGACCGCGGACCGTGCGCCGATTGATCTCCCCCCCGGCTGCGACATTCAGATCGTTGCGAATCCCGCCATCGCCGGTGTGCGCGTCCAGTTCGGCGGAAAAGTCGTGCGGCAGGTAGAGCAGAATGGCACCGTCGCCGGTCGTAATGTTCCAGTCTTCGGTCATCGCGGTCGCGGCCTGGCCTCGATAGATGATCGAGCCGTCGCCGGTGTGGATGCGCAGGCCCGAAACGTCTCCGGAAATGGTGACAGCGCCGTCGCCGGTATCGACCGCCAGCCGTCCTTGAACTTCCTCGGCAGTCACTGACCCGTCGCCGGTATTCAGCGTGATCTCGCCTGATACATCGCTGAGGCGAATGCCGCCGTCGCCAGTGTGAAGATCGATCGTCCCCTTGACGTGCTCGACAAGAATCGAACCATCGCCGCTGCGTGCCTTGATGTGGCTTTCGCGCGGCAGCCAGACGTTGAATTTCGCCGATCCAACCACCCGAACCCCGAAATCAAACGCGCCGCGCGGCTTGACCACCTCGACCTCAATCGTGTCGCCGCTCTGCGACGACTTCACCTCGAGCGCGCTGACTGCTTCGCGCGTCGGGCCGCGCTTTTCTATTTCAACCAGAACGTCCGGTTTGTCCCAGGATTGAATCTGAATCGTGCCGTCGAAGGTGGTAAGTCGAACGGTAGGAGGGCCTTTGACCGTAAACCGCTTCTCGTCGCGAACGATTTCGCCTTGTGAGTCGAGGGTGACCGTGCACCCGGCCACCCCAAAACATGTGACCAGCATGGCGCCGGCAAGGACAAAAGGCCTCATAGTGGGGATAGACGAGATTGGGTTCTAGAAGGTTCTGGGGAGTTGTAGCGCCGGGTCTGAACACCCGGCGCTACACGAGCGGGTGTACGTATTTGCCGGCCCTACGGAAGGGCGCGTCAGGCAGTGTCGTCGGCTGGCCAATGGATCTTGCGCCCCTCGAGCGGAAGCGGGCCTGCGCCGTCCGCGCGGAAGAGCGTACGATCCGCTTCCTTCAGCAGCGATCGGAGTCGCTGCTCATCGGGTGCCCAGAGCACCATCACACCGGCGCCTTCCTGCGGCGGGAACTCCCGATCGTCGATGTAATCGCGATCGAGTGTGATGATCGTGCGACCGAGCTGTCGCGCGAGCCGATAGTGCTCGATATCGCGCGCACGGCGGAGCTCTTCGTGTTCGAGCACGAAGAACACGTCCCAGCGCAGCCGAACGCGCATGAACTCGACGATGCCGAGTGGAATGTTTGCGTCGGCGTAGATCCGCGGCTCGTCGGCCACGCGGCCGAGGTGCGGAGTCAGTTCGCCGGATAAAGTCCCCATATTCTGAATGCTGAAAATGCTGATTGCTGATTTCGGATTGCCGATTTGGATGATTGGCGATTTCGGATTTGAGATTGCCGATTGTTGATTTAGGCAATTTCTGAGCCAAGCTCAACGGTGTCTATCGATTTCTGCGGGCTCTTCAACGATCTCGGTCGCGCCCTTCTTCGCCTCGCGCGCCTGACGCAGCAGATCAGCGACGAGGGGGTCGCGTTTGTTGATCAGTTCCTTGCGTGTGCGGCGGCCGTTCTTCGATCCGATCGCGTACTCACAAAACAAGGGAAACGCGATCGTCGAATCGCAGTAGGCGACAACCGTGTCGGGCAGCACGCCGGGATTGACCTTGCCCCAACTCACCGCCTCCGCGGGCGTTGCGCCCGACAAGCCGCCCCACACCACCTGGTCGGTCGTGATCTGAATGAAGAAGTCGTTGCCGCCTTTCGGAATACCGTAGACCTCCCACAGAGTCGGCTGCCCTTGCAGATAAAAATTCTTCGGCGAACCTCCTCCGAGGATCACGCAACCGTTCTTCTTTCCGGCAAGAATGATCGCGCAGATCTCGTTGACGTCGCGATTGGGATCGATCATCAGGCTCGATCCATTCATCAGCTCGTGATACGCGATGTTCATCCCGATCGAGCTGTCACCAGGCGACGAGGTGTAGATCGGAACGCCGTTCTTTGCGGCGCACGCCACCACCGAATACTCGTGACTGCCGGCATACCGCTCGAGCAGATCGAGTCCGAGGCGGTAGTGGAGTTCGGATGTCGCGATCGCCCCCGACAGCTTCGATCGAACAAGAAAATCACGAATGTAGGAGTCGGTCTCGAGCAGCACTTTCGCGGGGAACAGGACGTCGTAAATCCGGATGATCCCCTGCTCGTACAACTCCACGTCGTCCAGAAACGGCGAGCCGCGATGGAGCGTGAAGTTCAGCGCGTAATGCAGATCGTGATAGAGGTTCGCGCCGGTACTGATGATGAAATCGACGAGGCCTCGTTCGATCAGCTCGATGACGCAGCCCCCGAGGCCGGCGGGCGTCAATGCACCGGCTACGGTCAAGCCGATGGTGGTGTCGTTCTCCGGCGCCAGCATTTTGTCCGCAAAGATCTGGCATGCCTCGGAGAGCCGTCCGGCATTAAACGCCTGAAACCCTCCCTCGATGAGCTGCCGCACCTCCGCGCTGCCGCGTGGCCGATAATAAGTAATCGCTTTTCCGGTAAGGTAGTGTTCGGGCTTGCTGTGGCCCGGAGAACCGGGCGCTCGGTGGGGCACTGACGAACCTCCCGCGT
>Ga0075428_100000850_pt1 | contig 32112 bp, 35 predicted proteins | sample RhiMetdeltSRZDD2_FD_75291 | JGI IMG/M metagenome (GOLD analysis project Ga0075428, IMG submission 75291) | Populus rhizosphere microbial communities from Tennessee, USA - Rhizosphere MetaG P. deltoides SRZDD2 | ecosystem: Host-associated > Plants > Roots > Rhizosphere > Soil | place: USA... | reverse complement strand
TGCAGGCGCTCAGGAACCAGGCGTTCATGCAGGCGATCAACCGCAACGCCGCCCTCTTGAACGGTCTCCGGATCGAGGCCAGGAGGCTCGACGCTCTGACGATCCACTGAATCGAGAAGAGTTATAATTCGCGTCCGCTGACGACGGAGGCGTCCCGGGAACGGGGCGCCTCCGTCTTGCTTTTGGGGGTGGACGCGAGCAATGGGGGGCGGCTCGTTCCGGCGGTTCCTTGCGATCGTCGCTCTGGCCTCCGTCTCCCCTGCGGTGGCGCAGTTCACGACCCTGGAGACCCGGGACCTCCGCCTCCTCTACATCGACCCCTTCCAGTCCTACCTGGTCCCTCACGCCGGCCGCTGCTTCGAGAACTCGCTCGACTTTCAGCGCCGGATGCTCGGGTACACACCGTCCGAGAAAATCACGGTCCTCCTCAACGACTTCTCGGACTCCGGAAACGCCAGCGCCACGGCGGTTCCTTGGAACGACCTCGCGCTGGAGATCTCCCCGATCTCCGTCGCGTACGAGACCGTCTCGCCGAACGAGCGGATGAACTGGCTCATGAACCACGAGCTGGTCCACATCGCGACCGTCGACTCCGCCGCGAAGCCCGACCGGCGGGCCAGGGCGTTCTTCGGCGGGAAGGTCATGCCGGTCGCCGCCGACCCGGAATCGATCCTGTACTACTACCTGACGGTCCCCCGCGACGCGGCCCCCCGCTGGTACCACGAGGGGATCGCGGTGTTCGTCGAGACCTGGATGGCGGGCGGCCAAGGTCGCGCGCAGGGCGCCTACGACGAGATGGTCTTCCGCTCGATGGTGCGTGACGGGGCCCCGTTCCACGACCCCCTCAGCCTCGTCTCCGAGGGGACCAAGATCGATTTCCAGGTCGAGGTCAACTCGTACCTCTACGGCACCCGGTTCATGACCTGGCTGGCCGACAGGTACACCCCGGAGCGCCTGGTCGAGTGGGTTTCTCGCGGAGAGGGGAGCCGGGCCTACTACGCGAAGAACTTCAAGGCGACGTTCGGCCTGCCGCTGGACCAGGCTTGGTCCGACTGGGTCGCCTTCGAGCGCGGGTTCCAGCAAGCGAACCTGGAGGCCGTCCGCAAGTACCCGACGACACCGTACCGAGACCTATCGGCGAGGGCCCTCGGGTCGGTCTCGCGGGCGTTCCTCGACGAGCAGGAGCGAAAGCTCTACGTCGCGTTCAACTACCAGGGGCTGGTCGCTCACGTCGGGGCGATCTCGCTTGACGACGGCGCGGTCGAGCCGATCGCCGAGGTCAAGGCCCCGGTCCTGTTCACGGTCACGTCGCTCGCGTGGGATCCGGGATCGCGAACCCTGTTCTATACCGCCGACAGCCGCGACTACCGCGACCTGATGTCGCTCGACCCGGCGACCGGCAAGACGCGGATGCTCCTCAAGGACGCGCGGATCGGCGACCTCGCCTTCGACCCGGCCGACCGGTCGCTCTGGGGCGTGCGGCACTTCAACGGGATCGCGACCCTCGTGCGCGTCCCGTACCCGTACGACCAGTGGAATCAAGTCCGCTCCTGGCCGTACGGGGAAGTGCTCTACGACCTCGACGTCTCGCCGGACGGAGCGATGCTCTCGGCGGCGGTCGGCGGAATCGACGGCCTCCACACGGAACAGGTGTTCAAGATCGAGAACCTGCTCGCCGGGCGCGCGGAGCCGGTCGCCAAGTTCGATTTCGCGACGTTCATCCCGGAGGGGTTCGGCTTCACGAAGGACGGCCGGTACCTCGTCGGCAGCTCGTATTACACCGGGGTCTCGAACGTCTTCCGCTACGAGCTGGCGACGGGGAAGGTCGAAGCCCTCTCGAACGCCGAGACCGGGTTCTTCCAGCCGATCCCCCGCGACGACGGGTCGATGATCGTCTTCCGCTACTCCGGCCAGGGGTTCGTCCCCTCGACCATCCAGCCCGCCCCCCTCGAGGACGTCGGGGCGATCGCCTTCCTCGGACAGCAGCTCGTGGACCACCACCCGGTGGTGAAGGACTGGCAGGTCCCCTCACCCGCCAAGATCCCCCTGGAGGAGATGATCGTCCGCCGCGGCCCCTACGAGCCCGTACGGGCCATCCGCTCCGAGTCGTTCTACCCGATCCTCGAGGGGTACAAGGACTCCCCCGCCGTCGGGATGCGGTTCAACTTCTCCGACCCGGTCATGCTCGACCGGCTCACGCTGAACGCGTCGTACTCCCCCGACCACGACCTTCCCGAGAGCGAGCGGCTGCACCTGCGCCTGCAGTTCCACCGGTACGACTGGCGGGTGGATGCGAAGCTCAACGCAGGCGACTTCTACGACCTGTTCGGGCCGACCAAGACCTCGCGCAAGGGCTACTCGCTGCGGGTCGGATGGGACCACACCTACCTGTACGACCTGCCGCGCCGCCTCTCGTTCACGACGGAGGCGGCCTACTACGGCAACCTCGAGACGCTGCCGCTCTTCCAGAACGTCGCCTCCCCCTCCGACACCCTCGTCACCGGTTTCGCGCGGTTGAAGTACGAGAACGTCCGGTCGTCGATCGGGCGCGTGGACGAGGAGAAGGGGCAGCGCGTCCAGCTCTGGCTCGGCGCCAACTACGCCGACGGCGACTTCGTCCCGCAGACGCTCGCGACGTACGACGTCGGCTTCCAGCTCCCGCTGACCCACTCCTCGATCTGGCTCCGGAACGCGGTGGGCGCGGGGTTCGGGGACAGGACCGATCCGTTCGCGCAGTTCTTCTTCGGCGGGTTCGGGAACAACTGGATCGACCATGGGGACGAGCATCGCTACCGCGAGGTGCTGAGCTTCCCCGGCGTGGAGATCGACGAGATCGGCGGGCGAACCTTCGGGAAATCGATCCTCGAGTGGAACCTGCCTCCGATCCGCTTCCGGCGCTTCGGGACGCCGGGGTTCTACGCGACCTGGGCGCGGCCGTCGCTGTTCGTGTCGGGACTGACGACCGACTTCGACGGGTCGGCGGTCCGCCGCACGGTCGCGGACGCAGGAGCGCAGCTCGACGTCCGGTTCACGGTCCTCTCCCGCCTGGACATGACGCTCTCGTTCGGATACGCAGCCGCCTTCGAGAACGGACAGCCGCGGCGAAACGAGGGGATGGTCTCGCTCAGGGTGCTGCAGTGATCTACGCCCTCGGGCTCCTCCCCGTCCTGCTCTTCCTGGGCGTGCTGATCTATCTCGACAGCTACAAGCTCGTGCGACCCCGCTGGATCGCGCTCCTCCTCGCCGTCGGGTTCGGCCTCGCCACCGTCTGCTGGTTCGGCAACGCGGCGCTCGCCCCCCGTCTCTCCCTGAGCGCGGCCTCGTATTCCCGGTACGTCGCCCCGCTCGTCGAGGAGCTGGCCAAGGCGGCGGCGATCGTCCTCCTCGTCCGCTCGAACCGCATCGGGTTCCTCGTCGATGCGGCGATCTACGGCTTCGCGATCGGAACCGGCTTCGCCGTGGCGGAGAACATCTATTACGGTCTGACGCTGACCCACGCGTCGATCACCCTCTGGCTCGTGCGGGGGTTCGGTACCGCGATCATGCACGGCGGCGCGACCGCGATCGTCGGGATCGCGGGGCGCGCGCTCTCCGAGCGGCGCGGCGCTCCGCCGGCGGCGGGGTGGGGGATCGCGATCCTGCTCGCGACGGTGATCCACTCGTTCTTCAACCACTTCTTCCTGTCGCCCGTGCTCTCGACCGCCGCGATCCTGCTCGTCCTTCCCCCGCTCGCGTTCTTCGTGTTCGAGAGGAGCGAGCGGGCGCTCGAGCAGTGGCTGAACGTCGGCTTCGACGCCGACACCGAGGTTCTCGAGTCGATCCTCTCCGGCCGCGTCTCCGACTCGGCGGTCGGCGCCTACCTGGGCTCGCTGAAGGAGCGCTTCTCGCCGGAGGTCGTGGTGGACATGTTCTGCTACCTCCGGCTCCACCTCGAGCTGTCGCTGAGGGCGAAGGGGCTCCTGATGATGCGTGAGGCGGGGTTCGCCGTCCCGCTCGACGAGGCCGACCGGGCGAAGCTCGAGGAGCTGGACTTCCTCGAGCGGAGCATCGGACCTACCGGGAAGCTCGCGCTCGCGCCGTTCCTTCGAACCAGCTCGCGGGACCTCTGGCAGATCTACATGATGCGCGGCGAGGCCGCGCGACCGCGGCGCCGGGCCTGACGGGCGCCGAGCCCCGGCTCGATGCGCCAGGCGGGATCGTCCGCCGGCTCTTTGGCACGGCCGAAGAGATCCCGGGTTCCCCGCTCGAGCCCTGCCGCGACGTAGGCGCGATAGCGGTGGCGCGCGCCGATCGTGCCGAACCTTGCGAGCACGGCGTCGGTGACGGGGAAGCCCTCCGGCGAGGGATCGCCGAGATAGGCCCCGAAGCTGGAGTGCGGCCAGTCCTCGGGGCGCTCGACCAGCCGCGCCTCGACCGGGTTGAGGTGGATGTAGCGGCTGACGCCGAGCAGGTGCCGGCCACCCCTCACCGGGCGGATCAGAGGAGCGTCGTATCCGGGGAACGCGACCGCCCGCTCGAGGGCGGCGACGAGCGCGAGGGAGCGCTCGCCGGAGGCCCGGAGGAGCAGATGGTAGTGGCGCGGGAGGACCGCGAAGGCATGGACCTCGATCCCGAGCTCCGTTGCGGCGCGCCGGGCGGATGCGAGGAACGCCACGGCATCGGCTTCGCCGGAGAGCCACCCATTTCCCTCCACGACCCGGTTCATGACGTGGTGCCACATGGGGAGAACGTACGCAGCCGGAGGGTGCGGTTCCCGGACGCGAGCTCGAGGCGCGGTTCCCGCGCGAGCACCCCCTCCCTTGCCCGAGACTTGACTCGCTCCGGCGGGTCTCCTACCCTGCTGTCGGGTTCCGGTCGGCATCCTCTCGTACAGAAACGAAGTGTGACGCGCCGAAGCCGGCAGCGTGCGTAGGCGCATGTGTCCGACCCGACGGATCGGGTCGGCGGCCGGAACTCGGGAACGGCGCTTCACGACGACAGCGCCAGGAGTTCGAGCATGGGTACCAGACTGTATGTCGGCAATCTCCCCTTCAGCGCGGACGAGACTCAGATCCGCGATCTCTTCGCCCAGAGCGGCCGCCAGGTCGCCGAGGTCAAGTTGATCACCGATCGCGACACGGGGCGCCCCCGTGGATTCGGTTTCGTCGAGATGGCCAACTCGGAGGATGCCGACGGTGCGATCCGCGACCTGAACGGCCGTGAGTTCGGCGGCCGCGCCCTGACCGTGAACGAGGCCAAGGAGCGCTCGGCCGGCGGCGGCGGTGGCGGCGGCGGGTTCGGCGGAGGGTACGGCGGCGGCAATCGCGGAGGCGGAAACCGCCGGTACTGATCGCAATCGACGATCGCAGCACCTTGGGGGCCCGCGGCGCGGGCCCCCATTTTGTTGAAGGGAAACGAGCTTCCGCGTATATGCACTCCTTCGCGGAGGTCCCATGGGAGCGTCCACGTCCACCCTCGCCGCGGTCCGGGAGATCGTCCGGACCCACGCCCGCATCGAGGTCCCCGAGATCCTCGAGAGCCACGTCCTTGCGCGCGACCTCGGGTTCGACTCCTTGGCCTTTCTCTTGACCCTCGGCGACCTCGAAGACCGGCTTCGCTTCCGGTTCCCGCTCGAGGACGTGGACCGGCTCCGCGACATCTCCGTCGGCGAGCTTGCCCGCCTGATCCCCGAGGCCCTCGGAGCCTGACGGCGTGCTTCCCACCCCCCGGGACTTCATCGAGCTGATCCAAGGACTTCGCGACGCCGAGTCGCGGCGCGGCATCCTGCTCGTCAACTCGCGGTTCCAGGAGTCGTTCCACTCCTACGCCGAGCTGTTCGCCAGGACGCGCGCGATCGCGCGGCGCTTCCGCGCGGACGGCGTGGGGCCGGGACACCGCGTGGTCATCCCCCTGGCGACCGACATCGACGCGATCGCGTCGTTCCTCGCCCTCGTGCACCTCGGGGCGACGCCGTTCTCGGTGACGGCGCCACTGATCGGACAGGATCGGGAGGCCCACCGGCGGCAGATGGTCCGTCTGATCCGGATCCACCGCGTCGATCGCCTGCTGGTCGGGGACGAACTCGCGGGGATCGCCGGCGCGTACGACGAGGCGCCGGCCTCGATCGCTCTTTCCGCCGCCGCACCCACGCCCGAGGAGATCGCGGACGACTCCCCCGTGGAGCCCGCGAGCGTCACCCCCGGGGACGTGGCGTTCGTCCAGTTCTCCTCCGGCAGCACGTCGCAGCCGAAGGGGGTCCGGATCACTCACGGGGGGATCGTTCACAACATCGGGCTGATCGTCGACTCCGACCGGCGGACCTCCGAGAGCGTCTGGGTGAGCTGGCTTCCGCTCTATCACGACATGGGGCTGATCGGCGGGCTCCTGACGAACTTCCTCCTCAAGAACCCGCTCGTGTTAATGCACCCGCGCTGCTTCGTGACCCGGCCGATCGCCTGGCTGCAGGCGATCAGCCGGCATCGCGGCTACGTCACGGCGATCCCCAACTTCGCGCTCGACATCTGCACGCAGCGGATCAGCGACGAGCAGCTGCGCGAGACGCCGCTCGACCTGAGCTCGTTCCGTTACATCTACAACGGCTCCGAGCCGGTCCGGCCCGGCTCGATCCGCCGCTTCGAGGAGCGCTTCGCCCGGTTCGGCTTCGTGCCCGGAAGCGTCCGCCCGGTCTACGGGATGGCGGAGGCGACGCTCATCATCAGCGCGCCACGCTTCGAGGAGCCGGAGATCGTCCGGACGATCGAAGGGATGGAGATCCCCTCGGTCGGCCATCCCCTCGGCGACTTCGAGGTCCGGATCCGGGACGAGGCGGGGAGCGACCTACCCCCGGGAAGCGTCGGGGAGCTCCACATCCGCGGGACGTCGGTCACCCCCGGGTACCTCGACGCCACGGGGGACGCGTCCGGCGTGTCCCGCGACGGCTGGCTCGCGACCGGGGACCTCGGGATCCGCGATGCCGACGGGCGCCTCTTCATCACCGGGCGAAAGAAGGACCTGATGATCGTCCAGGGGCGGAACTTCTACGGGCACGACATCGCGGCGTGCATCGAGGAGACGTACGCCCTTCGCTCCGGGAGCGCCTACGTCTTCTCGATCGAGCGGGAGGGGCAGGAGGTCGTTGTGGTGATGCTCGCCCCCGCCGAGCCTCCCCCGGAGACGCTGCGCGCCGACATCCAGAAGCTCGTGCTCCGCGAGTTCGGCCTGGCGATCCACGACCTGCACGTCGTCCAGCGGATCCCCAAGACGACGAGCGGAAAGATCATCCGGCACGTCTGCCGGCAGATGTACCTCGACTACGCCCGGCCGTAGATCGTCCGCTCCAGCGCCTCGTAGACCGCGCGCGGGTCCCGCCCGACCTCGTCGTACGACAGCGGGGGCGCGATCCGCATCGTGACCTTCGCCCCCTCGAGCAGCGCGAGCCCGCCGATGCTCGGGGCCTTCGCCAACCCCGAGATCGCGACGGGGAGGATCGGGAGCTTCGATCCCCGCCGGAGGACCTCGATCCCGGCGAAGTAGAAGCGCCGCGCGCCGTGATTCCGCTCCAGCCCTCCGGCGGGGAAGATCACCGGGCTCCCTCCGAACCGCTCGAGATCGGCGGCGAAGCGCGTCAGGGCGGCGAGGTCCTCGCCGACATTCGTCTTGCCGACGCAGACGAGCCCTCCGTGGCGGATCATCATCGAGATCACGGGCTTGCCGCGGCGGAGCGATTCCATCGCGACGAACTTCAGCTCCAGCGCCCGAAGCGTGGTGATCAGGAACGGGATGTCGAGGCTGCTCTGGTGGTTCGCGACCACGAGGTAGCGGCCGGAGGCGGGAACGCTCCCCTCGATCGAGACGTCGAGACCGACTGCCCAGCGCGCGCAGCCGAAGAGGACATCCCCCCACGCGCGCATCCCGCGTCCGAAAGCGGCGACTCGCCTCGGCTCGTCGCGGTAGACCAGGAGACACAGGCGGAGCCAGACGTCGATGGCGAGCGCGACCGCGATCACGACCGCGAACCCCGCCGCGATCCGCGCGCGGAGGACGAGCCCCCTCACCGGCGCGCGGCCTTTCTCCGGATCGCCTGGATGGTCTCCTCGAGGCGGGCGAGGAACCTCGACCGGTCGGCGGGGGCGAACGGCGGCGGTCCTCCGGTGATCGTCCCCATTTGGCGCAGATGATCCATCAGCTCGCGGCGCGCCATCGCCTCCCCGATCGAGTCCTCGGTCAGGGCCCGGCCGTTGGGGGAGACGACGCGCGCTCCCGCCCGGATGCACCGGTCCGCGAGCGGGATGTCCGCGGTGACGACGATGTCGTCCTCCCCTGCTCTCTCGGCGATCCAATCGTCCGCCGCGTTGAACCCCTGCGGGACGCGGACGAACTCGACCCGCCCCGGAGCGCCGGCCCGGAGCGGGGCGTCCGAGACCACGTAGACCTTGAGGTCGTGGCGGAGGGCGACCTTGTACGTCTCCTCCTTCACCGGGCAGGCGTCGCCGTCCACGAAGAGGTCCAGCACACGCGTCCGCGCCTACCGCCCGATGCCGGCGCCCCGGAAGCTCGGGACGCCCTCGATCGCTCGTCGAAGGTCGGGGCGGAGCGCGAACCGGGGGAACGGCATCCGTAGAGCCTAGCAGGCAGAGGCCAAAACCTTCGCGGCGGAGAACTTTTCCGTGCTCCGCCGCGTATAGGGACCATGCTCCGTCTGGAGGGTGTGGACAAGTCCTACGTGACCGGGCGGAACCGCCTCCACGTCCTCAAATCGGTGGACCTCTCGATCGAAGCCGGGGAGATGGTCTCCATCATGGGGGCCTCGGGCTCGGGGAAGTCCACGCTGATGAACGTCATCGGCCTCCTCGACGCGTACGACGCCGGGAGCTACTACCTCGACGGGGAGCTGATGAAGGACCTGTCCGAGACGAAGGCCGCGGTCAGACGCCGCAACCTGATCGGCTTCGTCTTTCAATCCTTCAACCTGATCCCCTTCAAGACCGCCGAGGAGAACGTCGCCCTCCCCCTCTACTACCAGGGGGTCGGGCGGAAGGCGCGCCTGAAGGCGGCGAGGCACTATCTCGAGCGCATGGGCCTGCTGGAGTGGGCGTCGCACCGTCCGTCGGAGATGTCCGGCGGACAACAGCAGCGCGTCGCGATCGCGCGGGCGCTCGTCGCGAAGCCCAAGGTGCTCCTGGCCGACGAGCCGACCGGCGCGCTCGACTCCGCCACCTCCCAGGAGATCATGCGCCTCCTGCAGGAGGTGAACGCCGCCGGAATGACCGTGGTCGTCGTCACACACGAGCGGGACGTGGCCGCGACGACTCGCCGTATCGTGCGTCTGAAGGACGGACGCGTCGAGCACGCGAACCTCGAGCTGGCCGATGTTTGATCTCGACACCTGGCAAGAGATCCTGGACACGATCCGGGCGAACAAGCTCCGCTCGTTCCTGACCGGCTTCTCCGTCGCCTGGGGGATCTTCATGCTGATCGTGCTCCTCGGATCGGGAGAGGGGCTGTCGCACGGGATCGAGTATCAGTTCCGCGACGACGCGATCAACAGCATCTGGGTCTTCCCCGGGCAGACCAGCGTCCCCTACAAGGGGCTGGCGCCGGGACGGCGCGTGCAATTCACCAACGAGGACCGGGACGAGATCCGGACCGGCGTCGGCGGGGTCGAGCACATCACCTCCCGCTTCTACATCTCGGGGAACCTGCGCGTGCGCTATCGGGACCAGACGACCACGTTCGACGTGCGCTGCGTGCACCCCGGCCATCTGTTCCTCGAGAAGACGATCATCACCGAAGGGCGGTTCCTCGACGACCTCGACATCAAGGAGCTGCGCAAGGTCGCCGTGGTGGGGGTCGCGGTCAAGAAGGCGCTCTTCAAGGACGAGGACGCGATCGGGAAGAACATCGAGATCAACGGCGTCGCCTTCAAGGTCGTGGGCGTCTTCCGGGACGAGGGGGGCGAGGGGGAGCAGGAGAAGATCTACCTGCCGATCGCGACCGCCCAGCGTGCCTTCGGCGGCGCCAACCGCGTGCAGCAGATCATGCTGACCACCGGCGAGGCGCCGCTCGAGCAGACGGAAGGGATGGCGAAGGACATCAAGCACCGGCTGGCGACGCGTCACACCTTCTCGACGGAGGATCCCCGCGCGGTCTTCGTCAACAACAACAACGAGGAGTTCCAGAAGTTCATCGGCCTCATGCGGGCGATCCGGCTGTTCATCTGGGTGGTCGGCGTGGGGACGATCCTCGCGGGGGTCGTCGGCGTCAGCAACATCATGATGATCACGGTCCGCGAGCGGACACGCGAGATCGGCGTGCGCAAGGCGCTCGGGGCGACGCCCTGGTCGGTCGTCGGTCTCGTCCTCCAGGAGTCGATCCTGATCACCTCGATCGCCGGCTACATCGGGCTCGTGCTGGGGATCGCGGTCCTGGAGCTCGTCTCGAAGGGGCTGCCGGGGACCGAGTTCTTCCGCAATCCCGAGGTCGATCTCGCGGTCGCGATCGAGGCGACCCTGCTCCTGATCGTCGCCGGGCTCGCCGCCGGGTTCGTCCCGGCCCGGCGCGCCGCGGCGGTCCGCCCGGTCGAGGCGCTGAGGAACGAATGAGCCTCTTCGATCGCGACCACTGGCGCGAGATCTACGAGGCGCTCCGCGGCAACAAGATGCGGACCTTCCTCACCGCGTTCGGCGTCTTCTGGGGCATCTTCATGCTCATGGTGATGATGGCCTCGGGGAACGGCCTGTGGAACGGCGTGCGGCAGGGGTTCTCGGACGGCGCGACCAACAGCGTCTTCATCTGGTCGCAGCGGACGTCCAAGCCCTGGCGGGGAATGAGACCGGGCCGCCAGATCCAGCTCGACGCTTCGGACGCCGAGGCGATCCGCGCCCAGATCCCCGAGATCGGGGTCATCTGCCCGCGCAACCAGCTCGGCGGGTTCCGGGGCGGGAACAACGTGTCCCGGGGAACCAAGGCCGGGGCGTTCTCGGTCATGGGGGACGTGCCGGAGATCGCGCGGGTCCAATCGATCAACGTCACGGACGGACGCTTCCTCAACCGCCTCGACGTCGCCGAGCGCCGCAAGGTCGCGGTGATCGGCACGCGGGTTCGGGAGGTGCTGTTCGGTCGCGACGAGCAGCCGCTCGACGCGACGATCAAGATCAACGGGGTGACCTTCAAGGTCATCGGCCTCTTCAAGCCGAACCGCTCCGGGGACGACCGGAACGAGGAGGCGCAGACGATCTTCGTCCCGTTCACGACCTTCCAGTCGGCGTTCAACTTCGGCGACCGCGTCGGCTGGTTCGCGCTGATCTCGCAGGACGGGGTCGCCGCCTCCGTCGCGGAGGAGCGCGCCCTGACCCTCCTCAAGGAGCGCCACCGCATCGCACCCGACGACGCGCGTGCGCTGGGGCACTTCAACCTGGAGAAGGAGTTCAACCAGATCCACGGCCTGTTCGCCGGGATCGGCGCGCTGGTCTGGATCGTCGGGATCGGCACGCTCGCGGCCGGGGTCATCGGGGTCAGCAACATCATGCTCGTCATCGTGCGCGAGCGGACCAACGAGATCGGGCTCCGGCGGGCGGTCGGGGCGACGCCGTTCACGATCACCGCGCAGATCGTCTTCGAGGCCCTGGTGCTGACGACGGTCGCCGGCTATCTCGGCCTCGTCGCGGGGGTCGGCGTCGTCGAGGTCCTCGGCCGCGTCCTCGCGGCGGCGCCGTCCGACATGTTCCGGGACCCCGAGGTCCCGTTCCGCAGCGCCCTCACCACGCTCGCCGTGCTGATCGGGTCGGGCGTCCTCGCCGGTCTCGTCCCCGCCCGCCGCGCGGTCAAGATCAGCCCCGTCGAGGCGCTCCGCGCCGTCTGAGAAGGAGACCGCCGCCGTCATGAAGAAAGCGCTCACGATCGTCCTCGTCGCCGCGCTGGTCTCCCTGTTCGGCGGGACGCTCTGGTATCTGTGGCGGAAGTCCCAGAAGCCGGTCGCCATCTACGACACGGAGCAGCCCAGCGTCGCCGACATCGTGAAGAAGACGGTCGCGACCGGATCGGTCATCCCGAGGAAGGAGGTCGCGGTCAAGCCGCAGGTCTCCGGGATCATCGAGAAGATCCTGGTCGAGCCGGGGCAGGACGTTCGCCGCGGGGACCTGCTGGCGACCATCCGGGTCGTGCCGAACACCGCCGCGCTCGCGGCGGCCGAGAGCCGCGTGCACCAGGCGGAGTTCCGCTCCGCCGACGCCGAGCGCGAGTTCGAGCGGCTCGACCAGCTGGCGAAGGACGGCGTCGTCTCCGACAAGGACCTGCGCGCGGCGACGCTCGCGCGCGACACCGCCAAGGAGGAGCACGCTGCTTCTCAGGACAGCCTGGAGGTCGTCCGCCGCGGCGTGGCCGCCCGGTCGGGAAACGTCTCCAACACCCGCGTCGTCGCGACGATCGACGGGACGGTCCTCGACGTCCCTGTCAAGGAGGGGAGCTCGGTCATCGAGAGCAACACCTTCAACGACGGGACCACGATCGCGACCCTCGCCGACATGTCCGCCCTGATCTTCGAGGGCAAGGTGGACGAGTCCGAGGTCGGGAAGCTCCGGCCGGGGATGGCGATCGTGCTGACCATCGGCGCGCTGGAGCCGGCGAAGTTCGACGCCGTGCTCGAGCACATCGCCCCGAAGGGGGTGGACGAGAACGGGGCGATCCAGTTCAAGATCCGCGCGGCGGTCAAGCAGACCCCCGACGTGGTGATCCGGGCGAACTACAGCGCGAACGCCGACATCGTCCTCGACCGCCGCGACAAGGTGCTCGCGCTCAAGGAGAGCCTGCTCCAGTTCGACCGCGAGCAGCCGTTCGTCGAGGTCGAGACCGGGCCGCAGAAGTTCGAGAAGCGAAAGCTCAAGACCGGCCTGTCCGACGGGGTGACGATCGAGATCGTCGAAGGGCTGACGAAGGACGATCGGGTCAAGGCCGGCGTCCATGCCGCCGCGCCGCCGCCGAGCTAGACCGGCTGGATCCCCACCACCGGATACCTGTAGTACCACCCGTCCAGCGCCTTGATCGCGCCGACGATCGGCAGCACCACCGCCGTGATCCCGAGCACGATCCAGAACAGGATCACGACGGGGATGAGGATCACGGTCACCCACAGGATCACGCTCGCGGCGAGCAGCGCGAAAGCAATCACGTTGAGCAGCAGCGCTTGCTTGGCGATGCTCGAGACGATTCGGGATTCGCTCTTGACGATCCAGATCAGGATCGGGACGAGCACGCCTCCCAGCGGAACGACGTAGCCGGCGAGCCCCGAGAGGTGCGTGAGCGCGGCGAGCGTCCGCTCGTTCGGCTCAATGACGACCGAGGTCGTGGGCATCGAGAACCTCCCTGACGAGCGTCTCGATCCGGTCGCGGACGCTCCGGAACGCATCATCGTCCATCCCGTCCGGATCGGGAAGGTCCCAGTCGTGCCGCCGGGACGCGGGGACGTGCGGGCAGGCGTCGCCGCATCCCATCGTCACCAGATCGCCCCAGGTCACCCCCGGGGGGAGCGCGTCCAGACCCTTCGAGCGCTGCGACGTGATGTCGATCCCCCGCTCGGCCATCAACCGCACGGCCGTGGGATGGACACGGCCGGAGGGGCGCGACCCGGCGCTGTGCGCCGCGACGGCGCCCTGGCCGAGGGCGCGGGCGAACCCCTCGGCCATCTGGGAGCGGCAGGAGTTCCCCACGCAGACGAACAGGATCGTGCGCACGATCAGGTCCCCGGCGCCGCGCGCGCCCGCTCCAGGGCCCGCACCGCTCGGGCGTCGTTCGGACGGAGCCGCACCGCCTCCTCGAAATGCGCTACGGCCTCCGACTTCCTTCCCCAGGAGAGGAGGATCGACGCGAGATTGAGGTGGGCCTCCTGATCCTCCGGATTGAGGCGCAGCGCCTCGCGGAAGCTCGCGGCCGCGTCGTCCTTCCGCCGCTCCATCATGGCGAGCAGGCCGACGTTGACGTGGGTGCGCGAATCCTTGGGCTGCGAGGCGAGCTCGTCCGCGACCCTCGCGCGCGCCTCGTCGAAGCGCCCGAGAGCGATCAGACCGCGCACCAGGTTCGACTGCGCGTCGGCCATGGTGGGCGCGATTCGCACCGCCTCGGCGCAATGCTCCACGCCGCTCTGGAAGTCCCCGCGCCTGAGGAGCGCCGCGGCGAGACTGTTGTGGGCGACGGCGTTGTCCCGGGTCACGGCGATCGCATGCTCGAACAGCGTGAAGCTGTCCCGCCAGGTCGCCGCCTGGCGGTGCGTCGCGAGCCCCAGCAGGACCAGCAGTATCGCGGCGAAGGAAGCCCCCGTGAGCTTCGCGATCCGGGCGGGTGCGCGAGCGACGAGATCACCGATCCCCCAAGCGAGCATCGCGAACGGGCCGATCAGCGGGACGTAGGTGTAGCGATCGGCCATCGCCTGGGACCCGACTTGAACCAATCCGATCACGGGGAGCAACGTCACGAGATACCAGAGCCAGCCGAACGCGAGATACGGCGCGCGCGCGCGAAGCCGCAGAACCAGCCAGGTCACCGCCGCCACGAACAGCACGGCGCCCAGCGATTTCCATGCGGGGATCCCCTCGTACGGATACGGGTAGAAGACGGCGAGCCCGGAAGGCCAGACCGCCTTGACGAGGTAGGCGACGGTCGTCACGGCGGCATTGGCCGCTCGCGCCGCGAGCGGGTATTGCATCAGCGACCGCGTGGCGCCGCCGTGGGACTGGACGAAGAGCGTCACCAGGCAGGAGGCGGCGGACAGCGCGACGAACGGAAGCTTCTCGATCAGCCGGTCGCGCCAGGACATTCGCCGGGCGAGCGGCCAGATCTCCAGGATCAGGAGCAGCACGGGAAGCGAGACGAACATCGGCTTGGCGAGGAGGCTCGCCGCCTGCGCGGCGACGGCGAGGGCGATCGCGCGCCCTCTACCGCCGCGCACGTAGGACACCCACGCGTGGAGCGCGGCGAGCCCGAACGCCGTGCTCAGCACGTCCTTGCGCTCGGCGATCCAGGCGACCGACTCCACGTGCAGCGGATGCAGCGCGAACAACCCCGCGACGAGAGCGCTTCGCCAGCGGCTCGCCGTCATCCGCTCGAACAGGAGGAAGAGGAGCAGCGTGTCGAGGACGTGGAGGGCGACGTTCGTCGTGTGGAACGCGCGCGGCGCCCCGCCCCCCCGCGCGGCATCGATCTGGAGGGAGATCCACGTCAGCGGGTGCCAGTTCGCCTGCGAGAAGGTCGTGAACGCCCAAGCGATCCCCTCGCGCGTCGGCCCCGCGAGGACCCGCGCGTTCTCGCTGACGTAGGCGGTGTCGTCGAGATGGATGAAATCGAAGCCCGGCACCTCCGCGTAGACGGCGACGGTTCCGAGGACGAGCAGGAGCCCGATCGCGATGCGGCCGGAGAGGATCCTGGTCGGCATGGGCCGATCTTACAGCCCGGTCACGCCGAGCGGCCTCGGCCGCGCCGGCGCGTCACGGGAAGCTGGCGGCCGCCTCCTCAACCCCGGCGAAGATCTCGAAAGCCCGCTCGAGCTGGGTCAGATGGAAGATCCGCGGCACCGGGCCGTCCGGCGCCAAGACGATCTTCACCACGCACCCGCGGGCGGCGCCGGTCGTCGAGCAGCCCACGACCGCCCCGACGCCGGCGCTGTCGAGGTAGCTCAGCCGCGACAGGTCGAGGATCAATCCCGTGCTCCCGCCGTCGAAGACGCGCGCGTACGCGTCCACGAACGCGTCCGTGGCGCCGAGGGTCAGCGCCCCCTGGCAGACGAGCACCGGGATCCCGCGAACCTTGTCGGCCGTGATCCGCACGGAGGGAGAATACGGTTAGTGTCTCCCCCACGATGAGCCTTTCTGGCGACGAGCGGCGCCGCCTGCAGCTCCGGGCGTTCGGCCTGACCTGGCTGAGCTATGCCTCCTACTACCTCTGCCGGAAGAACCTGAGCGTGGTGAAGAGCCGCCTCCAGGACGAGCTGCACGTCGGCGTCACGACCCTCGGCGCGATCGACACGGCGTACCTCGTCGCCTACGCCGGGGGCCAGTTCGTCAACGGGGCGCTCGGAGACCGTCTGGGCGCCCGGCGGATGATCGCGGCGGGGATGCTCGCGTCGGCCGCCGCCTGCGTCGTCTTCGGCGCCGCCTCGTCCTCTTGGATCTTCCTGCTGGCGTTCGGCGCCAACGGCCTCTTCCAGTCCACCGGATGGCCCAACAACGTGAAGACGATGGGCGCCTGGTTCGGACGCCGGTTGCGCGGCCGGGTGATGGGGATCTGGAGCACGAACTACCAGCTCGGCGGACTCGCCGCGACCGCGATCGCGTCGTACCTGCTCGTTCATTTCGGATGGAGGGCGGCGTTCCTGCTGCCGGCCGTCGTGACCGCGCTCGTCGGCGTGACGGTCGGGCTGCTGCTGGTCGAGGCGCCGGACGCCGCCGCGGCCTCCGGGGAGGCTCCGGAGTCCCCGTCGCCGTTCGTCACGATGGCGCGCGTGCCGGCGGTCTGGATCCTGGGAGGGGCCTATTTCGGTCTCAAGCTGATCCGGTACAGCCTGCTCTTCTGGCTGCCGTTCTTCCTCCGGCGGCGCTTGGGATACGAGGAGGGGACCGCCGGCTACGTCTCCACGGCGTTCGAGGCCGGGGGCGTCGTCGGCGCGATCGTGGTCGGGTGGATCGCGGACCGATGGTTCTCGTCGAACCCGCTGCGCCTGGTCGTGCCCCTCGTCGTCGGCCTCGCGGGGGCTCTGCTGGCCCTTCGCGCGGTGGCGCCGTCGGGAATGGCCCCGACGGTCGCGAGCCTCGCGGCGATCGGCTTCCTGTTGTTCGGGCCGGACACGTTGATCAGCGGCGCGGCCGCGCAGAACCTGGGACGGGAGCGTGCGACCGCGTCGGCCGCGGGGATCATCAACGGCTTCGGCTCGATCGGGGCGGCTTCCCAGGGGATGCTGACCGCGGCCGTCGCGCAGACCTGGGGGTGGGACGCTCTGTTCCTCTGCTTCGTCGGCTTCGCCCTGCTGTCGGCGTCAGCCCTTCTTCCCCTCGCCTGGCGGCGGAGCTTCTGACGGCGGCGGCGCCGGCTTGGCGAAGCGCGAGTCGTCGATCGGGACGTTGTGCTGCGTCTCGTCGATCTGGATCGTGAAGCTTCCGCCCGGGCGTGCGACGGTCCAGCGGAACGGCACCATCACGCCATCCACCGCGCGGTAATCCGCGTAGTCCACGCGCGTCGGGTTCCGGCCGAGGATCGTCTCCGCGAACCGGAGCTGGCGGAGGAGCAGCCCCGACTGCGCGTCGAACCAGAGCTCGGCCGGCGGACGCCCTTCGTTGCGCGCGATCAGGTGAGTCGCGTCCCGGCCGTCGATCGGCTCGCTCGGCGCCACCCGGAATTCTTTGAACAGGGTCTTGAGATCGCGCGGGAACTGGAGGAGAGCGTCGAGACGCGCCGCCTCGCGCTCGGAGGCCCCCATCTCCCGCGCCCCTCGCCCGCCCCCCGAGAGCCACCCCGACTGGCCGTCGAACGCGGTGATGCTGTCGCCGCGCGGTGCGTGGACGATCGAGATCCGCTTGTCCGGCGCCTTGCCGAAGACCTCCACCGGGAAAGGCTCCGGCGCGAAGCCGGTGAGCTTCCCCTTCTGCGAGCGGGTCGCGATCTTCGCGAGCGCCTCGGCGCCGCCGGAGGCCTTCAGGTACTTCTCGAGGATCGGATCGGCCGACGCCGAGGCGGTCGACGGCGGCGCGGCCGGCGCGGCTGCTGCGGCCGACGCGAGGCCGATCGCGGGGATCGCCTGCGGCCGCGTCGAGCCGCGATGGCACGTGACGCAGGTCACCTCGCGCCGCCCCTCGAAGCTCTCCCGGTTGATCGCGAGGGTCATCGTCATCATCTTCCGCGCGGTCTGCTTCTCCTTCTTGTCGTCCTTCTCCGGCGCACGCTCGACGTGGCAAAAGTCGCAGTCCACGCCGAGCGCGGCCGAGACGAACTGCATCGTCGGGACCAGGTCCTCGGCCGGGTGTCCCGTCAGCACCTTGATGTTCTTGTAGTGCTCCTCGGTCGTCTCGGCGCTCGTGAGCCCCGTGAGCACGCAGACCGCCGCACATCCCGCGAGACATCGGACGTTCATCGCGAATCCTCCGGAAATGGGCGCGGAGTGTAGCGCGCCCCGCACGCGTCTTCGGCTAGACTCTCGGCTCCATGTCCGAATCACCCGCCCACCCTCGCGCCGGGCAGCGGATCGAGGATGTCTGCCGCGCCTGCAAGGCCCCGCGCACGCACGTGATCGTCGCCGTCGATCCCGCAGGCGCGGTCGCGCAGGTGGAGTGCGGCTTCTGCGGGAGCCGCCACCGCTACCACGGCGGCGGCGACGCGAGGGTGACCCGTGCTTCCGCGGGATCGCGAGCCGCCCCCCTCCCCGCCTCCGCCCTCGTCTCCGAGCGCGAAAGGAGCTTCCCCGTGAGCGACGCCCCCATGGACCTCGAGATGATCCTCCGCCGGGTGATCCGCGAGGAGACCGGCCTGACGCCGGTGGCGCTCGCGGAGAAGTGGAGAGGGGGCGAGATGGTCCTGCGTCCGCGCGTCGCCGCGCTCCAGGAGAAGAGCTGGCCGATCGAGTCGTTCTTCCACAAGGTCGTCATGGTGAGGAACCGCCTGCGCGTGCTCGAGCAGCACGTCAACGCGCTCGAGATCCCGGAGGACGTGAAGCTGAAGCTGCAGGCGTACATCACCGGCTGCTACGGCTCGCTGACCAGCTTCAACGTCCTGTTCGCAGAGCCGGACGATCGGTTCCGCGGCTCCGGGTCCGACGACTAGGCTGCGCTGCGCTTGACCGGCTTCGCGCGTTTCGCCGCCGCGGAGCGCTTCACCGTGCGCGGCTGCTCGTGCGCGAGATCGCGGATCACGTCTTGCAGGAACGCGATCATCCGCTTGCGCTGCCCGGCCGGCGTCGCACTCCAGGTCCCGCTCGCAGCACGCTTGTGGGCGATCTTGAACTTGAGCCCCGTCATCGACGTCGTGTAGTCGTTGGCGTTCAGCTTCCGGACGTTCTGGTGCGCGAGGATGTGCCAGTGGTACTCGGTGCCGACCGGAACCACCTTCAGTGTAGGCGCTCGCGTCAGCGCTTTCGATCCAGCGCGAGCCCCTGGCCGATCTTCATCCGGATGTGCCTCACGAACCGCTCGCGAAGATCGTCGGTGTACCCCGCCGCCCGGAAGGCGTCGTCGAGTTGCTTGTCGCTCAGGCGCGCGAGGAGGCGGCACGCCCAGACCACGTCGTCCACCGTCGCGTCCTTCAGCAGGTCCTTGTGGCGACCCCCGTAGTCGAAATCGACATGGTCGCCGTCGGCCCCACGGACGAACCCCCGCGCCTCGAACCCCTCGATGTCGTTCCGGCTGCCGAGCGGCCACCGCGGCTTGCCGAGCGCGGCCCCGAGGTCCTGCACCACGTACCACCGGGCGATGCTCCCCTGGTCGTCATGCAGCCGGTAGACACGGTTCTGGCTCGCCGCGAGATCCCAGTTGTTCAGCAGGATGTTCACGATCACGAGGCCGCGAAGGGGACGCGTGCCGACGAAGGGGTTCTCCTTCCACGACCATTCGCCGTCGCTCTTGTGGTCCCCCTTGAAGCGGAACCGGCCGGGCGCGGGCGTCGCCGTCGGCCCGCCGGACAACCGCCAGCGCGCCACGTAATGAACCACCGGCTGGCGGTACCCGATCGCCCACAGGATCCGCGAGACCGCCACTTCGGACTGCGCCTCGTCTCCGATCTTCACGTCCCACTTCCGTCCCGACGGATCGACGACCTCGTACCCCTTGCTGTGCCCTTTCGTGTCGAGGGCCTCGAGCCGGTACTCGACCTTCGGGTCGGGGACGAGCGCGGGTCCCCCTCGCCCGATCAAGAGGTCGCGGGACTCCAGGTCCCGGGGATCGTCCCAGAGCTCGATGAGGGCGGGTGGTGGGGAGGTCGAGGGGGCGGGCCGGGCGGCCGGAGCGCAGGCCAGGGCCCCCATCACCCCCACGGTGGCCGCAAGCTTGTTGACGACTCTCCCGAGGGAGTACGGGCGGGCGGACACGGCGGTCCAAGGCCGCGCGCACCTAGGACGCGTGCTGCAGGATCGAGCGCTAAGCATCGGAATCCATGGTACTTCGGCCGCGAGCGTCAACAAGCTCGCGGCCACCGTGGTCAGAAAGTCGAGCCGGAGCCTCCGCCTTTCGACCGCTGCGCGAGCCAGGTCCCGAGCGCCGCCAACCCCCCGACCACGACGAGGGCCCGGACCACACGGATCAGGGACACCACCCACGCGATGCCGATCCCGAGGGCGGCCCACCTGACCCACCAGTTGCCGGGCGTCGTCATCCAGTTGATGACGACGAGCATCAGGAGGATCAGCGGGCCGGTCACGAGGAACTTGAGCGAGCGAACCGTCTTCATCATCGAGCGTTTCCCCCCGGCGTAGGATACGCGACCCGGACTTCCGGGTTCCTGTGACGCCCCTGTCGATTCTCGCCCCTCCCGTTCGACTAAGGGGCGAGCGGGGCCGCACCGGCCTCCGCGAACAACGAGGAGGATCTGAAGATGACGCGGAAAGGAAAGGGAATCGGGCTCTTCGTCGCCGCCGGGCTCGTCGCCGTCTCGGCGGGGCTCGCGGGAGGACCGACACCGCCGGTGCTCGCCAAGCTCCAGTCCCTCGCGGGGGATTGGGTGGCGGCGGAGGACGGGGACATGGTCAAGAAGGGGGATCTCGTCGCCCGCTATCGCCTGACCGGACATGGCTCGGCGGTGGTCGAGGACCTCTTCCCCGACACGCCGCACGCGATGACGACCGTCTACCACGCCGACGGCAGCGACGTCGTCCTCACCCACTACTGCATGAGCGGCAATCAGCCGCGGATGAGGGCGAAGGGCGCCGCGGGTTCCCGCGTAGACTTCGCGTTCGACGGCGGCACGAACATCGATCCCAAGCGGGATCGCCACATGCACCAGGCCTCCTTCGAGTTCGTCGGCGACGGCGAGATCCGGAGCGCATGGACGGAGTACGACGGCGGCAAGCCGTCGATGACGGTGAAGTTCCACCTCGTCCGGAAGACGAGCTGAGGAGGCGCGATGAAGTACCTGCTGCTGATCTACTCCAACGAATCGAGCTGGTCGGGGCTGTCCGAGCAAGAGCAGGGGCAGATGTACGAGGAGTACATGGATTACACCCGGTCGATCCACCGGAGCGGCCACTACCTCGGCGGCGAGGCGCTCGAGCCGATCGCCACCGCGACGACCGTTCGGGTCCGCGACGGCAAGACGCTCTCGACCGACGGGCCGTTCGCGGAGACGCGCGAGCAGCTCGGCGGGTACTACCTGGTCGAGGCGAAGAACCTGGACGAGGCGATCGGGCTCGCCGCACGGATCCCGAGCGCCCGATTCGGCTGCATCGAGGTGCGTCCCATCATGCCGACGCCCCCGATGGACTGAGGTCGCGACGGGGACGGCGGCGACGCCGCCGTCCCCGGGCACCATGGATCTCGCCGCGCTCTACCGCGAGGAGCGCCCGCGCGCGCTCGCGACGCTGATTCGGGTCCTCGGCGACTTCGATCTCGCCGAAGACGCCCTGCAGGAGGCGTTCGCCGCGGCGCTCGCCCAATGGCCTCAGGACGGCCCTCCCGCCAACCCGGTCGCCTGGCTCGTGGCGACGGCGCGGCACAAGGCCGTCGATCGCATCCGGCGCGCGGCGACGCTCGCGGAGAAACGGGAGGCGATCGCCGCCGAGGCCGCGCTCGCCTGCACGCCAAACGTCGAGGAGGAGACGCTCACGGACGACCGGCTTCGACTGATCTTCACCTGCTGCCACCCCGCCCTCGCGCCGGAGGCGCGGATAGCGCTGACGCTGAAGACGCTCTGCGGGCTCTCCGTGGAGGAGATCGCCCGCGCGTTCCTCGTCCCGGGCCCGACGATGGCGCAGCGTCTCGTTCGCGCGAAGCGGAAGATCCGCGCCGCCGGAATTCCCTATCGCGTTCCCGACGCCGACGACCTCCCCGAGCGGCTGGAGGGGGTCCTTCGCGTCGTCTACCTCGTGTTCACCGAAGGCTACGCGCCGACCGCCGGCGAAGCCCGCCTCCGCCGCGACCTGTGCACGGAGGCGATCCGCTTGGCGCGACTCGTCCGGGTGCTCCTCCCGCACGAGCCCGAGGCCGTGGGACTCCTCGCGCTGCTCCTCCTCCAGGACTCGCGGCGGGAGGCGCGCTTCGACGGGGCGGGAGATCTCGTCACCCTCGACGATCAGGACCGCGCCCTCTGGGACGGCGACGAAATCGAGGAGGGTCACGCGCTGGCCGAGTCGTCGCTTCGGGGAGGCGGCGGGTTCTACGGGATCCAGGCGGCGATCGCGGCGCTCCACGCCGCCTCCGCTCGGCCGGAGGAGACCGACTGGCGTCAGATCGCCGCGCTGTACGACCTGCTGTTGCGACGGCATCCGTCCCCTGTGGTGGCGCTCAACCACGCCGCGGCTGTCGCCATGGCGGACGGGCCCGCGCGCGGGCTCGCCTTGCTCGACGATCTCGACAGGAGCGGAGCACTGGCGGGGTTCCATCTCCTCCCCGCGGCCCGAGCGGACCTCCTTCGGCGCCTCGGTCGCAAGGCGGAAGCCGCGGAGGCCTACCGTGAGGCGATCCGAACGGTGGGGAACGCCGCCGAGCGTCGCTACCTGGAGCGCCGGCTGCGGGAGTGCTGAAGAATCGCGCTGCTGATCCCCGCCCTTGAGCGTACATAGGCTCTTCCTCGCGTGGGGGTGCCTGCGGTGACGTCTGCCCCGCTCCGCCGCTTCGTTGCCGGAATCGGATTGGCATCGATCCTCGGCGGCTGTGCCGGCGTGCTCCGCCCGACGGATCCGCCCGCGGCACACGAGGACAGGAACGGGGAGGCCGTCGGCCTCGAGGCCGAGGAGGACGACCCCCCGGTCGCGCGCGACGACAGCATCGTCCCCGGACCGCCGCAGAGAAGCCCGCTCGCGCGGGCGCTCCCCGGCGCCGACTCCCGCGTCAACCAGGACGCGACCGCCCAGAACCAGGACGAGACCTCGATCACGGTGAGCCAGCAGAACCCGCTCGTCGCGGTCGGCGCCTGGAACGACTACTTCATCATCACCCCCGGCCAGAACACGGTGATCGGCTACGGCTGGACGCACGACGGCGGGCAGACCTGGCAGAGCAGCCGTGTCAACTTCCCCTCGCTCCCCGCGACCCAGTCGACCGGCGATCCGACCGTCGCCTCCGACAGCCAGGGGAACGTCTACCTCGGGATCCTCGCGTACAGCGGCAGCGCCAACGGCATCCTCGTCGCGAAGTCCACGGACGGCGGAGTCACGTTCGGCACGCCGGTGCGGCTCGACAACGGCGGGGACAAGGAATACCTGGCGGTCGATCAGCGCGACGATACGGTGTACTGCGTCTGGGAGAACACGGGGCAGCTGTTCAACCAGGGGGTCTTCTTCTCCAAGAGCACCGATCACGGCGCGACGTTCACCCCGCGCCGCCAGATCTCGACGAACAACGGCGGGACCAACAACGGCGCGACCCCCTCGGTCGGCCCCAACGGCGAGATCTACGTCGTCTGGAGCAACTTCGGCAATACGATCTGGTTCCAGCGATCCACCGACGGCGGAACGACCTGGCTCCCCAGCGACGTCGCGATCCGGACCGACGTGACAGTGCCTCACACGCCGCTGCAGGGAAACTTCCGCAACCCGCCGATTCCGTCGAGCGCGTGCGACACGAGCAACGGCCCCCACCGCGGCCGCATCTACGCCGTCTGGGCCGACGAGCGCTACGGCGATCCCGACATCCTGCTGTCCTGGTCGGACACGATGGGGAGCGCGTGGAGCGCGCCCGTCCGCGTGAACGACGACTTCCTCGGGAACGATGCCGACCAGTTCTTCCCATGGGTGCATGTCGACGGCGACGGCCGGGTCCAGGTCACCTTCCTCGACCGGCGCGACGACCCGAACAACTTCCTGTTCAGCGCCTATCTGGCCACGTCCACCGACGGCGGGGTCAGCTTCGGGCCGAACATCCGCGTCTCGGACGGTCTCTACGGCCCGACGAACTACGGCTTCCTCGGCGACTACACCGGCGCGTCGTCGGGGGGCGGCAAGCTCCATCCCCTCTGGCCGGACGGCCGCAGCGGGAATCCCGACGTCTTCTCGGTCTCGGTCGATCTCGCGGACTACGATCTGGACGGGATCCTCAACGACGGAAGCGGGAACGGCCAGTACGCCGACGCGCGCTGCACGGCCGGCCAGACGACGAGCTGCGACGACAACTGCCCCGGGACGCCGAATCCGGCCCAGGCGGACGGCGACGGCGACCTCGTCGGCGACGCCTGCGACAACTGCCCGGCGGCCCCGAACACGAACCAGTTCGATGCCGACCGCGACGGCTTCGGCGATCCCTGCGACGCCTGCCCCGCGATCGTCGGGGGCGATCTCAGCGATCCGGACCTGGACGGGGTGGCGGCGTGCATCGACAACTGCCCGGCGACCCCGAATCCGAATCAGGCGGATGCCGATGCGGACGGTGTCGGGGACCTCTGCGATCCGTGTCCGTTCAGCACGCCGAACGATCCGGACGCCGACGGCGTCTGCGGCAACGTGGACAACTGCCCGTCGATCGCCAACGCCGCCCAGCGGGACGAGGATGGCGACGGAAGGGGGGATCTGTGCGACACGTGCCCGTCGCTCTTCGATCCCGCCCAGACCGACACCGACGGCGACGGCGCGGGTGACGCGTGCGACTGCCAGCCCACCGATTCCGGCGACCGCAGGCCGCGCGAGATCCCGTCCCTGATCGCCAACCGCGACGGGCTCGGCGGTACGGCGCTGACCTGGGTGGTGTCCGCGGTCGGCGATACCTACCACGTCCTGCGCGGTATGGTCCCGAGCTTCGCCGCGAGCGACTACGGCGCCTGCCTCGCGCAGGGGCTGTTCGGGACGACGTACACCGATCCCGACCTCCCGGCCCCCGACACCGGGTTCTTCTACCTGGTCGCGTCGCAGAATCTCGACTGCGGGCTGGGGTCGCTCGGCCCGACCTCGAGCGAGGCGGAGCGCGTCAACCTCGACCCGGCGGCCTGCGCGGGGATCTCGTTCACCGACCGGCACGCGACCGGCGAGTCGAACCCCGCGGGGACCGTGACGGGGACCTTCAACGACACGGCGACCTCGAACGACGTCCGGCAGTCGATCCAGGAGGTTCTCTCCTCCGGAGGCAAGCCGACCACCCGGTTCTCGTTCCTCGAGCATCGCTGGACGTTCAACGTGGCGGCGGGCTCCCGGATCGAGATCCACATCGAGGGCGCGCGCACGAACAGCTCCGACGGCGACAACTTCCGGTTCGAGTTCTCCACCGATGGGACGACTTTCACTCCGCTATCGCCTCCCAATCTTCCTTTCACGGAGACCAACGGCGACGTGCAGGGCGTGTTCCAGCCGAGCGTCTCCGGGGCCGTGACGATCCGGGTCGTGGACACGAACCATGCTCCCGGGACGCAGTCCCTGGACACCGTCAGCATCGACGAGATCTGGATCCGCTCCATTCCCTGACGCGCCGGGTTTGTACGCGCGCGTTGTAAGCCGTACAAGCTGACGCCGTTTTTTCCGCAAGGCGCGCGGAATTCCCGGCGCTTTGCCCTCGGCTCACGGTTGGTATTCCCCTTGCTGTTGGGGACCGGCGAGGAGGAAGGCCGCGATGAGATCGATCATCAAGCTCGGGCTCGCGATCATCGCCGCCGCAACCCTCACCCTCTCCGCGGCCGCGCACGACACCGCGTACCGCCCCGACCCGTGGATCACGACCAAGACGAAGATCGCCCTCTTCACCGCGGACGACGTCTCGGCGTCGCGCATCCACGTGGACACGGTCAACGGCCGGATCACGCTCCACGGGAAGGTCGCGACCGCCGCCGAGAAGGCGCGCGCGGAGGAGATCGCGCGGGGCATCGACGGCGCGCGCGACGTCCGGAACCTGCTGCAGGTGGTCCCGGAGAGCGGCCGTAAGACGGTCAAGATCGAGGACGAATCGCTGAAGAAGCGCGTCGAGGAGGCGCTGGATGCCGACGTCGCCCTGAACGAGAGCGACATCGACGTCGAATCCGTGGACAAGGGCGTGATGCTGCTCTCCGGCAGCGCGGACACGCTTTCCGCTCACCTGCGTGCGATCGAGATCGCATCCTCGGTGGACGGCGTGCGGCGCGTCGCGAGCGAGATCCGCAGCCCCGACCTCGTGTCCGATCAGGAGATCTGGCGCGACCAGGACGAGGACGACACGAGCGCCGCGAATCCTCCCGAGAAGCGCAGCCTGACCCAGCGCGCGACCGACATGTGGATCACGTCCGCGGCCAAGGCGCTGCTCATCGCCGACGCGGACACCCCCGCCGACGAGATCAACGTCGACACCCGCAACGGCGTCGTGACCCTGTTCGGCACCGTCCCGAGCCGCGAGGCCCGCAAGGCCGCGGAGGCGGACGTGCGCAAGGTCGCGGGAGTCAAGCGGGTCCAGAACGAGCTTGAAGTCGTCACCCCCGACAAGCAGAAGGCGGTGCAGGTTCGGGACGCGGACGCGGAAGCGGCCGCGAAGGACAGCCTCGACGCGCACGACGAGTTCGAGGACGTGTCGGTCGAGGTCAAGAACGGCGTCGCGCGGCTCACCGGAACGGTCGGGAGCCAGAGCGATCGGTTGATGGCGGCGGTCATCGTTCGTTCCTCGACGGGCGTTCGCGCCGTCGAGAACGACGTCACGGTCAGCTACGAGAAGTAGCCGGCCGACAAGGAGTCGAGCTCATGAACTGGAACCGAGCCGAGAGCGATCCCAAGGAAGCCCAGCGTGAACTCGCTCGGCGGCGACTTGTTGTGCTCGAGTACGTCCCGAGAGACGGAGACGTCGTCGTGATCGACCGGTCGGACGCGGCCCGAACGGCCGCAGCCGCCCTCCGCGGACGCCGGCAGCTCGCGGCGGCGCGGTAGGAGCCCCTCATGAACTGGGACAGGATCGAAGGAAACTGGAAGCAGATCCGCGGAAAGGTCCAGGAGAAGTGGGGCAAGCTGACCAACGACGACCTCGACGTCATCGAAGGGAAGCGTGAGCAGCTCCTCGGAAAGATCCAGAACCGCTACGGCGTCGCACGCGCGGAGGCGGAGAAGCAGCTGCGCGAGTGGGAAGCGACGGTCGGCTACTGATGGGAAGGGAGACGTCGATGGTGCCGTGCGAGGTCTGCGGAAACGTTTACGACAAGCCGTTCGAGGTCACGCTCCGGGGAGAGGTGCACGTCTTCGACAGCTTCGAGTGCGCGATCCACGCCCTGGCGCCCGTCTGCGCGCATTGCGGATGCAAGATCATCGGACACGGCGCCGAGTCGCGCGGCACGATCTACTGCTGCGCGAGCTGCGCGAAGGCGATGGGGGTCGTCGGGATCGACGATCACGCCTGACGCGTCCTCGCCTTCGCCTTGTGGCGGGCCTCCGCCTCCTCGATCGAGTGGGACTTGGTCAGCGAGCTCTCGCGCTTGGCCATCTCCGCGAGGCGCGCGTAGTGGGCGTGTAGGGCCTTGAGGTCCGCTTCCGAGAGATCCTCCACGGCGACGAGACGGTTGCTCGCCCCTTCGATAGCGGCGACGATCTCGTTCAGCTTGATATGGACCGCCTGAGAGTCCTTGTTCTGGCTGCGCTGGATCAGGAAGACCATCAGGAAAGTGACGATGGTCGTTCCCGTGTTGATCACGAGCTGCCAGGTGTCCGAGAAGCCGAACGCCGGCCCGGAGACGGCCCACACGACGATCACCGCGACGGCGCTCGCGACTCCCCACGAGCTTCCGGTCCACTGCGTCACGCGGTGGGACAATCGCTCGAGTCCACGTCCGATCGCCGCGAACCCCGGTGACTTCATCGTGTGTGGCTCCTTTCGTGGCGGACCTTACAACCCGCGGGCCATCTTCCGTGGAATCGATCTTGCAGCGTACCGAAGCGCGCGGGGGCGGAGGCCGAGATCGATGAGGACTGGAACCTGGAAAACCCGGACCGTGCGCTTGGCGCTCCTAGGAGCGCTGGCTTTCGCTTCCGCTCGGGCGTTTGCCGGATCTCCCGCGCCGGTCAGCGGTTTTTCGGTCGCCCCCGCGGACGACGGCTGGGTGATGGGCTGGACGACCTCTCCGCAGCAGGCCGAGGGTGTGAAGGTCGTCGTTGTCGCGCGCACGGACGGCCGATTCCCCGAGAATCCCACCGATGGCGAGCCCGTGGCGCAACGGCTGGATCCGCCGGGGACGTCGATCTCCGAGCCCTACGCTCCGCCGACGAGCGGAGAGACGTACTCCTACAGCGCTTTTGCGGTCGACGAGTCGGGTACCGCGTCCGCGCCGGCTCACGCGGAGGCGACGATGCCTCTCCAGCCGCCTGGAACGGTTCAGAACCTCCGCAGGACGGACCTCGGAAGTTGAAAGGCCTACAAGTTTATTGTAAAGGACATCAGGTCACGCGATGCAAATGGCAGAGAACTTGCCGGAATTGAAGGTCCTGGTCGTGGACGATAGCCCCGACGCCGCCGAGGTGTTGGCGCTCCAGCTCGCGCACGAGGGCTACACGACGAGCTACGCCCTCGACGGCGCGACGGCGCTGAGGACCGCGGCGACCTTCATGCCGGAGGTGGCGCTGCTCGACCTCGGGATGCCGGAGATGGACGGATGCGAGCTCGCGCGCCGCCTGCGCCGCATGCCCGGGCTCGAGAACGTCCATCTCGTCGCCATCACCGGCTTCAAGCAGCCGTCCTATCGCAGGAAGTCGGCCGAAGCCGGCTTCGAGGAGCACCTGATCAAGCCTGTCGATCTCGCGGAGGTCAAGTCGGCGATCGCTCGAGTGACCGGCGAGGAGTGAGATGCGGGGGTCCGTTCCCGTCGAGCGCATGCTGTTCCACGTGAGCCTCGCGGCGGCCGCGGCCGGGGTCGTGATCACGGGCGCCCTCTCGCTCGTGCTCGGCCTCGCCCGGCCCACCGCGAGCTTCGCCGCCATCGTCCTGGCGGCGCTTCCGCTCGCGATCGCCGCATCGTTTCCGGTCCGCCGCATGGCGACCCGCGCCTGGGAGGAGGGGGCGGGACGGCTCGGACGGGCGGCCGAGCGGGCGAGCCGCAACCTCGCGGTCCTCGCGGACACGGGCGCCGAGCTGAGCCGCTCGTTTCACGTCGAGTCGGCGCTTTCCCGCGTCGCAGGCCGGACCGTCCCATCGTTTGCCGACTGGTGCACCATTCACCTGTCGCAGGGCGGAGCGTTGAAGCTCGTGGCCGTCGTCGAGAGCGGCGAGCAGCAGGTTGCGACATCGTCCTACCCCGAGTGGGTGGCGCGAGCGGTCGCGACCGGCCGACCGGAGCAGATGGCCTCGAGCATCGTCGTCCCGCTGGGGCTCCGCGGCACAGCCTACGGCGCGGTCTCGTTCGGGTTGGGGGACGGCCGCCGCTTCGGCCCGCAGGACCTGGTCCTGGCGGAGAGCCTCGCGGCGCGCATCGCGCTCGCGCTGGAGAACGAGAAGCTCCACCGCGAAGCCCGGGACACCGGCCGCCGGACCGACGAGCTGCTCGGGAACATCTCCCACGACCTGCGGACGCCGCTCAACGCCATCGTCGGGTGGGCGACGATGCTCCAGTCGGACAAGCTCGACGCGTCGATGCGGCAGCGGGCCATCGAGACGATCGATCGGAACGCGCGCCTGCAGGCGCGCATCATCGAGGACATCCTGGACGCCTCGCGCCTGGTCGCCGGCAAGCTCCAGATCGAGATGCAGCCGGTGGAGCTCGCGTCCGTCGTGACCGCGGCGCTCGGCGTGGCGCGGTCCGAAGCGTCCGCGAAGGAGATCCACCTGCGCACGACGATCGATCCCGACGTGAGCCTCGTCTCGGGAGATCCGCTGCGCTTGAGGCAGGTGGTGACGAACCTCGTGAGTCGGGCGATCAAGGCGACGCCGAAGCACGGCGAGATCGACGTCAGCGTCACCCGCTCGAACGGAAACGCCGAGGTCGTCGTGCGCGACAACGGCGCCGGGATCGACACCGAGGTCCTGGCGCGCGTGTTCGAGCGGTTCCCGCTCGAGATCGTCCGCCATCTCGTCGAGCTGCACGGGGGCCGGATCGAGGCGAACAGCGCGGGACGCGGGCGCGGGGCGACCTTCCGGGTGACCCTTCCCCTGAGGGCCGCCTAGCGCTCCGCTCCGTCGGACGCCGGCACGGCGGCGGGCTTCCGGCGACGCTTCGGCTCACCGTAGCTGTACAGCCGGTTGTACAGGGTCTTCAGGCTGATGCCGAGGACCTCGGCGGTCTGCCGCTTGTCCCCGGACAGCCGCTCGAGCGTGCTCAGGATGAGCTGGCGCTCCACGTCGGCGAGCGAGGAGCCTGCCGGAAACGGAGCCGCCGCCGGCGCGGCTCCCGTCGCGGCCGCCTCCGTCCCGGTCCGGCCGAGCGACAGGGCCTCGAGCTCGATGACGGCGCCCCCCGTGATGTACCCGCGCTCGATCGTGTTCTTCAGCTCCCGCACGTTGCCGGGCCAGGTGTGCTGCTCCAACCCCTCGAGGGCGCTCCGGGAGAACGTCTTGGAGCCCTCGGAGTCCTTGTTGAGCTGGGCGAGGAAGTTCTCGGAGAGGAGCGTGACGTCGCCGGGGCGCTCGCGCAGCGGGGGGACCTGGATCGGGAAGACGTTCAGCCGGTAGAGGAGGTCCTCGCGAAGCTTTCCGTCCTGCACGGCCTTGTCCGGGTCGCGGTTCGTCGCGGCGATGACCCGCACGTCCGCCTCGAGCGACTGGTCCCCGCCCACGCGCGTCAGCGTCCCCGTCTCGAGGATCCGCAGCAGCTTCACCTGCAGCTCGGCCGGCATCTCCGTGATCTCGTCGAGGAAGAGGGTGCCGCGATGCGCGCGCTCGAAGATCCCCTTGTGGCGCCTGTCGGCGCCGGTGAAGCTCCCGCGCTCGTGGCCGAACAGCTCCGACTCGATCAGGTTCGACGGCATGGCGCCGCAGTTCACCGGGAGGAAGGCCTCCTTCGCGCGGCGACTCTGCTGATGGATCGTCTCCGCGATCAGCTCCTTGCCCGTGCCGGTCTCCCCGACGATCAAGACCGTGCTCGACGTCGGCGCCACGCGCGCGATCTGGTCGTAGACGTGCTGCATGCTCGGGGAGGCGCCGATCATCCGCCCGAAGTGCCCCATGCGCCGGAGCTCGTGGCGGAGGCTCGCGACCTCGGAGCGCAGCTCCATCGCCCGGCGGCTCTTGGTCACGATCTTCTCGAGCCGCCGGAGGTCGATCGGCTTCGTCAGGTAGTCGATCGCCCCTCCGCGCATCGCGTCGATCGCGGAGTCGATGCTCCCGAAGCCGGTGATGACGACGACCTCCGCGTCCGGGAAGTCCTCCAGGCGCTTGAGCAGATCGAGCCCGTTCCCGTCCGGGAGCTGGAGGTCGAGGAGGACCAGATCGAACGCGCGCTCCTTGAGAGCGGCCTCCGCGCCGGCGACGGTGCTCGCCGTGACCGCCTTCTCGAAACCGCGCTGCTTGAGCCACTCGGACAGCAACTCTTGGCTTGCGTCCGAGTCCTCCACGATCAGGGCGCTCGGCATCCTCTGGTATCCCTCGTCCCCGCGCTGAATAGCTATTTTATACCGTCAACGGAGCCCGTCGGTCATCGAGGGGTGCCACGCATAGAGGAGCGTGTGCCCCTTGATCTCGTCGATGACGGTTTTCGCGACCGCCGGCCTCAACGCCGGGCAGCCGTAGCTGCGCCCGAGCCTCCCGAGCTTCCGGGCGACGTCCTCATCGACGTAGGCGGCGCCATGGACGACGATTCCGCGCGCTTCCGCCCGGTCGTTCAGGCTCGGGTCCGTCCCGCGGAGCCTCAGCGAGTACCCGTTCTTCCCGTCGTAGGTCGTCTCCGTGACGAACGCCCCGAGCGAGGTCATGAGGCTGCCGTCGCGGTTGGAGAACGCCTCCGCGAGGTCCTCTCCGGAGTTCCGGCCGTGCGCGACGATCTCGTTGAAGAGGAGCCGCCGAGAGTCGAGGTCGAAGATCCACATCCGCTTCGCCGTCGAGGGGAGGCTGTAGTCGATCACCGTCAGGAGGGGTCTGAGGACCTCCCCGCGGGCGGCGAGCGCCT
>Ga0075428_100000848_pt1 | contig 32123 bp, 27 predicted proteins | sample RhiMetdeltSRZDD2_FD_75291 | JGI IMG/M metagenome (GOLD analysis project Ga0075428, IMG submission 75291) | Populus rhizosphere microbial communities from Tennessee, USA - Rhizosphere MetaG P. deltoides SRZDD2 | ecosystem: Host-associated > Plants > Roots > Rhizosphere > Soil | place: USA... | reverse complement strand
CGCGGGTGCGCGCGTCAAATTCGACGCGCGCACTCAACGCTCGCCGCGTCATCGCCGCGTCAAATCATCTCCTCTGACGAAATTGCCCTAGTACAAGGGCCCAAGCGTGTCGGGAAATGCATCTATTTCGGCGCGCGCGGTCGCGCGACCGAAATGTGTGTTTGACCGCGTAATCACGCGGGCGAGTCGCGACACGCCGCTGTCTACGCACGACACGCTCTGAAACTGCGTCGGAAAACATTGCGTCGGATTGAGCCATCTGGCGCGCCGTCCCGTCGGCTCTCAAGTATTGACGTCGGAAAAGATTACAAATGTGTGTCCGTTGTCTTTGACGGTCGTCGGAAATAGTTATCTCCACAGCGTTTGGCAATTTGGCCTTTTCCTTGCCGTTCTCCTCGCGCGGCGCGAAGTGCAAAGTTTCGCGTCGCACAGGACCAGTTCGCATGACGACGATCCGCGATCTTCGCGTAACAGGATGGGCAGTCACGGCCGATCCACGTCCGTGGCGTGGACGGTCGCCGCCCCCCGTCCGCCCGAGCGGTGGGATTGGTGGATCGGCGTCTTGGCGCACCGACTGCCCCAAGCGGTTCGAGCGTGAACGCGTCGACACAACGGCAACCGACCACAACCCATAAGGACCTAGCGAATGAAGAGATGGATGTCCCTCCTCACGATCATGGTCGTGCTCGCCAGCCTGGCGGTGCCCGCGACCGTGAACGCCGGCTGCAGTCCCAGCATCAAGGGTAGTTCGAATCGAACGGTGAGCGGCAACAGCGGCGCCATCACGGTGGCGGCCGCGGCAAGCATCGCGTCAAACAGCGGACTCCTGAGTGCCGGTCACGGCGGCAACTCGGGGCCGGGTGGTAACGGCACCGGCGGTAACGGCGGCGCCAGCGGCAACGGCGGCGCTGGCGGTGCTGGTGGCTCGACCGGGGCTGCGAGCATCGGCAACACGACGGTTGGCCCTGCCTCCTCGAACACCAGCGCGGGTGCTGCCGGCAACGGCGGCGCCGGCGGCTTCGGGGGCAACGCCACGCAGGCTCAGACCCTGAGCGCAACTGGCGGTAACACCGGCACGACGGCGGGCGGACCCAGTGGTAACACGACCGCCAGCGTGCAGGGCGGAACGATCGGCACCACGGCCGGTGGGGCCGCTGCCGGTGGCGCCTCGACCGCCAACGGCGGAACCACGGGCGCTGCAACCGGTGGAGCCGGCGGCGCTTCGTCGGCAACTGGTGGTACGGCCAACGCGCAGACGGGTAACGCGAGTACCGGAAACGGCGGCGCTGCCAACGGCGGCCTCAGCGGGCCCGCGCTTGGCGGTCTGAGCGCCAGCATCGCTGCGTCGGTGAATACCGGTAGTGGCGGTACTGGTGGAAACTCCGGCGGTGCCAATGGCGGCACGGGGACCGGCGGCTCGTCCACTGCGGCCGGTGGTGCCGGCGGTACCGGCAGCGCTGATGGCGGTGGCAGCACAGCCAGCTCCTCGGCGAATACCGCCAGCACGACTGGCGGCAACGGTAGCGGTGGTTCGTCAAGCAGCGGTCCTGGCGGTGCAGGGACCGGTACGGGGGGAGCTGGGGCGGCCGGGCCGGCGAACGGCGGCACGATTCCCGGCAGTGGCAATGCCCTCGGCGGTCTCAGTGCGAACATCTCTGGAAACAACCTCGCCGCGCAAGGTCCGAACACGGCCGGCAGCGGCGCAACCGGCACCGCCGGCGCGGGCACGGGTGGCGCCAACAGCAACAGCTCGGGTCAGGGCGGTTCGTCGACGAACACGTCGACGATCAACCCGGCTCTTCCTGGGCCGACCACGGTCAGTCAGACCGGTACCGGCGGGGCGGGCAGCGGGAATCCCACGCTGGGAAGCCCCGGCACTGGCGGTGCGGGTACAGGCGGTGCTGGCGGAGCGGCAACGCCGACGACGACGGCGACCGGCAACGGAACCGGCACGTCGGGTGCGGGTGGTGCAGCAACGGGTAGCCCACTAGCGGCTAATGGTGGAACGAGCACTGGGACCGGCGGAGCCGGCACGGGTAGCGGTGGCTCAAGCGGCCCGTCGACCGGCGGTGCTGGGACCGGTGGTGCAGCGACTAGCAGCGCGAACAACGCCACGTCCACCGGCGGTAACGGCGGGACCGTGGGCGCTAATGGTGGTGCCGCGACGAGTGGCGCCGGCGGTGCCGGCAGCGCGAACGGCGGCACGAGCGGCGCCGGCGGTGCTGGCGGTGCGGCTTCGAGCGGGACCGCGACGGGCGCGCCTTCGGGTCCGGGCGGCGCGGCGACGAGTGGTGCAGCTGGCGGCGGTACCGGTGGTGCTAGCGGCGCGGCGACGAGTGGTGCCGCGACTGGTGGTACCGGCGGGGCCGGCACTTCGGCTGCTAACGGAGGTAACGGTAGTAACAGTGCTAACGGTGGCACGTCCACTGGTGGCGCTGCGACGGGTGGCGCCGGCACGGCTTCCAATGGAGCCGCGACGGGCGGTACGACTAGCGGTGGTGCGGGCGGAGCCGCGTCTGCGGCGGGCGGTGCTGCGTCGAACGGCATCGGCACGACGACGGCGACGGGTGGAGCGGGTGCGGCCGGCGGCAACGGCGGAAGCACCAGCGCCTCGAACGGAAACACGACCTCGTCCTCGACCAACGGCAATGTCTCGAGCGGAGCCGGAGGCCAGGGCGCGGTTGGCGCACCCAGTGGGACCGGTGGAGCGGGCGGTGTCGGCAACGGCGCTGTCAGTGGCCCCGGCGGAACGGGTGGTGCTGCAACGCAGACGGCGACCGGCGCGCCGGCCAAGAACACCGGCAGCGCGACGGGTTCGAGCAACGCCAACTCGGGTGACCAGATCAGCCAGGTCAACCAGACGGCGCCGTGCGCCGATCACGGTATCGCATTCCAGGGTACCAACACCGGCGTGAACACCGTTGGCAACAACAACCGGACGAACAACAACAGCGGCCAGGTCAACGGCGTCGTCATCCAGGGCAACGGGGGCGCCAGCCTCGACATCGGGCTTGGGCTCACCCGCGACGGTCTTGCGGGAGGCCGAGGCAGCTCGCAGTCGAGCGTTGTCCAGAACGCCGTCAACAACCTGGGCAACACCAACGCTCAGGCGGCCGGGAGTCAGGGAGGCAAGAAGGGGTCGAGCCCGAACCAGAACTCGACTCAGACGTTCGTCAGCCCGTAGTGGTGTAGTGTTCGTGGCCCTGGCGGTGAGCATTCCGCTCACCGCCGGGGCCGTAGTTGTCGTAATTTTCGGGACCGCCCACTGCGGAGACAAATTTCGGTGATTCGTTCGCTCGCGCTGGCGTCGACGGTCGTGGTCACGCTGATGCTCGTCGTCTACCCGGCGTTTGCCGAGAGCCCGTTGACGGTGCAGAACGCCGTCGGCAACGTGGGCAACACGGCAGGCCAGGCCGCCGTGAACACGCGTGGCAACGTCAACCAGAACAACAACCAGAACTCGCTCGGGCTGTCCAACTCGACCACGCAGACGCTTCAGGGCGTCAACATCGGCGGTGTCTCGATCTCTGCGCCGCCAGGTGGCGGCGTCGGCGGCGCCGGCACAGCCGGCGCGGCCGGAGCGGGTGAAGAGGGTTATGTTGGCTACACCGGCTCGGTGAACTTTGCCTCGCCGGCGATCACGTTCGGTAACAGCCGTGTCACCAACGTCAACCTTCCCGGCTTGCCCGGCATCATGGGCGCGCCCGGTAACTTCTCGCAGCCATACAAACCAGACGTCTTCATCAACGGTGCGGGTCCGGTGCGTCCGTCCCGGATGACGTACGAGCAGGCGTCCGAATGCCGCGGCGGCATGGGTTACAAGGACACCTACACAGGCGCGAGCCGAGGAAAATCGAAGGAGATCACGCTCGTCTACGCGGCGTGGGACAAGATCGACATCGTCAACGACATCGGGAGTTACGTCGGCATCACGTCGGTAAACGGCGACGACAAGCCGTGGCTGCCCGCGGTCTGCGAGGCCGCCTATCACGCGATGGAGCGGGGCGCGAATTACGGCGTCGTCGAGTTCATCATCCGGCCCAAGAACACGATGAAGGGTTTCGGCTTCGGCTCGTCGGGCGGCGGCTCGGTGGTGCCGAGCGTTGCGACGGCAGCGTCGCCCTATGGGCTCGCAGCGACGCTCGGCTTTGGTGTGGGCTGGTCGTCGCAGCGGGTCGAGGGCGAGATCATGATTCAGATCACGGGGCTCAAGGTGCCTCCATCCACGGCGGCCCCGGCGGCTGCGCCTGGACCGGCCGCGCCGACTGCGGGGCCCGGCTCAACCGCGCCCGCGCAGCCGCACATCGTCGTCCCGCCCAATGGCCGAGCGCCGGTGAAGCTGCCGCAGCCGACGGGGCCCAGCCCGACTCCCGAGCCTGAGGCTCAGCCGCGCGCCGATCAGGAGACGCCGAAGCCCCAGGGGCCGCAGGTGAACGCGCCGGCACCACCGCAGGTGAACGCGCCGGCACCACCGCAGGTGAACGCGCCAGCCCCGCCGCAGGTGAACGCGCCAGCCCCGCCGCAGGTGAGCGCCCCGCCCACAGAGCCGCAGGCGAGCGCGCCCGAGCCAGCGCAGGTGAACGCGCCGCCGCCGACGCGCAAGATCGAGTCGAAGCTGATTCCCGCCGCCGACGTGCGTCGCTAGTCCAGGACGCGATCAGCGCCGGCAAGGAGCGAGTCCGGCAGCGCCAGACCGATTGCGGCCGCGGCGCGCCGATCGACGATCACCTCGAACTTCGGTGGTGCTTGCCGATCGAGCTCGGACGCGTCCGCGCCCTTGAGGATTCGGTCGACGAGGCTTGCCGCGCGACGCGCCAGCTCGCGCCAATCGTAGTCCGCGGCAACGACGACGCCGTCCATCAGATGCGCGCCGACCGCGGGGATGCGCAGTCGCGTCGCGCGCGCCACGATCTGGCGGCGTGCATGCGGGTCGCCGAAGCTGGGCGCGACGATCAGCACGTCGGGTGACTGGCGCACGATCTCGTCGGTGAAACTCTCGAGCCCCGCGCCGAGCTCGAGAACGGTCAGGCCGATGCCGCGCGCGTGTGCCGCCCGCTGCAGCGCCGCCACGTACTCGACGAGAAACGGCCGCGCCGAATTGGTCACGACACTGACGCGCCTCGCCGATGGCACCGCGGCGATCGCAAGGCAGAGGTGCGTTTCGCTGAAGTCGCGCGCCGACGCGACGGGGGAGATGTTCGCCACTGGCAAGATCCGGCACGCGCCGTACGGTTCCGCGACGCTGATTGCGAGGATCGGCATGCAGTGGGCAGGCGCGGGCAGCGTGCTCGGCGGCAGGACCGAGGCTACGAGCACGTCGGGTCGGCTCGCGAGCGCTTCGGCGACGAGCGCCGCCACGCGGTCGCTGAAGCCGTGCGACCAGCGCCGCTCGAGGCGGACGTTGCGGCCCTCGACCCAGCCGAGCTCGGTGAGCCGTCGCTCGAAGGCGTCCCAGACGCCCGTGGGCTCGGAGCCGAGCGTGGCGACACGCGGCAGGACGGCAGGCTGCGCCGCCGTGCGAAGCGGCGCCGTTGCAATGGTCGCGAGTAGCACCACGCCGAGCAGACGCTGGACGCGACCCTCGGCGCGCAGGCTCATGCGACGCTCAGCGCGCGAGACGGCGCAGCTCGGCGCGGGCGCTGGCGTACTCGTACAGGCTGCTGGCGCCGGTGGCGACGGCGGACTGCAGCATCCGGGCCGCCTCGTCGCGCCTGCCGGTGATCAGCAGCTGCTGCCCGGCATAGAAGTACGCCTCGCACTGCCGCTCGCGCTCGGAGATCGGGTCGGAATCGCGCGCGGCCTCGAGCAGGGCGGGCAGCGGGAGCTGGCCGAGCATGAACGCGATCACCGGGCCGGGCCAGCCGCCGAGATTGACGTCGCGAGTGCGCTGCGCCAGGCCCTCCCGATCGATGTCGCCAACCCGCGCCTTGGCGAGGTACTGACCGATGGAGCGATATGGATTGCGCGGATCGAGATTCAACGCGCGCACGAAGTCCGGTACGGCGCCGATGTAGAGGCCCTGATCGAAGCGCGCGAGCGCGCGATTGTAGAACGCCAGCGCGTAATCCGAATCCAGCTCGATGGCCTCCTCGTAGTCGCGGAGGGCCTGCGCGTAGTTCTCCTTGAAATGATGCGCGCGGCCGCGGTTGTTGAAGGCCATGGCGGAGGTCGCGTCGAGACGGATGGCCTGGTCGTAGTCCTGCAAGGCCCGCTCGTAGTCGCCCTTGTGCTGATAGGCGGCGCCGCGGTTGTTGTGCACCAGCGCCGAGTCGGGCTCGATGCGCAGTGCCTCGTTGTAGTCGGTGATGGCCTGATCGTAGTTGCGCTTGTTCTGGTAGGCGTTGCCCCGGTTGTTGAATGACACGGCCACGGCCGCCGGCGATAGCTGTTTGGACTCGATGGCGCGCGTGCAGAGTGCCACGGCGACGTCGGGGTCGGCCGCCTGCGAGCAGCGCTGGGCGTCCTCGGTCCACTGCGCCCAGGCGGCACCGCAGAGTCGCAGAACGATCACCGCAAGGATGAGTCCCGATCTCCGCACGAGCCGCCTGTTCATCAAGGTCCGCATAAGGTAGGACCTTTGCGCCAGTGCCGTCAAGCGCGCTCGGAGGCCGCGCCGATACTGCACGAAACGGCCGGGGGCCGTTGGGCGGTGGCGCCGTCCGGCGACTTCTGTTATCGTCCGCCCCGCTCGGTTGGTGTGCTCTAACGCGAGGAGGTCAGGATGAACAGCGACGTTTCAAAGGACCAGACCGGCCGCGTCGATCGCCGGTCATTCCTGAAGCGCACCGGTATCGCCGGTGCCGCGGCGGTGATCGCCTCGCGGCTGCCGGCGCCCGCGATGGCGCAGACGCAGGACATGACCGTGCGCCCCGATGCGGCCGCGAAGCGTGGCGGCACCCTGCGTTACGCCGTGCACAACGCGCCCGCGCACTTCGACGTCCACCAGTCGGGAACGGTGGCCAACATCGGCCCGCAGAGCCCGATGTACGACACGCTGCTGCGGCGCAGCCCCAAGGACGGGCAGACGATCATCCCCGACCTCGCGCAGCGCTGGGAGATCTCGCCCGACAACAAGAAGTACACGTTCCACCTGCGCAAGGGCGTCAAGTTCCACGACGGCGCCGACTTCACAGCCGAGGACGTCAAGGCGACGTACGAGCGCATCGCGCACCCGCCCAAGGGCGTCGTCATTCCGCGCACCCCGCTGTTCGCGACGGTGGGCGAGATCGTCGTCGTCGATCCGCACAAGATCGAGTTTCGGATGACGGAGCCGCGGCCGCGCGCCTACATGCTTGGCGCCTTCGCGAGCGGCTGGAACATCATCGTGCGCAAGAAGACGCTCGAGGAGAACCAGGGCAACCTCCGCCAGGTGATGAACTACCCCGGCACCGGCCCGTTCAAGCACGTCTCGCGCAAGGACAAAGAAGTCTGGATCATGGAGCGCAACGCCGACTACTGGAACAAGGGGCTGCCGCTCGTCGATCGGCTCGAGGTCTATCACATGTTCCCGTTCTCGCCCGAGCTGGGCTCGTCGTTCCTGTCCGGCAAGGTCGACTACGCGCGGCTGCTCGATCCGGTGTCGTGGCGCAAGGCGAAGGAGATGCAGGGCGTCACCGCCGCGGCGTTCAACCAGAGCGTCATCCAGGCGTTCTGGACGAACATGCAGAAGAACAAGGCGCTGGCCGACCCCCGCGTGCGCCGCGCGATTCACCTCGCCATGGACCGGCCCACGCTCGTCGAGGTCGTGAAGGACACGGCGCCGATGCAGGTGGGCGGCTTCGTCTACCCGTTCCACGAGATGTCGACGCCGCGCGCGGAGCTGGAGAAGAAGCTCGGCTATCAGAAGGACGTCAAGCCGGCGGTGCAGGAGGCCCGGCGTCTGATGAAGGACGCGGGCTACGGCAACGGTCTCAAGAACCTCGACTTCGTCGTCCGCGACATCGCGACCTTCAAGCTCTGGGCGGTCGCCATCCAGGCGATGCTCAAGGAGCACCTCAACATCGAGTCGAATCTGCGGGTGGTGCAGACGTCCGTGTGGTTCGACGAGGCGCAGGCCGGCAACTTCGATCTCGCCATCAGCGCCATCGTCTCGACCCTGATGGACCCCTCGGATATCTTCAGCGCGTGGTACGGCAAGGACGGTCCGCAGAACTACTCGCGCTGGACCAATCCCGCGTTCCATGACCTCGCCGGTCAGATCGAGCGCGAGGTCGACGACAACCGGCGCAAGACCATGGTGCGCAAGGCGGAGGACATGCTCGAGCAGGATCCGCCGCTGATCCCGGTGGCGTACGAGCAGATCTACGACGCCTGGTACAACAAGGTGAAAGGGCAGAATCCCTCGAGCTACTTCGGGATCTACGACGTGGTGCGATGGGATCAGGTCTGGCTGGGGTGATCGAGGGGCGCCACGGCTGTGCCGGGGCGCCACGAGCGTTGGGGGGTGTGGGGGGCCATATCGGGGCCCCACACATTCAATAGGTGAGGAAGTACCTGGCGCGCCGGGCAGTGTACGCCGCCGTCACACTGCTCGGCGTCTCGCTCAGCATCTTCGTAATCCTCCGCATTCTTCCGGGCGATCCGCTCGTGGCGATTCTGGGCGTCGAGGGCCATGCGCGGATGACGCCCGCGGACCGCGTGCGGATCATGGCCGACCTCGGGCTGAGCGACCCGCTGCCCGTGCAATACGTCCGCTGGCTCGGCGATATCGCCGCCGGCCGTCTCGGTAAGTCGTTCTTCCGCGGCGACACCGTGTCGGAGCTCATCGTGCACCGCGGGCCGATCAGCGCGGAGATCGGCATCCTCGCCCTCATCGTGTCGTGGCTCGTCGGGCTGCCCGTCGGGATCCTGAGCGCCTTCAAGCCCAACAGCATGCCGGACGGCCTCGCGCGCGCGCTGTCGATCCTCTTCATCGCGATTCCCGGCTTCTGGCTCGGGATGCTCATCGTCCTGGCGCTGCTGTTCTGGTTCGGCTACAAGGCGCCGATCGTGATCGTGCACCTGTGGCAGGACCCGTGGCAGAACTTCCAGATCGTCATCGGGCCGGGCCTCGTGCTCGGGCTGGCGCAGGGCGCCTACATCGCGCGCATGTCGCGCTCGTGCCTGCTGGAGGTCATCGGCGAAGACTTCGTGCGCACGGCACGGGCGAAAGGGCTGCGCGAGGGGCTTGTGGTCATGCGCCACGCGCTACCCAACGCGCTGCTGCCTGTGATTACGATCTCCGGCGTCCTCCTCGGCTTCGTGCTGGGCGGCTCGGTCGCGGTCGAGCAGGCGTTCGGCGTCCCCGGGCTCGGACGCGCGCTCGTCATCGCGGTGATCGAGCGCGACATCATCGTGGTGCAAAACCTCGTGCTGCTCTATGCCGTCATTTTCGTCGTGGTCAACGTCCTGGTCGATCTCAGTTACGCCTGGCTCGACCCGCGGATCCGGTACTCATGATCCGCACGCTCTTCGGTGAGATGGCGCGCTTCGCGCGCCGCAACCGGTTGGCCGCCCTCGGCGGTCTGGTCGGGCTGCTGATCGTGTTCGTGGCGGTGGCCGCGCCACTGCTCTCCCCGCACGACCCGCTCAAGGCCGATTTCCGCCGCATGAACAAGCCACCCGACGCCTCGCATGTACTCGGTACCGATCAGATCGGCCGCGACACGCTGAGCCGTGTGATCTACGGCGCGCGCACCTCGCTCTTCGTCGCGTTCTCCGCGGTGATTCTCGGCACCACGGTGGGCTCGCTGTGGGGCGTGGCGTGCGGCTACCTGCGCGGCCGCTTCGACCTCTACAGCCAGCGCGTGATGGAGATCTTGCAGTCGTTCCCGGACCTCATCCTGGCCATGGCCATCTCGATGGCCATCGGCACCGGTCTGCCCGCGGTCATCTTCGCCATCGCCATCACCCGCATTCCGTTCGGCGGGCGCGTCATCCGCTCGGTGGCGCTGTCGGTCCGCGAGATGCCGTACGTCGAGGCGGGGCGCGCCAGCGGCGCGTCGGCGCTGCGCATCATGGCGCTGCACGTGCTGCCGCAGTGCATCGCGCCGTACCTCGTGCTGGCGACGACGCATCTGGGCGTGGCGATCGTCATCGAGGCCGCGCTGGGCTTCCTCGGCGTCGGCGTGCCGCCGCCGACGCCGACGTGGGGCAACATGCTGGCGGACTCCATCACCGCGCTCGTGCCGCCGTGGTGGCTGGCGTTCTTTCCCGGGCTCGCCATCACGGTGACGGTGCTCGCCTTCAACCTCTTCGGTGACGGCATCCGCGACACGCTCGACCCGCGCCTGTCGCCGGCGTTTCTACGCATCATGAGCGGCGGCCGGCGGACCTAATAATAGATGGGGGCCCCGAAATGGCCCCCAAACCCCCACGCTCGGGACGCCCCGGCAAAGCCGTGGCGCCCCTCGATATCCGTCAGGGTCAGCGGCCCGAGAACTTCGGCTCGCGCTTCTCCACGAAGGCGCGGATGCCCTCGCGCGCGTCGTCGGTGTCCGCGCAGATGTTCTGCGCAAAGGTCTCGAACTCGAGCGCCGCTCGGAGATCCTCCGTCAGGTTGCGATAGAGGGCGCGGCGCGCCAGCCGGATCGCGATCGGCGGCCCCAGCGCGATCTTCGCGGCGAGCTCGTAGGTCGCCGCCAGCAGCCGCTCCGGCGGATGCACGGCGCTCACGATGCCGAGGCGCAGCGCCTCGGCCGCGTCGATGATCTCGCCGGTGAAGATCATCTCGCACGCCTTGGCCATGCCGACGACGCGCGGCAGGAAGTACGTGCCACCCCAGTCGGGATGCAGGCCGCGCCGGACGAACGCCTGGGAGAACTTCGCCGTATTCGAGGCGAGACGAATGTCGCAGGCGAGCGCCAAATTCATCCCCGCACCCGCGGCCGCGCCGTTCACGGCGGCGATGAGCGGTTTGGGCGAGTCACGCATGAGCACCACCGTCCGATCGCGCGACGGTGCCACGCGCTCCAGCAGCGGCCGCGCGCGCCCGGCCGCATTCGCGTCCTGCATGGCTTTGACGTCGCCGCCGGCGCAGAAGCCCTTGCCGGCGCCGGTGATCACGATCACGCGGACGTCGGGATCGTCGATGGCCTGGGCCAGCGCTGAGGAGAGATCCTCGCGCAGCGTGCCGCCGAGCGCGTTGAGACGCTCGGGGCGGTTGAGCGTCAGCGTGGCGACGTGATCCTTGGTCTCGTGGAGCAGGCACTCGTAGGTCATGGCGGCGATTCCCCTTTCGTCCCTGGCGGGCGGCGCTCGGTGGTTTACTATGCCTCACATTTCGGGACCGAGCGGCGCGCACGGCAGCGGCTCGCGAAGGAGCGGCGATGACGACCTACGTCCTGGTGCACGGTGCGTATCAGGGAGGCTGGATCTGGAAACCCGTCATCACGCGGCTGCGCGCTGCCGGACATCTGGCGCTGGCGCCCACGCTCGACGGCTGCGCCGAGCGCGCGCATCTCGTGCGCCGGGGGATCACCATCGGCACCCACGCCCGCGAGATCGCGCAGCTGCTCTTCTATGAAGACCTGCGCGACGTCGTGCTGGTGGGGACGAGCGCGGGCGGCATGGTGATCCAGAAGGCGGCCGAGGCGGCGCGTGAGCGGATCGCGCGGCTCGTCTTCGTCGACGCCCTCGCGCTGATGCCGGGTGAGCGGGTGGACGAGATCGTCAAACGCAGCACCCCGAACGAGGTCACCGACGTGACGACGGGGCCGACGAAGGCCGACGCCGAGAGCCGTCTCTTCCGCGACCTCGAGCCCTCGCTCCGCGGGTGGGCGCTGGCGCGCGTCACGCCACATCCGATCGCGGCGCTCGAGGCGCCGATGGAGCCGACGACGTTCTGGGAGCAGTCCTGGCACGCCACGGTGATCCGCTGCCGTCGCGCCGCCAATCCGCCGGAGCATCACCAGCGCCGCACGGCCGAGCGGCTCCACGCCGCGTGGCACGAGCTCGACACCGGGCACTATCCGATGCTGAGCGAGCCGGAGGCGCTGACGCGGCTCTTGACCGCGTAGGATTCGTTTCATGGCGAATACGACTCTCGTGTGCGCCCGGTGTCAGACGTCGAACGCGCCGGATCATCGCTTCTGCAAGCAGTGCGGTCAGCCTCTGGCGGCGCTGCAGGAGTCGCGCGGCACGGTCGAAGAAGGCGAGCGGCGGCAGCTCACCGTGATGTTCTGCGATCTCGTCGGCTCGACGGCGCTATCGGGACGCCTCGACCCCGAAGAGCTGCGCGACCTCGTCGCGACGTACCAGCGGGCGTGTGCCGATGTGATCGAGGGCAACGAAGGACACATCGCGCAGTACCTCGGCGACGGCATCCTCGCGTACTTCGGCTACCCGCGGGCTCACGAGGACGACGCGCGGCTGGCGGTGCGCGCGGGCCTGGGCGTCGTCGACGCCGTCCGTCAGCTGGGCGCTTCCGGCGAGCCGCTGGCCGTGCGTGTCGGGATCCACACCGGTCCGGTCGTCGTCGGCCTCATGGGCGGCGGTCAGCGCTCGCAGGCCATGGCGATCGGCGAGACGCCGAACGTGGCCGCCCGCCTTCAAGCCTCCGCGGAGCCCGGCACCGTCGTCATCAGCGCCGCCACGCACCGGCTCGCCCACGGCGGGTTCGTGTGCGAGCCGCTCGGCGCGCGCACGCTGCGAGGTGTCGCGCATCCGATCGAGCTGTTCCGCGTCGTCCGCGAGCGCTCCTCGCGTCGCGACGCGGCGGCCACGGGCGGCGCGAGCGCGTTGCCGTTCATCGGACGCGAGCAGGAGCTCGGCTTCTTGATCGAGCGCTGGGCTCTCGTCAAAGAGGGCGTCGGGCAGGTCGTCATGCTGGTCGGCGAGCCCGGGATCGGCAAATCGCGGCTGATCGACATGATCCGCGAGTGGCTCGCCGACGAGCGGCTCACGGTGCTCGAGTCGCGCGGCTCGGCGTACTCGCAGAGCAGCGCCTTCTACGCCGCCATCGACCTCGTCGAGCGTCTCGTCGAGCTCGACGCCAGGGACGCGGGGACGAGTCGGCTGGCCGCGCTGGAGGCGGTCGCCGATCGCTACGGCATCGCGCGCGCGGAGATCGTGCCGTGGCTGGCGAGCCTGCTGTCGGTGTCATCCGAGGACCGCTCCGCGCAGCACGCCGTCTCGCCCCAGCTGCGCAAGCAGCGCACACTCGACGCCGTGCACCGTCTGTTCGTGGCCGCGGCGGCGGCGCGACCGCTGTGCCTCGTCGTCGAGGACCTGCACTGGGTCGATCCCTCCACCCTCGAGCTGCTCACGCTGCTCGTCGAGCACGGGCCGGGCGCGCGCATCTTCACGCTGCTGACGGCGCGGCCGGAATTCCGCGCACCATGGTCGCCGCGCTCCCACGTCACCCACGTCACGCTGAACCGGTTCACCCGGCGGCAGTCGATCGCGATGGTGGAGCGGTTGACCGGCGGCCGCTCGATGCCGCCCGAGGTGCTTGGCCAGATCGTCGCCAAGACGGACGGCATCCCGCTGTTCGTCGAGGAGCTCACCAAAGCGATCCTCGAGTCCGGCCTGCTTCGCGACAAGGGCGACCACTACGAGATCGGCAGCGCGTTGCCCGCGCTGGCGATTCCGGCCACGCTGCAGGACTCGTTGACGGCACGTCTGGACCGCCTCGGCCCGGCCAAGTCGGCCGCCCAGGTGGCCGCCGTGATCGGCCGCGAGTTCTCGTACGATCTGCTGCGCGGCGTCGCGCCGGTCGATGACGACGCGCTGCGGAGCGGCATCGACCGTCTGGTCGAGGCCGGGCTCGTGCACCGCACGAGCCTCGAGCCCCACGAGATATACGCCTTCAAGCACGCGCTCGTGCAGGACGCTGCCTACCAGTCGCTGCTGCGCACCACGCGGCAGCGTTATCATCGCCGCACCGCCGAGGTGTTGGTCGAGCGCTTTCCCGAGACGAGCGAGCTCGAGCCAGAGCTCGTCGCGCACCATTTCTCCGAGGCCGGGCTCGCCGAGCTGGCCGTCGCGTACTGGCAGCGCGCGGGCCAGCGCGCCGTCGAGCGCTCGGCGAACGCGGAGGCGATGCGGCACCTGACGCGCGCGCTGGAGCTGGTGCGCGGCGGTCCGCAGACCGCCGGGGCGCAGCGCAAGGAGCTGGAGCTGCAGACCACGCTCGGCGGCGTGCTGATGGCGGCCAAAGGGTACGCGGCGCCCGAGGTCGAGCGCGCGTACGCGCGGGCGCGTGAGCTGTGCGAGCAGCTGGGCGAGACGTCGCAGCTGTTCGCGACGCTCCGCGGGCTCTGGGGCGTTCACGTCGTGCGCGCCGATCTCCAGCGCGCGCACGCGCTGGGCGAGCAGTGCCTCGCGATGGCGGAGCGCAGCAGCAACCCCGCCGCGCTCGTGTGGTCGCACTACGCCGTCGGGATGACGCTGTTTCACCTCGCGGAGGGGACGTCCGCGCAACGGCACTTCGACGCGAGCCTTGCGCTCTACGATCGTGACAAGCGGCGGGTCCCGCGCGCGCTCCAGGACCCGGCCGTCTCGTGCCTCTCCTATACGGCGGTCGTCCAGTGGTTCAGCGGTCGCCCCGATACCGCCGCGCGCACGAGCCTCGCGGCCGTCGAGCTGGCCGAAACGTTGGCGCATCCGGTCAGCGTCGCGTACGCCTTGTGCATCGCCTCGGTGCTCTCGCAGCTCTCGTATCGCGTCGACGAGGTGCGCGCGCGAGCTCAGGCCGCGCTGGCCCTATCCATCGAGCACGGGATGGCGTATTTCGTGCCCTGGGGTCGGATGCTGGGCGGCTGGGCCATGGCCGCGCAAGGGAGCGCGGACGAAGGCCTCGAGGAGCACCGCCGCGGTCTCGAAGCCTACGCGGCCACGGGGGCGGCGCTGGCGCGTCCATTCTTTCTGTCGCTGCTCGCGGATATCCATCTCCGGCGCGGCCGACTGGACGCGGCCGCGGCGACGCTGCGTGAGGCGCTGGCGTTCGGCACGGCGAGGGGAGAGCGGTGGCTGGATGCGGAGCTCCACCGCTTGGACGCCGAGCAGGCGATGGCGGCGGCGGACCTCGCCGCCGCGGAGCGACACTTCAGACAGGCGATAGACGTTGCGGACAAGCACCGGCAGCCGTCGCTGGCGCTGCGCGCCGCGCTGGGGCTTGCGCGCCTGCAGCGTGCCGACGGTCGGACAGAGGAGGCGCGGCATCTGGTGGGCGAGCTGTACGGCCCGTTCACGGAGGGCTTCGCCACACGCGATTTGCAGGACGCCTCGGCGTTCCTGGCCCTTCCGCGCTGACCGCAATCCGGAGGGAACCCATGGCCATCCAGCGCATCACGTGCATTCACTTCGACGGTGAGTTCCCGGACTTCTGCTATCGCCTCGTCATGCCCGATTACGGGCTGCCGGTCATCGGCACGATTCTGTCCCAGGCCGGCTACGACGTGCGCGTCTTCGTCGACCACGTGCAGCCGCCCACGTGGCCGGACATCGCGGGCTCCGACCTGGTGTGCTTCTCGTGCCTGAACGCCGGCGCGGACAAGGTGCATCGCCTGGCGCGGGAGATCCGCGAGCGCCTGGGCATCCCGACCGTGATCGGCGGCACGCACGCGACGTACTTTCCGGAGGCGTCGCTCGAGCACTGCGACTATGCGGTGCTCGGCGAAGGCGACGAGACGATCGTCGACCTCGTGCGCACACTCGACGCCGGCGGCGACGTGTCGAAGGTGGCCGGCATCGCCTATCGCGTCGGCGACCGCGTGCATCGCACGCCGCCGCGGCCTGGACCCGCGCGCTTCGACGTGATCCCGAACTACGACCTCGTCGCGGGTTTCCATCGCGTCGGATTCTGGGAGGGACTGCGGCGTCGCCAGGCGCAGATCCTGACCATCCAGTCCTCGCGCGGCTGCCCGTACCACTGCACGTTCTGCATCGTCAACACGATGTACCCCACGGGCTACCGCAAGCGCAGCATCGACGCCGTCATCGCCGACATGCGCGACAAGCGTCGGTACGGCCGCCATCTGCTGTTCGTGGACAACGAGTTCTCGATGCAGCGCGCCCACACCAAAGCGCTGCTGCGCCGGATGATCGCCGAGCGCTTCGACTTCGACATCGTGGTGTTTGCGCGCATCGAAATCGTCAAGGACGACGAGCTGCTCGCCCTCATGCGGCAGGCCGGCATCACGTACATCTATCAGGGCTACGAGTCGATCCAGCCCGAGACGCTCAGCGCGTACGACAAGCGGCAGACCTACGACGACATCGTCGCCGCCATCGGCAAGCTGCAGGGGTACGGCTTCGGACTGCTCGGCTCGTTCGTGGTCGGCGCCGACACCGATACCGCGGAATCCATCCGCCAGACGGTGCGCTTCGCGGTGGACCAGAAGCTCGCCAATGCGTACCTGTGGCCGATCTGGGGACACTTTCCCGAGCAGCAGACCGGCTACACGACCATCACGCCATGGTGGCGGAGTATCTTCCGCGGCTGGGCGTACTGCGACGGTCACTACGTCACGCATTTCCCCAAGCGCATGCGTCCCTCGACGCTGCAGCGCGCGATCATCGAGGGCTATCGCACGATCTACTCGCCGCGTCAGGTACTGAGCGCGCTCTCGCAGGGCAAGATCACCGACGCGCGCTGGCGGCTCGCGCACCGCTATCTCTGGGCGGAGATCGAGCCGGGGCCGCGCGCGTACGTGTCGTTCCTCGAGGAGATCGAGGACGGTCTCTACGACGCCGACGGGGTGCTGCGCGAGGCGGCGCTGATCGAGCGCGTGCGCCAGGACCCGCGCTGGACGTTCCAGGCGGGCAACCGCGCGGTGCGCACGCTCGGGCTGTCGCCGCTGGAACTGCCCGTGTCGGAGACCAACAACGTCACCTGCGTGCCGCCGCGGCTCGACAGCGTGCGAAGCTGAGCGGACAACGCGCGGACGCGCGGCCCGCCGTGACGCGTGCTACGCCAGGAGCCCGGCAATGATCCCGGTCAGGAACACGCCGTCGAACGTTCCCGCACCGCCGATGGAGACCACCGGCGCGCCGATCTGCGCGATCCGCGGGAGGTTCAGCAGATCGGCGCCGATGAGCGCGCCCATGGAGCCGGCCACATACGCCAGCGGCGGCGCCCGACGCCACGCCAGCACGAGCGCCACGAGCACGGCGGCGAGCGGCGGTAAGAGCATCGGCACGGCGATTCCCACGCCAGGCACGATCGTCGCGAGCGCGTGAACGGTGCCGGCCACGATCGCGGTGCCGGCGAGCATCCGCAGCTTCATACGATGGCGCATGAACAGATAGAGCGAGACCAGCACAGGCACGAGCGCGCCGCCGACGTTGATGGCGACGATCATCGTGCCGCGATGGACGAGGGGCGGCGGGACGTAGGCTCGACCGAACACGGTCGTGTCGGCGGGCGGCGCCACCGGCGGCACGCGCATCTCGAACAGCGGAATGTTGAAGTGGCTGCCCACGAGCGTCGCGAGCAGCACCACGAACATGTAGCGCGGCGGCACCCCGATCTTGCGGTACGCGTAGCTGAGGATGCGCAGCTCGAACACCAGCACGAGCACGGCAAGAAGAAGCAGGAAAAACAGGAGCAGCAGGGGGAACGCCAGCGGAAAGACCATCGCCCGGGGATTATAGCCGCGGGCCGTGGCATCATACCGTCGCCTTCGAGGAGGGAGAACCATGAGCACGCCCGCAGCAGCCACCAGCGCCCGTAACGAAGTCCGCGGGGTCGTCCCCAAGCTCATCGAGCTGAGCGAGAAGGTCCTTTATGGCGACGTGTGGGAGCGCTCCGCCCTGTCCAAGCGTGATCGCAGCCTGATCACGGTGGCCGCGCTCACCGCGCTCTACCGCTCAGATCAGCTCAAGGGCCACATCGAGCGCGCGCTCGCCAACGGCGTCACGCGCGAAGAGATCTCCGAGGTCATCACGCACATGGCGTTCTACGCCGGTTGGCCCACGGCCATGACGGCAGCGCGCATCGCGAAAGGCGTCTTCGAGGAGAAAAAATCATGAAAGTCGGATTCATCGGGCTCGGGCTGATGGGCAACCACATGGCCACCAACATCCAGAAGGGCGGCCACGAGCTGATCGTGCACGATCTGCGGCCGGAGGCGGCCAAGCCGCACATCTCGGCGGGTGCGAAGTGGGCCGACTCGCCCAAACAGGTTGCCGAGCAGTGCGAGGTCGTGTTCACGTCGCTGCCGGCCCCGCCCGACGTCGAGTCGGTCGCGCTGGGCGAGCGCGGCATCCTCGCCGGCCTCGGCCGCGGCAAGGCGTACTTCGACCTGAGCACCAACTCGCCGACGGTGGTGCGCCGCATTCACAAGATCTTCGCCGAGCGCGGCGCGCACATGTGCGACGCGCCCGTGAGCGGGGGACCGCGCGGCGCCAAGTCGGGCAAGCTCGCGATCTGGGTCGGCGGCGACCAGGAGGTCTTCACGCGCCACAAGCCCGTGCTCGACGCGATGAGCGACCAGGCGACGTACATCGGACCGATCGGCGCCGGCTCGATCGCCAAGCTCGTGCACAACTGTGCGGGCTATGCGGTGCAGACCGCGCTGGCAGAAGTCTTCACGATGGGTGTGAAGGCCGGGTTGGAACCCGCGGCGCTCTGGAAAGCCGTGCGCAAGGGCGCCAACGGCCGTCAACGACTCTATGACCGCCTCGGGGACAACTATCTGCAAAACAAGTACGAGCCGCCGAGCTTCGCGCTGCGCCTGGCGCACAAGGACGTCAGCCTGGCCACCGCGGTGGGGCGCGAGCACGGCGTGCCGATGCGGCTGTGCGAGCTGACGCTGATGGAGATGACGGAGGCGCTCAACCGCGGCTGGGCCGAGCGCGATTCGCGCGTCTCGATGCTGCTGCAGAACGAGCGCGCCGGCGTACAGATGAAGGTCGATGAGGCCGCGATCAAGGAGGTGCTCGACAAGGATCCGCCGGCGCTGCTGTAGAACCCCCGGCCCGGCGATTGCACCGGCCAGGGACGTCTCCTGAAGGAGGTGCGCGATGCGCTGGATGGGCGGCAGACGGAGCGAGAACATCGAGGACCGGCGTGGGATGGGGATGCCGGTTGCCGTCGGCGGTGGCATTGGGACCATCGTCCTGATCGTGCTGGCCTTGTTCTTCGGTGTCGATCCGAGTGTCATCCTCAACACCGACGCGCCGACGGCGCCGCCGCCGGCGGAGTCGCCGGCGCCATCGGTGTCCCCGCGCGGCGGCGACGAGATGCGCGACTTCGTCGCGACCGTGCTGGCGGACACCGAGGACACGTGGGGCGCGCTCTTCCGCGAATCTGGTCGGCAGTACCGCGAGCCGCGCCTGGTGCTGTTCAACACCTCAGTGCAATCGGCGTGCGGCATGGCCGGCTCGGCCACCGGTCCGTTCTACTGCCCGCAAGACATGAAGGTCTATCTGGATCTCGATTTCTTCCGCGCGCTGCGCGACCGCTTCCGCGCGCCGGGCGACTTCGCCCAGGCCTACGTGATCGCCCACGAGGTTGGTCACCATGTCCAGCGCCTGCTCGGCATCACGGATCGCGTGATGGCCGAGCGGCAGCGCGGCGGCGCCCGCGGCAACGCGGCCTCCGTACGGCTGGAGCTGCAGGCCGATTGTCTGGCCGGCGTGTGGGCATATCACGCCGACCGCGCGCGCCACATCCTGGAGGAGGGGGACGTCGAGGAGGCGCTCGCTGCTGCGGCCGCCATCGGCGACGACCGGCTGCAGCGCCGCGCCGGCGGCCGCACGGCGCCCGAAACCTTCACGCACGGCACGTCGGAGCAACGGGTGACCTGGTTCACGCGCGGCATCGAGTCGGGCGACCTGCGGCAGTGCGACACCTTCGGAGGGGGCGTCTGATAAGATCGGCGGGATGGTCGTTCTCGGCATCACCGAGACTCACTGCGCGACCGCCGCGATCCTGCGCGACGGCGCGATCGTAGGCTGCGCCTCCGAAGAACGCTTCACCCGCCTCAAGAACGACGCGGGCTATCCGCGTCTCGCTGTCGACGCGCTGCTGCGCGAGCTGTCGCTCGCGCCGCGGGACATCGACGTGGTCGCGCTCGCCGGCTCGCGCGCGTACGCGCGCGAGTGGATGAACCGCGTGCTCCACGACGCCGACTACGCGCGCGCCTACTACGGCGTGCGCCTCGACGAGCCGGCGCGCGGGCTCTCGCGGCGCGCGCGCAAGCTCGGCGCGCGCCTCGGTCTGGCCGATCGTGCTCGCGGCAAATTCCAGCTCTCAGAGGCCGAGCGGCTCGCTCTCGTCACCGGGCATCTGGGCATCGACCGGAGCCGAATCGTCGCCTACGACCACCACCTCTGTCACGCCGCCGCCGCCTACTACGGCTCGCCGTTCGGCGGCGAGCGGGCGCTCGTGCTCACCAACGACAACGCCGGCGACGGTCTCTGCGCCACCGCGTCGACCGGGCGCGGCACCGCTCTGGTCCGGCACGAGGCGGTGCCGAGTGCGCCGGGCTCGCTCGGCTCGTTGTACTCGTTCGTCACGCTACTGCTCGGCATGAAGTTCGGCGAGCACGAGTACAAGGTGATGGGGCTGGCGCCATATGCGCCGGCGCGCCAGGCCGAGCGTGCGTGGGAGGCGCTCTCATCCGTGTTCGGCCTGGAGCCGACGACGCCCGCGCGCTTCGTGTGGAAGCGCCGCGGGCCGCGCTACCGCCTGCTGCTCGAGACGACGCTGGGGCTGCGCTTCGACGCCATCGCCGCCGGCGCGCAGCGGATGGTCGAGGAGTCGCTGCTGGCGTGGGCGCGGATGATGCGCGAGCGCCACGGCGGCGAGCGGCTGGCGCTCGGCGGCGGCGTCTTCATGAACGTCAAGGCCAACGGGCTCCTGGCCGAGGAGCCGTGGGTGCGCGATCTCTTCGTGTTCCCGTCGTGCGGCGACGAGTCCAACGCGATCGGCGCGGCGTATCTCGGCTGGCTCGCGCGCGCCGGGGCCGAGGCGCGGCCGCAGCCGTTCGGGCCCGCGTATCTCGGTCCCTCGATCGACGCGGCCGCCGTCGAGACGCTCATCCGCACGCGCGACCTCGCGGCGAAGTACCGCGTGAGCGAGCACGAGCAGATCGAGGAGCGCATCGCCGACTTGCTCGTCGCGGACGGTGTCGTCGCCCGATGTGCGGGGCGCATGGAATTTGGCGCACGCGCCCTGGGCAATCGCTCGATCCTCGCCAATCCCTCGGACCACCGCGTCGTCGGCACCATCAATCGCATGATCAAGAACCGCGACTTCTGGATGCCGTTCGCGCCATCGATCCTGCGCGAACGGGAGACCGACTACGTCGTCAATCCCAAGGGACTGGCGTCGCCGTACATGATGCTGGCGTTCGCGACCAACCCCAAGCGCCGCGACGAGATCGTCGCCGCGCTGCATCCACAAGACGCGACGGCGCGGGCGCATCTGCTGGACGAAGCGTGGAATCCCGGCTATCACCGCGTGGTGCGCGAGTTCGAGCGGCGCACCGGCGTCGGCGCCGTGCTGAATACCTCGTTCAACCTCCACGGGGAGCCGCTCGTGGGCTCGGCCGAGGACGCGGTGGACACGTTCGAGCGATCCGGCCTGCCCCATCTGGCGCTCGATCGCTGGATGATCTCCAAGAAGTAGCCGCCGCTCGCCGTCCGCCGTCCGCTCGCCGAAAAACGGAAAAGTATTTCCCGGCGTGCTGCGCGCGGACAGCCCAAATTCCCTGCCTTTTCCGCGGTGGGCCACGTGGCGGCGCGCTTGCTTCTTCCTCCGCGATGCCTCGCGCCGATTCCCCCCTCCACGGCGTCGCTGTCCTGATGGTCGAGGACGATCCCGACAGCCGCGACGCGTTACGGCAGGTGCTGGAGTACTTCGGCGCACGCGTCGTCGCGGCCGCAAGCGTCGAAGAGGCGCGGCGCCTCATCGGCGCGGCGGCGCCGCCCGACGTAGTGGTGACGGACATCGAGCTGGGCCGCGAGAGCGGCGTCGATCTGGTGGCGTGGCTGCGCGCGCAACCGAGCGCCAGGATCAATCGCGTGCCGGCCATCGCGATCACCGGCCACCACCGCTACGTCGAGGCGCCGAACGCCGATATCTTCACCGACTGGCTGCTCAAGCCGTTGCGGGCGGACGCCCTGTGCGCGGCAATCTCGAGCGCGGCAGTTGGCGATCGTCACCGGGAGCGACGCCGAGCCTGAGACTCCGCCGCGGCGACTCAGTAACCGCGCGCGCGATCGACGACGTGACGCAGCGGGCGGCCGGCGAGCCAGCGCGCGAGGTTGTCGTTGAAGACCGGCGCCATCTGCGCCGGGGTGCTCGGGCCGGAGATGTGCGGCGTGACGATGACGTTGTCGAGCGTCCACAGCGGGTGGTCCGGCGGCAGGGGCTCGGTCGCGAAGACGTCGAGCACCGCGCCCGCGATCCGGCGTGCCCGCAATGCGCCCAGCAGGGCCGCGTCGTCCACCAGCGCCCCGCGGCCGATGTTGACGAGCCACGCCGCCGGCTTCATCGCCGCCAGCGCCTGCGCGCCAAACACGCCGCGCGTGGCATCGGTGAGCGGCAGGACGAGGACGACGAAATCCGCCTCGCCGACGGCGCCCTCCAGGCGTCGCAGCGGGGACACGCGCTCCACCCCGCGAACGGCGCGGCCGGAGCGATTCACCCCGATGACGCGCATGTCCAGCGCGCGCGCCGCGGCGGCGATGGTGCGGCCGATGTCGCCCAGCCCCACGATCGTGATCGTCTTGCCGCTCAGACGCTCGGGCAGGACGTCGTCGCGCCAGCGGCGCTCACGCTGGGCGGCGCGATACGTCTCCGTGCGCTGCGTGATCGCCAGACACCAGCCCAAGACGTATTCGCGCATCCACGGCCCGAACACGCCGGGCACGCGCGTGACGATCACATCGGCCGGCAGCGTCGGCACCAGCGCGGAATCGACGCCGGCGCCCATCACGTGCAGCCATTTCAGGCGCCGCGCGCGCGGATAGATCTCCGCCGGGACCTTCCAGCCGTAGACGACGTCGGCCTCGCCGGCGGCCGCCATCGCGTCGGCCGGCGTCGCGCACACGGCCACACGGATCGGCGCGCGGCGCGCGTGCACGAGCGCGGCGTACGCCTTGGCGTCGCTCGCGTCCGGGTGATAGACGAGGACGGTGACCGGCTCGCGCGCCCTCACGTGCGAGCGGCTGCGAGCAGCGCGTCGTCCTGCGCGAAATCCGCGTCGCGGCGATCGAGGCCTTCCCGTCGGTACCAGTCGAAGGTCTGCGTCAGCCCGGACGCCAACGTGTATCGCGGCCGGATCCCGAGCTCGCGGCGCAGGCGCGTCGTCGTGTAGACGGCGTGGCAGTCGTAGACGAGGTTCTGGCCGAAGGGCGCCTTGGCCACCGGCACGATCGTGAGCGGCCGACCGACCACCTCGGCGATCAGCTCGACGAACCCGACCTGCGTGATCGCCTCGTCGCCGCTGACGTTGTAGGCGCGGCCGAAGGCTCGGCGATCGCCGAGCATCGCAGCCATGGCGTCGGAGAGATCCTCGACGTGGCCGAACTGACGCAGCCAGCCGCCGTCACCCGGCACGAGCACCGGGCGGCCGCGCACCAGACGGTCGAAGAAGAACGTCTCGTTGTTGCGCGTGTTGAGCGGGCCGAACACGTGGGTCGGCCGCACCACGGTGGCCGGCAGCCCGCTACCGAGATACGCGTCCTCGCCCTCGATCTTGTTCTTGGCGTACTCGCCCCAGTAGAGATTACGGGGCGTGTCCTCGTCGTAGGGGATTGGCAGCGCGTGATCGTGCACGCGTCCGGTGGAGACGAAGATCGCGTGACCGCTCCGGCCGCCGAGCGCTGCGAGTAGCGCGCGCACGTCGTCTCCGGTCGTGGGCGCGTACGCGATGTCCACCAGGCCGTCGAAGCGCTCGCCGCCGAGCACGCGGCCCAGCGCGGCGTGGTCCTTGCGATCGGCCACGATCGTCTTCACGCCGGCGGGCACACGGCCGGGCTGACGGCCGCGATTGAGCACGACCACGTCGTGGCGGTCGCGCAGCAGCGCGCGTACCAGGTGCAGGCTGATGAACTCGGTGCCGCCGACGACGAGAACGCGCATCAGGTGAGCGAGATCGCCACGCAGGTCGTCGTGCGCGTGACACCGTTGATCGCGCCGATCTCGTCGGTGACGAGGCGGCCGATGGCGTCGAGGGTCGGTCCCTCGACGACGGCGATGAAGTCGTAGGGACCCGTGACGGCGTCGAGATTCGCCACTGCGCCCTTGGACACCGCGCCGAGCGCCTTGCGGATCGCCTTCGTTTTGCCGGGCGCGGTCTCGATGAGCACGTACGCCTTCATGCCCTTGCTCTTGGCGGCCATGGCAGCTCCTCCGGTGATCGGTCAGTGCCGAGTGCTGGCGCCGACGACGCTCCGCAGCGTCGCGGGGAACGACGCCGCGCGCTCGATGATGCGGGGGCCCTCGAAGTCCACGCGCGTGCCGCGCTCGTCGGTGTGGTTCGCGGGGTCGAAGGCGACGGTTACCCGGCGCTCGCGCGCGCCCTGACGCACGGTGAGCGCCTCGCCGCGGCTCTCGTCGCCCAGGCGCGTCAGCACGACGTACAACCCTGCGGCGTCGGTCTCGCCCAGGTACGTGAAGCCGGTCTTGTCACGCACGACTTCGACGGTCGCATCGGGGACGGGCTTGCCGCGGCCGTCCATGACGTAGCCGAGCACGGTGAACCGGTAATAGACCTCGTGCTCGGCGCCGGCGGGCGCGATGGAGACGGCGGCGACGACGAGCATCGCGGCGAGCGCGCGGCGCGCGAGGCTCATCCGAGCTCGCTCCGCAAGAATTCTTTCACGTGCGGACTGCCGCCGATCGTCAGCCGGACCTGCGACGCGCCGGCCGGCACGTCGAGGGCGAAGTCGAAGAATGCGCAGCACCGGCGCTCCAGCGTCACGAATTCGGCGAGCTTCATGATGACGTCGGGCTCGCTCGGATACGAGAAGACGTAGCCGTCAGCGACTTCGCGAGCGTCGAGCCGATGCGCGCCGAGCTCGGTGCGCAGTACGCTGTGCCGGGCGCGCTGCGCGGCGTCGAGCGCGCCGAGGTCGCAGGCCAGAATTCGCACCCGGTGAGTCTAGCAGATAGGCTCGGAGAAGAGAGCGGTGGCAGCGCGCTTCGTCGGCGCAGCCGCACACGAGCGTCACGCGGCCCGTGGCGCCGCGGCGCCGCAGCTCGGCGAGCGCCTCCTGCGCCTCCGGCCGCTCGAGTCCGGCGAGATACCGCGGCACGTACTGGTCCCAGGTGATCGTCTCGTCCAGGTAGGCACGCAGCAGCTCGGGCACCGGCCCCAGCTCCTTGAGCCAGACGCTCACGCGCTCCTTCCGTATTCCGCGCGGCCAGAGGCGCATGATCAGCACGCGGTGGCCGTCGGCGGCGGCCGCCGGCTCGTAGACGCGCTTGGTGACGATGTCGAGGCGTTGACCCATTGGGGTAGAGTGCTCCTGGGTTTCTATCATGCTCTCGGTACGCAACGTTCGGCTCGCCTCCGGTCTCGTGATGTTCGCCTACGTGACCACGCACCTGGCGAACCACGCGCTCGGGCTGATCTCGCTGGACGCGATGGACGCCGGACGCGTGTACTTCCTGGCCATCTGGCGCAATCCGCTCGCGTCGGTGCTGCTTTACGCCTCGTGGATCACGCACGTCGCGCTCGCGTTCTGGGCGCTCTACCAGCGCCGCACCCTTCGCATGCCGCTGTGGGAGGGCGCGCAGCTGGCGCTGGGGCTCGCCATCCCGCCGCTGCTCGTCTCGCACATCGTCGGCACCCGTCTCGCGTGGCAGCTCTACGGTGTCGAGGACGCCTACTCGCGCGTCGCGCTCGTGCAGTGGGCGCTGTCACCCGAGGTTGGCCGCCGGCAGATGCTGGTCGTCGTGCTCGCCTGGATGCACGCGATGATCGGCCTGCACGCGATCGTGAAGCTGCGTCCGTGGTACCCGCGCGCCGCGCCGTGGCTGCTGGGCATCGTCGTGCTGGTCCCGGTGCTCGCGATTCTCGGGTTCATCAGCGGCGGACGTGAGGCGGCGTTGCTGGCGGAGGATCCCTCCGTGCGTATGGAGATGCTGTGGCACGGGCGGGCGCCGCTCGCGCCGGAAGAGGTCGCGACGCTCACTCGCGTCAGAACCACCGGCTTCTACACGTATACGACGCTGCTCGGCGCGGTGCTCCTCGCGCGCGGCGTCCGCAGCGCGATCCAGCGCCGCCGCGGGCTCATCCAGGTGACATACCCCAGCGGGCGCCGCGTGAGCGTGCCGGTGGGACTCTCCGTTCTCGAGATCAGTCGCTACGCGCGCATTCCCCACGCCTCGGTGTGCGGCGGTCGCGGTCGCTGTTCGACGTGCCGGGTGCGCGTGGCGACGCGACGGCCGCAGCCGTCGCCCGGCGAGGCGGAGAGCCGCGTGCTGCGTCGGCTGGGCGTGACGCGCGATGTGCGCCTGGCCTGCCAGCTCCGGCCGACCGCCGACGTCGCGGTGACGCCGCTCTTGCCCGCGACGGCCACGGCCGCGGACGGGCGTCCGCACGGCGACTCGCACAACGGCCGCGAGCAGGAGGTGGTCGTGCTGTTCGCCGACCTGCGCGGCTTCACGCGGCTGGCCGAGCACCGGCTGCCGTACGACGTCGTGTTTTTCCTCAACCGATACTTCGAGGCCGTCGGCGGCGCCATCCAGCGCTGCGGCGGCGTCGCGAACCAGTACACGGGCGACGGCGTCATGGCGCTATTCGGGGTCGACACCGGCCCCGACGAGGGCTGCCGTCAGGCGCTCGCCGCCGCCGGCGAGATGGTGCGGAGCGTGGGCGCGCTGAGCGAGGCGCTCGCCGCCGATCTGCGGGAGCCACTTCGTATCGGCATCGGTGTGCATACCGGTCCGGCGGTCGTGGGACGTATGGGCTACGCCGAGGCGAGCTATCTCACGGCGGTCGGCGACACGGTGCACGTCGCGAGCCGGCTCGAGGCGCTGACGAAGGACTACGACTGCGAGCTCGTCGTCTCCGAGGCCGTCGTGCGCCGCGCGAATGTCGCGACGGACGGCCTGCCGCGCCACGAGATCACGCTGCGCAATCGCGCGGAGCCGCTCACGGTGCTCGTTGTCCGAAGCGCCGCAAGCCTGACCTCGGTGGCACGGCCCGTGCTGGGTGAAGCTCCGGGAGGATAGGGCCGATGGCGAAGGACGACACGAACTTCTGGAAGATGACGTCGATCGGACTCGTCATCGCGGCGATCGTGGCCGTCGTGACCGGCATCGTGGTGGCCAACCGCACCGGTCCCAGCGACACGAGAGTGGTTGCCCCTTCGGCCTCGCCGGCGACCACCGTCGATCCGCAAGTCGCTCAGGCGCCGGAGCCAAAGGTTGCCCAGGCGCCCGCGCCGGCGCCGTCCTCCAAAGGTGTCCCACCCCAGTCGGTCGTCGCCGAGTGCAACCGCGTCGCGGCGAGCATGAGCGGGCCGGAGCGCACACGGAACGACAAGATCCTGAACGCTGCGAAGGACGCCGGCGTTGGTGCGCTCGGCGGCGCGGCGGTGGGCGCGGTCGGCGGCGCGATCGCCGACGGCGGCAAGGGCGCGGGCAAGGGCGCGCTCATCGGCGGTGGCGTGGGCGCCGGGGCGGGCACGCTCTATGGGATCTACGACAACAAGAAACACGACGAGCGATACCGCTCGGCGTACATCGGCTGCATGAAGTCGAAGGGCTACACCGCCTGACCATCGCGCGACCGAAGCGGCGCGTGAGCGCGCGAACCGGCGTTCGCGCTCAGTGATCAGGCGGGCGCGTGGCTAGCTTTGAGGTGACGACCGAGGTGCATGGGTAGCGCGAAGCGGCGGCCGCACGTCTCGCACACGTGCGGACCGTCGACGCCGCGCGCATGAGCATGGTCCGGCGTCGCTTCCCGATCGTTGTCGGGCGTGTCATCCGAAAGTCCGAGAAAGCTTCGGATGGACTTCGCGCGATCCGCCGAGAGCCGGCGGCGAGCGATGCGCGCGAGTCGCATCGCCTCGCTTTCCTGTCGCGCGAATTTTTCGGAGAGCTTCATCTCCTGGTCAGAATACCAAAGGCGCGCCGCAAACTGTGACTAGAGAGTGCGGAGCGCCGCCGTCACCGGCAGCCGGGCGGAGCGGATCGCCGGCAGGAGGCCGCCCACGAGCCCGATCAGCAGGGCTCCAACGAGGCCCTGCGCGAGCAGACCCCGCGTGACGCGGAAGTCGAACGCCACCTGCGAGAACGTATTGAAGTTCAGCGTGGACAGCGACGCGCCGTCGCAATACACGTAGGCGAGCGTGCCGCCGAGCGCCCCGCCCACCAGCGCCAGCGCGAGCGCCTCGATCATCACGGAGACCACCACCGGCGCGCCGCCGAACCCGATCGCCCGCAGCGTGGCGATCTCCGTCTGCCGGCTGGCGATTGCCGAGTACATGCAGTTGAGCGCCCCGAACGTGGCGCCGATGGCCATGAAGGTGGCCACGCTGTAGCCGAGCACGCCGATCAGCTTCGACAGGATCGAGGCCTGCTTCGCGTAGTACTCCGGCTCGCGCAGCACGTTGATGGACAGGCGCCGATCCCGCGCGATCGCCGTCTTCAGCGCGGCGAGGCCCGCGGGCGACGCGTCGGCAAGCGTGGCGGTGACCGACTGAAAGCCGGTGCGCCGAAACGCCGACATGGCAACTTCCGCGTCGGCCCAGATCTCGGACTCGTGCACGTCGCCGCCGCTCTCGAAGGTGCCGACGACCGTCCAGTCGCTGTCGCGGAAGGCGATCCGCGAGCCGACGGCGAGACCCGCAAATTGCCGCGCCGCCTTGCGCCCCACGATGACCTCGCGCACCCCCCGCTCGTAGCGCCGGCCTTCCACGATGCGGATCTCGTCGCGGATCGCAAAGGCCGTGGGCTGCACGCCGCGCATCGGCACGTTGTTGGGATCGCTCTGGCCGTGCCGCGGCAGGTCCACCATGACGAACAGCTCCGCAGACACGAGCGGCCGGCCGTCGTCGTCACGCGCGATGCCCGGCATGCTCGCGAGCAACGTGGCCTGATCGCGCGCCACGCCGCTCGACATCTCCGCGTCCGAGCCCGCGCGGAGCATGATGACCCGCGTGGGCCGTCCGGTGCTGGCGAGCGTGTGCCGGAAGCCTTCGCCCATGGCGAGCACGGAGACGAGCACGCCGACGACGCCTGCGATGCCCACGACGACGACGAGCGAGGTGCCGAGGCGGCGCGGCACGTTCATCAGATTCATGAGCGTGATCTGGGCGACCTGGTTCAGCCACGGCATGGCGTTACCGGTGTCCCGCCAGCGCGTCCACGATGCGCAGGCGATTGACGCGTACGGCCGGCGGCAGCGCGACGGCGAGCGCCAGCGCGACGGCGACGCCCGCGGCCCACACCCACGTCGACCCGTCGACGAAGAGCGGGGGGAACCGGCCGCCCGTTGCGGCGTTGATTCCCGGCAGCAGCGCGACCGCAGCCATCATGCCGAGGCCGGCGCCGAGGGCGAAGAGCAGGCCGGCCTCGCCGATCACGAGCAGCGTCACCGCGGTGTTCGAGAATCCGAGGGTCTTGAGAATCGCCAACTCGGGAATGCGCTCGCGGATCGACTGCGCCATCGTGTTGCCGGTCAGGATGAGGATCGTGAAGAACACGGCGAAGAGGATGCGCGTGACGAGCGCGCCGATGTCACCGATCTGCTTGGCGAAGCCCAGCGCGAATTCTTTTTCGGGCGCCGTCTTCGTCTCGTCCGGGGAATTCAGGAACATGCGGTCGATATCCGCGGCGACCGCGCGCGCCTGCTCGGCGTCCGCGATGCGGATGATGTACCAGCCGGTCTTGCCGCGGCCGAGCCCGCGCGCCTCGTCGAAATGAGCGACGTTGATCAGCACCACCTCGGTGTTGGCGCGGACGGCGGGATCGTCGGCGTCGAACACACCGACGAGGTCGAATTCCCAGTCCAGGCTGCCGTCCGCCTTCGCGTGGATCTCGGAGGCGATCGGCAGCTTCTGGCCGACCTTCCAGCCATAGCGGTCCACGAGCAGCTTGCCGGCGACGGCTCCCGTGCGCGTCTTCATGAAGGCCTCGCGCTGCCCGGGAGTGATGTCGAACTCGGGATACATGTCGAGGTAGCGCGCGGGGTCGACGGCGAAGACGGCGAACGCGTTGCTCTCGTTCTGGTACTTGGCGCCGAACCAGTCGGCGTACGCGACGCCGACCACGCCGGGCACGCGCTCGATGCGCGAGGCGTAGGCCATCGGCAGCGGCTCGATGATCGAGTAGCGCGCGGTCGTCAGCAGTCGCTTGGCATCCGCGCTGTCGGCGCCCGACTCGAAGGCCACCTGCACGGCCTCGAGCAGACCGAACAGCAGGAACGCAACGAGCACCGACGCCAGCGTCAGGATCGTCCGCGTCTTGCGGCGGAAGAGCTGCGTCCAGAGCAACGGCCAGTACTTCACGGCGCCGCCAGGTCGTTGGTCAGCGCCAGCGTGCCCTTGTCCAGGCGCAGGCCGCGCCGCGCGTATTCGGCGGCCTTGGGATCGTGGGTGACCATCACGATCGTCTTGCCGTGCTCGCGGTTGAGCGTTTGCAACAGCAGCATGATTTCGTGCGCCGTCGCGCGGTCCAGATCGCCTGTCGGCTCGTCGCACACGAGCAGCGTCGGGTCGGAGACGATCGCGCGCGCGATGGCCACGCGCTGCTCCTGGCCTCCCGACAGCTCGCGGGGCTTGTGCTTGGCGCGCTCGCGCAAGCCGACCAGCGTCAGCGCGATTTCCGCGCGGCGCCGGCGCTCGGCCGCGCTCAGGTGCGTGAGCAGCAGCGGCAGCTCGACGTTGCGCTGCGCGGAAAGCACGGGCAGGAGGTTGTAGAACTGAAAGACGAAGCCAACGTTGGCCGCGCGCCAGCGCGCGAGCTCGCCGCTCGAGAGCTGATCGATGCGCCGGCCCTCGACGGCGATCGTGCCCGCGGTCGGCGTGTCCAGGCCGCCGATGAGGTTGAGCAGCGTGGTCTTGCCCGAGCCCGACGGTCCCATCAGCGCGACGAAGTCGCCGCGCGGGATGTCGAGGTCGATGCCGTGCAGGACTTCGATGGTCTCGCCGCCGCGGCGGTAGGTCTTGGTGACGCCGCGGATCTCCACCAGAACGTTCATGCGTCTGCTATTTGTCGGCCACCCGTACCGCCGCGCCGTCCTTGAGCGACGGCGGCGGCGCGATGACCACGCGCTCGCCCGCGCGCAGACCTTTGACGATCTCGCGCTCCGTGCCGACCGTCTGGCCCGGTGTGACGCTGCGGCGCGCGACGCGCCCGTCGGCGTAGACGAAGACTGTGTCGCCGCGGACGGCATCGGCCGGGACCAGCACGCCGGCGGCGACGGGCGCTCGCGGCGCAGCCGACTCGCCGCCCAGGAACGCCACGCGCACACCCATGTCCGGCACGATTCGCGGGTCTTTCGAGCGGATGGCGATGCGGACCTTGACGGTCGCCTTGCTGCGATCGGCGGTGGGGATGATCGCGATCACCGAGCCGGGAATCTTCCAGTCAGGATAGGCGTTGAGCGTCGCTTCCACCGGCTGGTTTGCCGTCACGCGGTTGATGTACGACTCGTTGACGTCGACCTGGATCTCGAGCGAGTCCATGTCGACGATGGTGCCGATGCCCGTGCGCGTGAAGCCGCCGCCGGCCGAGATTGGCGAGATCATCTCGCCCGGTTGTGCGGCCTTGGCGACGACGATCCCGGTGAACGGCGCACGGATGACGGTGTTGTCGAGCTGCACCTGCGCCACCGTCACCGATTCCGTGGCGACGCGGATCTGCTCCTGGTTGGCAGCGAGCTTCGCCCGCAAGGCGTCGCGCTGTGCGCGGGCGGCGTCCATGGCCTGCTCGGGCACCAGCTGCCGATTGAAGAGCTCTTGCGAGCGCGTGTAGTCGCGCTCGGCCTGCTGCAGCTGCGCGCGGATCTCGCCATCTTGCGAGCGTGCGGCCGCTAGCTGCGCACGCGCCAGGGCGAGCTGCGCCTTGGCCTCCGTATCGTCCAGGCGCGCCAGCACGGCACCCTCCGTCACGCGCATGCCCTCCTCGATCAAGATTTCGCTGACCTTGCCCGTGATCTTCGCGGAAACGGTGGCCTGGCGGCGCGCGGTGACGTAGCCGCTGGCATCGAGGACCGAGCCGGCGCCGCCGGCGG
>Ga0075428_100000846_pt1 | contig 32134 bp, 20 predicted proteins | sample RhiMetdeltSRZDD2_FD_75291 | JGI IMG/M metagenome (GOLD analysis project Ga0075428, IMG submission 75291) | Populus rhizosphere microbial communities from Tennessee, USA - Rhizosphere MetaG P. deltoides SRZDD2 | ecosystem: Host-associated > Plants > Roots > Rhizosphere > Soil | place: USA... | reverse complement strand
CGGCCGAGCCAGGCACCGAGCATGTCCCACTCTTTCTGGACGGCGTAAAGCGCGTCCACGCAAGCGGTTTCGAGGTTGGTGCCGGAGCCGTTGCCCCAGCTGTCATCCGTGCCGGTGAAGGTCGCGCCGTTCTGCCCACCGCAGCGGATACCCGGACGGGTGTTGTCCTGCATCGAGAACGAGCCACCCGAGCCACTTGTCGCTATGGTGACGTTGCCGTTGTAGAAGCCGTTGCCCTGACCGAAACGGACATCGTCACGGGTGTCCAGAATGGAACCGGTCTCAGCGTCGACATAGACACGCAGCCGACTCGGGAGGCCTTTACGGGTACCAGAGGAAAATGTCTCAAAGGCCAGACGGTCCTCCTTCTCGCCGGAGAACACCACCAGGCGAGCGGGTGAGGAATCCTCCACCGTGTCAAGTTGCTTGCGCGCCAAGGCCGATGCCGTGGCGGCCGGGATCGAGGGCGTCAGCGAGGCGAGCTGGACGCCCCGGCCGATCGCGGACGCGGTGCCCCTGACCGCCCCCCGCCCGTCGGTCACCACCACCGCGTCGCCGCCGATGACCGGCAGTCCGCGATAGGTGCGATCGTATGACATGTAACTGAATCCACCGGATCCGCGCACGGCCGCGCGCCGCACGAATGTCTCATGTGGACCCTTGGCCAGGGCGTCGAAGCCGCTGTCGGCCGCGCGATCGGCGGCTACCAAGGGATTGACCGGCACCGGACGGACCGGTATCACGCGGGCCGCGGAAACGCCCGGCAGCAAGGCGAACCCGGTGATCGCGACCAGCGCCGCGACAGCGGTCCGCACATAGAGAGGTTTCACCAAGAACTCCTAAGTAAGGGGGTTGTGGTGGCCTGGGCAACCCCCTTGAACCGCGCCCAGGCCACCTGTGGGGGAGGAACTTGTCAGCAGGCGCCGCGGTCGGCCCAGACCGCCCACGACGACGGGGCACCAGGTTCGGCTCCTGTTGACCACCAGGTGGCCTCGTAGTGCCGCCCGTTGTGGGAGACATTGGCCCCGGGCGCGTACGAGGTGCTGGCGTTCCATGCCGGCACTGACCCACAGCCACCACCGGCGGCGACGCCGTCGGGGAAGTCGGAGGGGTTGAAGTGGGTGGGGTGCCACCCGACACGGTCAGCGTCAGCCCGAAGACTTGAAGAATCTCGTTGACCGGCTGGAAGAATGTGGTCCCGCCGGAGCTGCAGTTGCCCGATCCGCCCGAGGTGACGCCCTGCGCCTGGTTGCCCGCCAGGAGCGAGCCGCCGGAGTCACCGGGCTCGGCGCAGACGTTGGTGCGGATGAGGCCGGTGACCGTCCCTTGTGGATAGGTCACCGAGCTGTTGAGGGCGTTGATGGTGCCGCAGTGCCACCCGGTGGTGGAACCCGATCGGCACACCGAGGCGCCAACGCCCGCCGCTTGCGAGCCGGCCACCGCGACCGTTCCAGGGTAACGGTTCACGAGCGCGCGGGGCGTGTTGCCGGCCGCGGCCCGGACCCAGGCGTAGTCGTTTCCGGGGAAGTTCGACCCGCCGAAGGTACCGCTGGGCTGGGTCGTGCTCGCGCCGGTGGTGCCGCAGTGCCCGGCGGTGACGAAGCCGCCGGTGACGGCGAACCCGACGGAGCACCGGGTGCCTGAGCCGATGAAGTAGGCGTTGCCGCCAATAATGTCTATGTACGGGCGGGGGTTCTCGGTGGTCGCCTCGTATCTGACGCTTTCCTGCGGGACGCCGCTGGCGCGGACCCACTCCCGCGCCGCGTCCAGGGCGAAGTCGCGGACCAGGACGGCGACGGTGTTGGTGCGCACATCCGGGTACCAGCTGGGCACCTGCGAAGGCGCCTTGATCCTGTCGAGCTGTGCGGTCGCTTCTTTCAAAGCGGCCTCACCGCGCCTGACGAGCACCGGCGTCGCGCCGAGCGCGCGGACGCGGGCGAAGTGCGCGGTGCTGGTGACGGCGACGGTGAGCACGGTCGCGTCCGGGTTGAGGTAGGCGCCGCCGAAGTCCTCGCCGGTGGCGGCGCGCAGGCTCTCCTCGGCCTTGGCAAAACCGGCCTCACGCCCGATGCGCGCCAGGGCCTGCTCGGGGGTGACGCCCAGGGTGTGGGCGAGCGTGGCCACCATCGCGGTGTCCACATTGGAAGGCGGCGACGCGAAAGGCGGGGGTTGAGCCTGCGCCACCGCGATGGGGGTGATGGTCAGCGCGGCCAGGGTGATGCCGACAGTGACCCACGTAGATCTATTTGCCATGCCCGGAACCTATGGGCGGAACTGTAAAGTTGGTAATCCTATTTAGGCCATATTCCTAACAGTATGCCTTGGGAATCCGAGTGCCGTCCGGCGTCCGTACTACTAGGTATGGAATACGTCGTGATCGGGGCCGGGCCGGCGGGCCTGCAGGCCGGCTACTTCCTGCAGCGGGCAGGGCGGGAGTACCTGGTGCTCGAGGCCGGCCCGACACCGGGCACGTTCTACCGGACCTTCCCGCGGCACCGCCGCATGATCTCCATCAACAAGCCGCACACCGGGTGGGACGACCCGGAGAAGAGACTGCGCGTCGACTGGAACTCGCTGCTGTCCACCGACGACGAGAAGCCCCGCTTCACCAGCTACACGGGCAAGTATTTCCCGCACGCCGATGACTATGTTCGCTACCTTGCCGATTGGGGCGAGGGGCTCAACGTGCGATGCGACTCCCGCGTGCGCCGCATAGCAAGGGGCTTCGTGATCGAGTGCGAGGACGGTTCGGTGTATAAGGCCAAGCGGGTCATCGTGGCGACCGGCTTCGGCGCGGCCAACCTGCCGCCCGTGCCCGGCATCGAGCACGCCGAGCAGTACTGGGACGTCTCGATCGACCCCGAGGAGTTCACCGGCAAGAAGGTCTTCATCATCGGCAAGGGCAACTCGGCCTTCGAGACCGCCGACAACCTCATAGAGCACGCCGCGATCATCCACGTCGCCGGGCCGCGGGCGATCAACTTCGCCTGGCGCACCCACTTCATCGGCCACCTGCGCGCGGTCAACAACAACTTCCTCGACACCTACCAGCTCAAGAGCCAGAACATGGTGCTCGACGGGGACACCGTCGGGATCCAGCGCCGCGACGAAGGCTACGTGGTCACCTTCTCCTACGCCCGCCGGGACAAAGTGGTCGATCTCGTTTACGACCGGGTGATCGCGTGCACCGGGTTCAAGATGGACTCGTCGATCTTCGATCCGGACTGCATGCCCACGCTCACCATCAACGGCCGGTTCCCGGCCCTTACTGCCGAGTGGGAATCTATCAATGTCCCGGGTCTTTATTTCGCGGGTACCCTGACGCAGTCCCGCGATTTCAAGAAGTACACCAGCGCCTTCATCCACGGCTTCCGCTACGGTATCCGTGCCCTGGTGCACATGCTCGAAGAGAAGCATCACGGCGTGCCCTGGCCCTATCGCGCGGTTCCCGTCGACTCCATGGCCGACGCGGTGCTCGAGCGGATCAACCGCACGTCGGCCCTGTTCCAGCAGTACGGGTTCATGTGTGACGTGCTCACCCCGGAAGGGCGCTACTACCAAGAGATGCCACTGGACTACGTGCCCTTCCCGCAATGCGTCACGGTCAGCCTCGAGTACGGCCGCGGCCACGACTCGATCGACCCGTTCGATCTCGTCGCCGGGCGCGTGTGGGAGGACGACACCTCGCGCGACCAGAGGTACCTGCATCCGGTCGTGCGGGCCCGGCGCGGTGGTGAGGTGGTCTCGACCCTGCGCCTGCCCGAGGACATCTACAACGACTGGACCGACGAGCGGATCTATCGGGAACCCTTGCAGCGCTTCCTCAAGGAATCCCTGTGACGCTGGTGAACCTGCGGGACTTCGAGGTCGAGGCGCGCAAGCACCTCGACCCGGTCTACTTCGACTACTTCGCCAGCGGCGCGCAGGACGAGGTGACTGTCGCGGCCAACGAGGCGGCCTTCCGGGCGCGCACCCTGATCCCGCGGGTGCTGCGCGGCTGTCTCGAGCCCCGGCTCGACACCGTCGTGTTCGGACGGACGATGGAGATGCCGGTGCTGCTCGCCCCGACCGCCTTCCACCGCCTGGCCCACCCCGAGGGCGAGCTGGCGATGGCGCGGGCCGCCGTGGCGTCCGGGGTCACGATGATCGCCGCGATGCTGTCGACGTACAGCCTGGAGGAGATCGCCAAAACCGGTGCGTCCCTTTGGTTCCAGCTCTACTTCCAGCCCGACCTCGAGTTCACCGAGTCGCTGGTGCGCCGGGCCGAGAAGGTGGGCTGCCGCGCCATCGTCATCACGGTCGACTCGCCTGCCCTGGGCCGCAACGAGCGCGGCGACCGCAACGGCTTCCACGCCCTGCCGCCCGGCATCACCTGCGCCAACCTGGGTGGCGAAGGGGATGTCCGGTCGGTGGTGCTCTCGCCGGAGATCTCGTGGTGGCACGTGGACTGGCTGCGGGAGATCACCTCGCTGCCGATCGTGCTCAAGGGCGTGCTGCACCCGGCCGACGCTCGCATCGCGCTCGACCACGGCATCGACGGAATCATCGTCTCCAACCACGGCGGGCGGCAGCTCGACACCACACCGGCCACATTGGACAGACTGCCGGCGGTAGTGAAAGCGGTCGAGGGCGCGATACCGGTGTTGATGGACGGCGGGGTACGGCGGGGCACCGACATCGCCAAGGCGATGGCGCTCGGGGCGGCGGCGGTCGCGATCGGGCGGCCGGCGTTGTGGGGGCTCGCGGTCGACGGGCGCGACGGTGTGACCCAGGTGCTGGAGTTGCTGCGCAAGGAACTGGTCAACGCCCTGACGTTGCTGGGAAGCGAGTCTCCGGGGCATCTCACGAGGGATCAGGTGGAGCCTTGAAGGTCATCGGCGTGGGGGTCGGGCGGACCGGTACCCTCTCATTGAAGGCCGCGCTGGAAATCCTGGGTCTTGGGCCCTGTTTCCACGGGCGGCATGTGCTCGACCATCCCGAGCGGCTGCCCGGCTGGCTGGCCGCCGCCCGCGGCGAGACCGTTGACTGGGCTGGATTGTTGGCCGGCTATCAGTCCACTGTGGACTGGCCTGCCGCCGCGTTCTGGCGCCCGTTGGCCGAGTTCTACCCCGACGCCAAGTTCATCCTCACCATCCGCGAGGCCGGGGGGTGGTACGAGAGCGTCAACAAGACCATCTATCGCATGTTCGGTCGGGTCGTGCCGGACGACCACGTCGCCCACGCCCGCCGCACCGTGCCCGGCCTCGACACCTTCACCGCCTTCCACCGGCAGATGATCTGGGATGGCTTCTTCGCCGGCCGTTTCAGCGACCGCGACTACGCCATCGCCGCCTACGAGCGGCACAACGCGGCGGTTATCGGTGAGCTGCCCGCCGACCGGCTGCTGGTGATCCCGCCCGGTGCCGGATGGAAGCCGCTGTGCGATTTCCTGCGGCTGCCCGTGCCGGACGAGCCCTATCCGCACCTCAACGACCCGGAGAAGTTCTGGGCGCGGGTGCGGGCACGGGTCGCCGAGTCTCAGGCACCTTCCTGACCGACATCGATGTCCTCAGGCGGGCCAGGCCTCGCCGCAGCCGGGTCTTGGCCGTGCCCAGGGGGATCCCCTCGATGTCGGCGACCTCCCGGACGGTAAAGCCGTAGTACGCGGCGAGCACAACCGCTCGCGCCTGATCGGTCGGCAGCACGTCGAGCTGGGTTCGCATTTCTATGTGGTACCCGGCATCGGGCGCCGAGTCGGCGAAGGTGGCCACCAGCGCGGGGTCGAGCGGCGGGTCGCGGCGCAGCCGCATCGCATCGATCGCGAGGTTCCGGGTGATCGTCAACAGCCAGGAGGCCACCTGACCGCGCTCGGGATCGAAGCTCGCCGCCCGCCGCCACACCCGGACGAAGGCATCCTGGGTGACCTCCTCGGCCAGGCCGGGGTCGCCGACCATACGCAGCGCCAGGCCGTAGACCCTGGGCTCGAACCTTTGGATGAAAGCCACCAAAGCCCACGGATCCCCGCCAACCATCGCCGCGACGAGGGCTTCGTCCGTCACTCATTCAACCACGCATGAAAACGCTTAGTGGTTCAGCAGTTGCCTTTTGTCGGGCTTGCCCGCTTCGGTGAGCGGGACCTCGTGGACCACCGTGATCGTCCTGGGTTGGCTGTTGGCGCTGAGCCGCAGGTGGATGAGGTCGCGCAGCTCCGCCTCGTCAGGTACCAGGCCTCCCACCGGCACGATGAAGGCGTGGATCGCCTCGCCGGTCACCGGATCCGGCCCGCCCACGGCAAACGCTTGCGCCACAAGGGGATGGCTCGCCAGCACCTGCTCGATCGCTCCGGCATACACCACCTCGGCGTTGACCATGATGACGTCACGCTCGCGGCCGACAAGGTGCAGGAGCCCTTCCTCGTCAAGGAATCCCACGTCCCGGGTGTCCAGCCAGCCGTCGTCGAGCAACACCTCGGCCGTCCGCTCCGGGTCCTCCCAGTAGCCGTCCATCATGTGCGGGCTGCGTACGTGGATCACGCTGTTCCTGAGCTCGATCTGGACATCCGGCACCGGCCGGCCGGCCGTGTCCTCGTGCCCGGCCGCGATCTGCTCCGGGCTGAGCATCGAGATGATCCCGGCCTCACCCTGCCCGTAGCCCTGCCACACCACCGGCCCGAGCCGCTTGGTCGCGCTGCGCAGCAGCGTGGGGCTGGCCGGGGAACCGCCCAGCATCAACGCCTCCAGGCTGCTCAGGTCATGCTCGGTCTGCAGGATCTCGTGCAGCCGCGCGGGATGCATCATCGTCGCGGTGGGCCGCAACTTCTCGATCGTCGCCGCCAGATCCAGCTCCGGCCCGCTCGGCTCGTCGGGCAAGACCGCCATCCCGCCCGCCACCAGGCAACGCCCCAGGTAGGTAAACTGCACCGGCGCCGCGAGGCTTTGGTGCACAAGGCATCGGCCGAAGTGGGTCATCAGCCTGGCCAGCGGCTCCGGCCAGTGCTCCATCTGATAGGCCAGGCTCATCGCGCGGTAGCTGTGCACGCACGCCTTGGGTCGCCCGGTGCTACCACTGGTAAAAATCATCCGCGCCGGGTCCTCGGGCCGCGCCTCCATCATCTCCACCGGCTCGCCATCCAGCAGCTCGCTCAGCAACAGCGTCGGCGGCCCCCCAAGATCCCGCAATTTGCCCGGCAATAGCCCGGTCGTGCGTGGTTCGAGCGGGCTATTGCCAGGCAAATTCCCGGATCTTGGGGTGGGGCGCTCGGCCAGCACCACGTCCACTTTGGTGAGCGCGAACGCCAGCTGCTCCGGCCCCCAGGCCGGCCGGGCCGGCGCCACCCGGCAGCCGAGGGCATGCGCCGCGAGATGTGCCGCATACGCTTGGGGCGTAAGCGGAAGCAGCACACCGACCCCTACGCCGCGGCGCAGCCCGGCCTCGTGCATGGCCCCGGCGATACGCCTGACCATCATCAACAGCTCGCCGCGCGAGACGACCACGCCGCCCCGCTCGATCGCCGGCTCGTGCGGCGCTTTACTCAGAGCGGCCAGCACCGGCTCAGGAAACAGTCCATGCACACCACTAGTACGCGTGATGACCGTGGGAAGGTTTCAGGTTCCATCGGAGTCTTAATGATGATCTATGGGGACTAGGTTATGCTTCCCCGGTTCATGACTATGCGCTTGACCGGAAAGGCTTGGCCGAAAAGCTTGACCGGAAAAGGAGCCACCGCTATGAAGCTAACAATTCAGCGCGTCCAGAATGAAAAGTTCTATGGCAAGACGAGAACCGTCGAATTCGGTGTCACGTTCACGCTGCTTCTTCTACCGGAGGAAAAGCAGCGAATCGATTATTATGACCTCAACTCGTATGAGGTGACGTCACCGGCCGATTGCGACAGCGTAGCGTTCAATCCACCCGCGAGCGCATGCTCAATACCGACCTACACCCTTGCACAGCTGCACAGCGGTGTCCTATTTGCGCCACCGATCGGCGGCGTGCCCAGCGTCCCCGTGACGGTCTTAAGGCTGAGCGCAATGCTTCATGCCGAGGACGATGTGAAACAAGGTTGCGAACGGCTGGCCAACGTCATCGAAAATCTCGTGCACTACCAAGGTCAGCTTGAGTTACTGTATGAAATCGAATAGTCGTCGCCGGCAGCTGCCGGGCCCGGAGGGTCTGGTGTGGACGTCGGTCGCCGATGGTGTGGGTGGATCTGGTCACTGCCTGTGAGCATCCCCGTCTGTGCCCGCACCGCGGGAGGCGGGCGCGGCGATCGATAGGGCTTTGCCTACTCCTGGGGAGGTAGGTACCTTCCTGGGCATGGACTCCATATCGGGGAGCGTCGTTTTCCGCATCCTCGGTCCGCTTGAGGCCATTGTGGACGGTGGGGCGGTGGTTTTTGACCGGCCCCAGCACCGAGACCTGCTCGGGCTTTTCCTTCTCCAGCCCAACCGGCTGATCACCGTCGAGCAGGTGATCGAGGCGATGTGGGGTCCGGCTCCGCCCAAGACCGCCACGGCGCAGGTGCACAACATGGTCTCGGCCCTGAGGAGTGCCCTGCGCCAGGACCCGAAGACCACCCCGATCGTCCGGCGGCGTTCGGGTTATGTGCTGCCGCTTGAGGATGAGGGCTGCATCGACTTGTGCCTGTTCGAGCGGATGACGGCGGCCGGGCAGTGGCGTGCGGCGCTTGAGCTTTGGCGCGGCGACCCGCTCGCCGACGTCCAGGCTCCCTATGCGGCCAGTGCCCGGCCGGCGCTGCGGGAGAAGCGGCTGCTGGCGCTGGAAGCACTCTTCGAAGTCGAGCTGGAGCAGGGCCGGCACGCGGCGGCGGTGCCGGAGCTGACGGCGGCGGTGGCCGACAACCCGCTGCGCGAGGGGCTGGTCGGCCAGCTGATGACGGCACTCTACCGCGGTGGCCGCCAAACCGAGGCGCTGCGGGTGTTCCGGGAGACCCGCGCCCGCCTGGCCGAGGAGCACGGCCTCGATCCCGGCCCGGCCCTGCGAGAGCTGGAACGGCTGGTGCTCAAGGCATCGCCGGACCTCGACCCGCCGCTGCGAGTCAGGCTCGAGACGCCCGCGCCGCCCGCGCCGTTCGTGGGTCGGCGGGCGGCGCTCGACCGGGTCCGCGAGGTGCTGGCGAAACCTCAGGCGCGCCTTGCCATCTATGGTCCGCCGGGGGTGGGCAAGACGGTGCTGGCGCTGGCGGTCGCCGAGCAGCTGCGCACCGCCTTCCCGGACGGGCGGCTCTTTGTCGACCTGGGTGGGCCCGGTGGTGGGCCCACCTCCCGGGACCTGGTGGGGATGCTGCTGCGCGGCTTGGGGGTGGACGGCTCGGCGGTGCCGGATCCTACGGGCGAGCGGATGCTGCTGCTGTCCCACCTGGTGAGCGAGCGGCGGCTGCTCCTTTTGCTGGACAACGTCTCCGGCGAGGGGCAGGTGCGTGAGGTGCTCGACGCGGCCTGGCATGCGGTGCTGCTCACCAGCCGGGAACGCCTTGCCGCCCTTGACAATACGATGCACCTTCGGCTGCCCATGCTCGACGACCCGGCCACCGTGGAGCTGCTGGCCGGGATCGCCCCGGAGCAGACCGCGGCCGATCCCCTTGGCGCGCGGGAGATCGCGCGGTTGTGCGCGGGGCTGCCCCTGGCCGCGCGGCTGGCCGGGGCCAAGCTCGCCGCCCATCCACATTGGACCGCGACCCTGCTGGCCGAGCGCCTCGCCGACGAGCGCCAGCGCCTCGACGAGCTGCACCTGGGCGACCGGACGGTGCGGGCCAGCATCGAGCTGAGCTATGCCGCCCAGCCGGCCGAGCGGCAGCGGGCGCTGCGCGTGCTCAGCGTGCTCGGTCCGGCGGGCAGCGATCCGTGGCTGCTCGCGTCGGTGCTGGGCATCACCGAGGAGGCCGCCTTCGATCTGTGCGAGGAGCTGGTGGCCGCGCAGCTGCTCGAGGCGGTAGGCGGGACGGTCACCGGATACCGGATGCACGATCTCATCCGCGCCTACGCGCGCGAGCGTTTCGACGCCGAGGAGCCCAGCGGGGCCGAGGCGGCGATCGCCGCCACCGCCGCCGAAACCTATCTGGCGGTCGCGATGGTGGCCGAGCAATCACTGGGATGGCAGGGCGTTCATCCATGCGGTCGGCTTTTTTCCGGGTACCCGATAAGAATCGAAGAAGCGAAAAGAACCCTGCCCGACGATGTCGACCCTGCTCGATGGCTGTCAGGGCACCGCGCCGGCCTGGTGGCGGTGACCACCCGAGCCCACGCCGAAAGACTTTGGGCACACACGTTCTCGCTCGCCCGCGCGGCGGCGCCCGCGCTCGAGGCGGGCGGGCATTACGACGAGTGGCTTCAGATCGGAGGGCTGGGCCTGGACGCGGCGGAGCGGGCGGGCGAGCCGGAGTGGATGGCGTCGATCAATGCGGGTCTCGGCACGCTGCACCACTACCGGGCGGACTTCGCGCGCTCGCGCGAGTGCCTGGAGCGGGCGCTGACCGTCTGGAGTGGACGGTCGTCGCGGCGGGAGGCGGCCTACGCCGAGCTGGTGCTGGCGATGACCAACCGGGCCATGGGCGAGACCGGTACGGCGATCCTGCTGGGGTCGGCGTTGGACACCGGTGTGGCCGAGGGCGACGAGGTGCTCGAGGTGGAGGCGCTACGCTGCCTGGCCTGGGTCGACCGCGACTCCGGGCTGCCCGAACAGGCCTGCGCCAGGCTGCGCCGGGCGGCCGACCTTCTGTCCAAACTGGACGAGAAGTCGGATCGGCTGCGCGGCTATGTCCTGCACGACCTGGGGGTGATGGTGAACGACCTCGATGACCACCCGGGCGCGATGGCGATCCTGGAAAGGGCGTTGGGGCTGTTCACGCGGCTCGGCGACCCGCACTGGCGGGCCTTGACCCTTTGCCGGCTCGGCGAATCGGCCGAGGCCGCGGGCCGGCAGGTCGGCGCGATCGAGCGTTTCCTAGCCGCGCGCGAGGTCTTCCGCGCCATGCACGACTTGAAGGGCGAGGGGCACGTGCTGCTGCGCCTGGGCCGCCTGCACACGGCCGCCAGCCAGTACGAGCGCGCGCGGGAGTTCCTCGACCGGGCCGCCGCCATCCACCACCGCGCCAGCCAAGGGCTCGACCACGCCTACGTCCAGGTGGCGCTGGGCGAACTGTATGAGGCGCAAGGGGATTACGCGCAGGCGCTGGAGGCCTTCGAGCGGGCCTCGCGAAAGCTCGACCGGGCCCGCGGAAACCGTTGGGAGCGAAGGGCTCGCACCGGCATCGAACGGCTCAGCACCAGGCGCATAGCGCCCGAATGGGTTTTCGGTGAGTACCCTACCGCAGGGTAGCCCCTCATGATTCGATTGAAAAGTTTAGCGGTGTCGATGGCTGGCGCGCGCTGGCATCGGCCCTGCTCGTCGCGGCACCGGCCAAATGACGGGCAGACGCCACCGGCACCGGCGTCCCTGCCGACGGCCGGCTGCATCTCATGACTGGATGGCCCGTCCGCGTCAGCCTTGCGGGCGGGCTATCCCTACGAGGGTATATTAATCGGGTTGATGATGTCGGCGGCCACTGTGAGCAGCGTGAACGCGCCGAATATCAGGATGATGGCGTACGTCAGAGGCATCATCTTGTAGTAGTCGACCCGCCCCGGATCCGCCTTGCCCAGCCGCGCATAGAGCCAGGAGCGCACCTTCTCGAACCAGGCGATCGCGATGTGCCCGCCGTCGGCCGGGAGCAACGGCAGCAGGTTGAACAGGCCGATGAAGAAGTTCAGCGCCGCCAACATGAGGATCATCTGCGGGATCAGACCGCGCTCGAAGAGCACGCCGCCGATGTGGGTGGCGCCGATGACGCTCACCGGCGTCTCGGGGTCACGCTCCGCCCCGGTCAGCGACGCGAACAGCGCCGGGATCTTGGCCGGCAGGCGCTGCAGGGACATGAAGGTGCTCTCGAACATCAGGCCGGTCTGGTCGATCGCCAGCGGCACCGCCTTGATCGGGCCGGCGGTCGTCTGCGGGACCACCGGGGTGATACCGATCGTGCCGACCTGCTCCAGATCGTTGTCGGTCAGCTTCTCGACGGTCATCTTGGGGTCGTTGACCACGGAAAGCTTGACCCGCTCGGTCATCGGCAGCACCACCGCGTCGGTGTAGACCTGGCCGCCCCGCTCCCAGGCCAGCTCCACCCGCTTGCCGCCGGAGGCGCGGATCTTCTGGGTGAGCGCGTTCCAGCCCGAGATCCTCTCGCTGTTGACCCCGATGATCACATCGCCGGGTTGCAGGCCCAGCTGGGCGGCCCCGCTGACCGGGTCCTGACCCGGGGTGCACTCGACCAGGCGCTTGGTCTTGGGGTCGACGTTGAACTCCAGCTCCACGCAGGGCTGGACCCTGTCGATGCGGACCGGCTCGGCCTGCAGCTTGGCCCGATCGTCGAGCGGGGTGAACGCGAACAGTCCCCATAGGATCAGGATGCCGAGGATGAAGTGCGTGATGGACCCGGCGGCCAGGACGATCGTCCGTTTCCACACCGGATATTTCCACATTACCCGCGGCTCGTCCTCGGGAGCGACGTCATCGTCCTGCGGCGTCATCCCCACGATCTTGACGAAGGCGCCGGCCGGGATCCCTTTGACGCCGTATTCGATGTCGCCGCGGCGGAACGACCACAGGGTCGGGCCGAAGCCGATGAAGAAGCGGGTCACCTTCATCCCGAAGGCCCGCGCGCTGAGGGCGTGACCGGCCTCGTGAAGAGCGACGGAGATGAGGATGCCCAGGGCGAACAGGATCAGCCCGATCAGATAAATCATGCTACGTCGTCCTTCATCGCGGCAGTCGGCTGCCCTCGACAATACCCGCGCCACCAAAGCGCTACCCGCCTCCGGCCGTTCACCCCCGGCCAGTGGGTCATGTCAATACAAATTTATGTAAAGATTTCGATTCAGCGAGAGGGGTTCACCCGGTGTGAGCGCCTAATTGACGCCATGTCGTCATCTCTCAGCTTGCGCAGAACCGCCCTTGTGGTGGCCGTACTGGCGATGCCGGGACTCACCGACGCGGGGCTGAACACGCCGGTGCGGGCCACTGAGCCCACAAGGCCGGTGGCGGCTCGGCTGCTTGCCGGCTCGTCACCGGCGGTACGGCTGCCCCAGCCGTCCCTACCGACCGGCAACGCCGCGACCGCTGTGCCGGCATCCCCAGCGCAGAGTACTTCAAGGCGAGAAGTGGATCCGGCGCGGGAGATCGCGGCCCGGCGCGACGCGACGACGGAGGCCTACGCCAACGGCGATGGCACCGAGACCGTGGTGCTTCACACGGAACCGGTGAACTACCGGCCGGCACCCTCGGCGGCCTGGGAGAAGATCGACAATATGACGCGGCGGGACGGATCGTCGCGTCGCACATCTCGAACGAGCCGTGGACGTGCGTAACTCACGACGGTCGCGGCCGGCCGGTTGAGGTGAAGTATCCGGCGTTCGGCGGGCAGCCGGCCCGCACGATGACGACTGCCTACGCGGTGGACCCGGACGGGAGTGGGCCGAAGGGACCATCCGTGGCTTTCAACACCGTGTCGGACAGCAACGGGATGGTGACTTCGGAGACCGATATGCTGGACCGGACCGTGTCGTATCGGGACGTTTTCGGGAATGTGACGACTTCCGGGTACGACATCATGGGTCGAGAAACCGTCCAGAATGGACCTGCCGGTCTCATCGAGAAGTCCTACGACAAGGCCGACCGCGTCGTGCAAGTCAAGCGCGCCGGCGTGGTCCAGGCGACCGACCTCGTCTTCAACGCGACCAGCGGCCGGCTCGAGTCGGTGGTCTATCCCGTCAACGGAACGAAGGGAACGTTCGGGTACGACACCTTGGGAAGGCCCAACAAGGTCACGTGGGCGAAGGTCGGCGCAGCGACAATCACCGGTCATGAGGTGACGCGCAACGCGATCGGAGATGTCGCCACGCAGGTCGTCGACGGCAGTGACTATCACGCCGGTGATGACTTCTTCTACGACAAGGCTGGGCGTTTGTACGACGCCTACGTGCCGGGCCGGCGGGTACAGTACGAGTTCGGCACGCTCACTACGACCGCCTGCGGCGCAAGCGTTTTGACCGCGGCTGGAGCGAACACCGACCGTACAAAGCAGACGGTGACGCCCGGCGGCGGTGCCGCGGTGGTGACGAGCTACTGTTACGACCGCGCTGATCGCCTGATGTCCACATCGGATGGTGCGGTCGGCGTGGTGACCTACGACGGGCATGGGAATGCCACTTCGATCTTTGGCGAGGTGCACGGGTATGACGCGGCCGACCGCCACCTGTCGACGGTGAAGGGTGCGACGACGGTCAGCTACACGCGGGACGCCACGGATCGGATCGTCGAGCGCAAGCTCAACGGTGTAACGGTTTCCCGTTACGGCTCAACGGGTTCCGGCGACACCGCCGATTTTGTGACCAACACCGCCAACCAGGTGCAGCAGGTGATCCTCACGTTGCCCGGTGGCGCCCTGCTCACCGCGCAGGCGTCGGGGAACGTATGGTCCTACCCGAACCTGCACGGCGACATCGTGGCCACGGCCGGGGCGGACGGGCTCAAACAGGGCGCCACAGCGACCTATGACCCGTTCGGCAACCAGATTGGCGGTGCGCTGCCGGACAACACCTTGGGCAACCTGGACTACGCCTGGCTCGGGCAGCATCAGCGGCCGCTGGAGCACGAGGGCGGGTTGCAGCCCATCATCGAGATGGGTGCGCGGCAGTACTCGCCACTGCTGGGCCGCTTCATCGAGGTCGATCCGGTCGATGGGGGAAGCGCCAACGACTACGACTACGTCAACGGCGACCCGGTCAACAACTTCGACCTGGCCGGGCGCTGCAACTCGGTCGCGCCCTGGTGCATCATCGGCATCCTCAAGGGAACCGAACGCCTGCCCTCCAGATTCACGCGCTACCTGCGCGACCGGTACCCGAAGCGCAGCAACCTTTTGATCAGCATCACGATCGACGGGAAGCGGCGCCGGGCCCTGCGGGTCGGGAGTTGTTCGGCGGGAACGAACTTCCTGTCCACCTTCCGCAACGCCTGCAAAGTGCACGACCTCGGCTACGATCTGTTGCGGTACTTCAACTCCAAGGCGCGCCAATACGGTTGGAAGGGCCGCGCGTCACGGGCGGCGATCGACTTGCTGTTCGCGTACGACACCCACCATGCCTGCGAAAGCCGGATTCCCAAACCAGGCTGCCGGTCGATCGCGAAACTCATGTATGTGGGCGTGACCCTCAACAGCATCAAGCAAAAATACGGCCCGCCGTGATCCCGCCGGCCGGGGGCGACCCCTTTGGGTCACCCCCCCGGCTCAGGGCTCGTCGGTTTGAGGGTCGTCGCGGGTGGTCCAGGCGAACTCGACAGGTCCGGTTTGCTGAGACAACAGGTAGCTCGTGAGCCGCTGTCCCGCAACGCGCTCAATGGTGTCGGTCGTGGGCCGCGCGAACCCGAGCGCGTCGTACAGGCGCATGCGATGCAACCTGACGATGGTGAGCGCCAGGTCGGCGTATTCATCGGATGCGGAGGCCACGCCCCGGGCACTCACCGCCAACACGGCGGCGACAATTGCCACGGCCAGCCAGATGATCCCGGCCGGGACCGGGCTGGCGTGCCCGTCCAGAAGCAGCAGTGCCCAGGCCGGGGTAGCCAGCGCGAAGATAAGCGCCTGGACCCGCAGGACAATCACTGTCGACTGATCGGTGAGACTCTTGCGGCTCTCCTCCGGCAGCACCGCGACCAGCGGCCCCCAAGTCGATTCCAGGTCCAAACCGTACATCAAATGCACACGTTGATCGACGGAATGGAATGAGTTGCCGATCCTGGTGGGCAGCACGACTGGGCCGCGCGGGTAGCGGTTGCGCAGCAACCACTCGTGGCGGTGCCGGCGCACCTGCCGCAGCCAATTGACGGTCGGGTTAGAGTGCGGCGTGGTCACGGCGAGGTTCAAGCGGTTGCGCCGCCAATGCCGCCACTGGCAACCCAGCCATGCGATGGGCCACAACCATCGACGACGGAGCCAGCTCCCTCCCGTGAGAATGTCGAACACGCCGGGCGCCAGGCGATTGGCCAGCAATGCCGATCCGATGACGACAGCGACGGCGACGAGCGGCCCGGTGACGGCGATGCTTGGTTGCACGTCGGCGTGGCACCAGATGGGCTTGTAGGCCGGGTCCTTGCATACGGTCGGGGAAATTCCGTGAAGCAGCAAGTAAATTGTCGCGCTGGTAAGCCAGAACATCGTCGCCGCTCCGAACGCGGCGGACCGCCAGCGACCGGACCAGGATTCCAGGACGGCGTTGACCAGAGCATCCGTCACGATGTCACCGGCACGAGTGCCATGCTGTGCTCCGGGCACACTCCATCCAAGAACGGGCCATAGTTGTCACCGGGCTCGGTTTTTGGGCAGCCATCCGCCGGACATCGCCAGATCACGGCATTTGGCCCCTGCGTTCCGGGATTGGGCAGACCGAGGTTTTGCCGCCCGGCCTCGAGAGTGTCGTCGAATATCCGGCGCAAGACCGGATGCGCGTAGGCCAGATCGGTGAGCGCATCCATGACCTGGTCGCCGCGACAGGTGGTGTCGTCAAGCATCCTGCCCACCTGCTCGGCGACTTCGTCGGGTACCTCGGGCCATCTCTCGTGCGTGACGAGCAGGTGCAGCAGCCGGCGCGCGCGGTCGGGTTCGGACGATGGAGGGGCATCCGACGATTCTGCCAATGTGTCCTCCCTCAGTCGGCCGTAAAGCCATTTCGTTCGGTAATAGTGCATTGGTAGATCCGAGTTCGTCACCGGCCGTTCAGCCGGTTGACGTCAATATGCTCTCTCCGTGACGCTGGCGCTACGTTCCGTTTCCTAGTCGTATTGATGGGGCAGATGGAGGTATATCCGGTCGAGATAGAGCTCGACGCATCCGAGAACATGGTCCGGATGCGCCGGCGCGGCAAGGATCGCAGCCTCGTCGAGGACGGTGCGGCGCTGAGGGAAGCATGGGTCGAAGGTCTGCGCGAGCTTCCGGGGCGGCTTCGCAAAGCTCAACTGGACGACGACGACCGCAGGGCGTGGCAAGCGCGCAAGATGCTGTTGCCCGAGGATCTGTTCGACAAGTTCAGCGAGGCGTTGGCTCGGTTGGAGCCGGGCACGCAGATCCAGATCAATCTCAGCGTGAAGGGCGACGAGAAGTACCTTCACCTGCCTTGGGAGTTGATCAGCCTGCCGGTCTTCGTCGGCGGCGACCGGCGGCACAATGCCAACCCGCCGGAGATCGGGCGGAGACTCCTGCTCCGGCATCCACAGGTGTCATTGTTCCGACACATTGGTGCGGAGGATCGGACCCGCGATCACGGCGGACGCAAGGTCGGTGTGTGCATAGCGACGTCGTTGCACGGTCGGCTCACCGGACCCGACGGTCGTGTGGTCGAGATACCGGACGCGTCCGATCCGGGCTGGGACCTCGTCGACCAGCTGCAGCAGGTGGATGGCGGGAGGCTGCCGGCCTACCAGATCGGCCCGGCTCGGCCGAACGTTGTCGACCTGTGCCGCGGGCTGTCCGACGGCACTTTCGGACTCGTCTACTTTGGACACCATCTCGAAGGGCAGGGTCTTGTCCTTGCGGCCCAAGGTGATCCGGCACGATTCGAGGTGATCGCGGCGAAGGACCTCGGCGAGGTCCTGGTGGGCGCGGGCGTGCAGTGGGCGGTCCTCGCCGCGTGCCGGTCGGCGGTGATGACTGGCGACTCCGGTTCCTTCGCCAGCTCGCTGGTGCGTTCCGGCGTGCCGGTGGTGGTGGCGATGCAGGGCGATGTCAACTCTCTCGCCGCAAGCGCGTTCCTGCGGGCATTCCTTGGGAACCTGACCGATTCCGGCGATGTCGGCCAAGCGCTGGCCGCCGGTCAGCAGGCGATGCCGGACGCCGAGGCGGTCCTTCCGGCCATCTACACGAGCCGGCATGAGCTCACCGTGCTGAGGCCTGCCCTCCGGGGGGCCCGCAAGGCGATCGGCTGGTGGGCGCATTGGGTGCCGGCCGGTTGGACGCCCGGCGCGGTCAAGGGCGCCACCGACCGGACAGAGACGATAAGTGATCGCCTGAAGGCTCGCTTGGACGTTCTATGGGGACTGGACCGTACCGCGTTGACGTCGGTGGTGGCCGACCTGCCCGGGGCCGATCTCGCATACGCGCTCAACGACATGGAACGGTATGCGTACGAGGCTTCGGACAGGCCGAAGCGGCGCTGGTTCAAGCTCAACGGGCGAGCGCCCGCACCCGACAGCTTGCGATCGCTTGCGCGTGCGATAGACGACCCGGCCTGGGAGGGCTCCTTCGAGGAGGACGAGCAGGGCCGCCGGATCGGCATTGTGGTGGCCCTGACCGTCGATGGCGCCGGTGACTTGGCCGCTTTCGCCGGCGCGCGCTCCCTCGCCGAGCTCCGCGACCACGAGTTGTCCGGTGGCGCGCTCGTGTACCAGATCACCGCGGCCGACAACATCGCCGCTATCCTCGCCGCCGACCGGCTGGGAACCGTCCTGGCGCAAACCGCCGGCGGAAGCCGCTTAGGTTGCACCGTGTTGACTCGTGTCACGCACCGCTTGGCGCCTAACGAGTTCGCCGCGCCGGAACCGGTGCCGGGGGAGGTGCTTGCCCCGGTCGTCGGCGAATTGGCCCGGCAGCTACGAAGTCTCGGACTGGCACCGGAATGGGATGCGCCGGTCGGCCCGAGTGCCCCGCCTGGCGCCGGCAAAGTGCCGGTCCTGCCGGCGCACGAGATGGCCGAACGGCTGGTGGACGAACTCAACGCCGGCGTCCTGCCGGTGGGATTGGACGAGCGCCGGTTCCTCCGGCTCGTCGGAGAGCTGATGCCGCGCTACCGGTGGGCGTTGCTGCGGCGGCATTGCGTGTTTCGGGAAGGGCGGGCAAGGTACGCCGGTCTCGCCGCCGCCGTCGACTTCGACAATGACCTGAGGGAGTGGCTGACGGGCGTGGACGAGTCGGCGGAGAATCTGGCCGATATCGCCGGCCGGGTTCCGACCGACTGGGTTGATCGTGACGCCATGGACACCATCGGTTTGTGGCTACGGGACATGGGCAAATCCGCGGCGACCGTGAAGGAATGGCTGGGCCGGGGCGGCGGCGAGATTCTGGAAATCGTCGAACAGCTCGACAGCGCGATGCCGACCCGGCGCCCGGCCGACCTGATCTCCCCGGCGACGGTGGCGCCGCTTAGGCGGTGTGGCGTTCTCGGCCGGATCGCGGACCTCCAAGCCTGGCCGGCCCTGACGCTTGAGGCACAGGCAGCGCTGATCCACCAAAGCGCCATGTCACCCGAACTTCTCGCCGCGGTGTCGGGGCTTCCCTCAGCGGCACAGCGACTGCTCGGGTTCGATCCCTCCGCCGACGTTGATTCCGACGACGCCGACCGCTTGCATGCGGTGCGGCAGATCCTCAGACCCACCAATCTTTTTCGAAGGGGCAGCAATGCTGGCTGACTGGTACTTTTGCTCTGCCATCAAGATGGCACCGGCACAGACCGCCATCTACTTGGACATCTTCGAGTCCCTTCGATTTGCCAACAGCCGGGGCAAGGACCTGAACAAGCCTGGTGAGGAGGTTGTCTCGGCGGCGTTGAACGAGCTTCTCAAGGCCGAGCCTTGGATCATCGAGTACGCGTTTCCTCTCCTGCTGGAGCTCGGGCGGTATCACGGCCCCGAGGAACAGGTCGGTGAGCGGGTGCGCAGGCTCGTCCGGGCGGTGGTGGACGAGGTATCCCATCCGTCGCTGCAAGCACAGTTGCGCCAGCTGGCCGATAGTGCACTTGTGCCGCAGGGGAACACCGAGAAGCTGCTGTCGGGGCTCGATCAGGCGGCGGAGTCGGTGGCGGCGTTGACCCCCCGGGAGCCGTTGCCGCAGCCCTATATTGACCTGGCTGAGTTTCTTCCCGAAGTCATCCTGCTCTCCATCCTGTTCGACCGGGCGGCGGTGGACGCTCCGGCGGTGGGGCTTCGCGTCGTGGGTGACGGTGCCCTACCGCTGATCGAGCGAGCGTTGCGCAACGAGTACGGGCGCTTGCCGTTGCTGTTGGCCGCGCGGACCGTCGCCCGGGTGACGAGTCCGGGGTCACCCGCTCTGCTCGGCCGGCTGTGGGACAGTCGTGCCGGCGCCGCGGAGGTTGAACCTGATCTTCTGTCGGCGTGTGTGGAAGCGACGTTCGGCCGGCCGGGCGAGAACGCCGCGGGCTGGCTGGATGCGATTGAAGCCGAGTCGGCGACCTTCGCGGTGCTGGAACGCTACCACCCGCAGAACAGGAACACAGGGTCGCGCGCCTACTTTCGTTTGTGCGGAGACACGCTCCCCGAGCAGCACGGCACGCGTCGCGGCATGGTCTTGGCCCTATGGCATTGTGTGCTGTGGGAATACGCTGGCCGGGTCGCGCCTGCGGAGGCGGCGGCCCGCCTGGCCAGGTGGTGGCGGGCGCCGGATGCTCATTCATCGGACCAGACACTCGCCGTGTTTGCCCCGTTGGATCCGGCGGAGCTCGAACGCTTGAAGCGGGATGTCGGGGTTCTGCTGCTATTGCGCGGTACAGGTACCGGTTACGGCAAGGCCACAGTTGAGGTGAGTGCCGGGTCCGTCAACGATATCGACGCGGACGTCGCCGCCGCCGTTTACTCGCCTTGGCTGGGCCGCGTCGCCATACGGGACCAGCACAGGAAGAAATCCACCTCTGTGTCGGACAACTACCCGTTGGCCGGGCAGCCCGCCGCCTTCATCAGGCTGCTGTCGGCCGTGCACACCGTCACATCGGTGATGCGCGGTGCATTTCCATGCGACGAGTTCCTGGAGTTGCTGCTGCACGGCGCCGATGTGCTGACCGAAAGCCGGATACATGACCAGCTCAAGAAACTTCGCACCGGAAGGGTTCCCAAGAATCGCGCGTTGCGCGACCCCATCGCGGGTCTGGCGCTGTACGTCCTTGGCGTCGAGCAGCGAGCCGGCGGCGGGAGGCTCCCCGAGATTCATCCGCGCAAGCTGGCGGAGTTCCTCGTTCGGGCCAGCGATCCGGAACAGTCTTACGGTGTAGCGGCGCGCCCGGAAGAGTCACGCAAGCTACTGACGATCGCCGCACACCTGACAGCGTCGGAGTGGATACAAGACGTCTCGTCGGCCGGTGGCGATCCGGCCGACGACGACCTGCAGGGCCGGTGGTTCAAGGGAGAATCCGGACCCGAACCCGCCTATGTGGTGATTTCCACGGCGATGGAACGAGTCCGCGATTGGATGGAGCGCAATCCGCGCGACGAGCGGGATCCGGATGGAGCGCGGCCGGAGCTGGAAGTCGCCAAAACGCTGGAGATACCCGCGTTGCTCTCGGTTGAGCTGGGGTACCGGGTCGACCGGTCGCCGTGGTCGTGGCAGCGCACCATTGCCAGTACACAAGACGCCATCTCATTCCGCCGAGTGCTGCTCTCCGAACGGCTCCCGGTCGAGCGATGGCTTGGTGACCGGATGCCGGAGACCCGCATCGCCAAAAGCGAGGACGACCGAAGCACCTTGACGCGCATCGCTTTGCTCACCGAACGGCTCGCGGCCTTGTTCGCCGGACCGGCCGGCAGCCCGGCCAACCGGTTCGAAGAGTGGCTGGACGACTGGCTCAACGCCGTCGAGGCCATCCACGACGTCGAAGACCTGTCACGCTCGTTGCGTATCCGGATGATCCAGCTTCTGGATCTGCCGGCCGATGCCAGAGTCCCGCAAGACATACGGCGGCAAGCCTTGGAGACGATGGTCTATCTCATCGCCGAGTTCGGTGGTGGCACGCCGCGCGACTACCGGATGATGTTCGAGCGCTTGGCCCAATCGGGCGACAAAGCGGTGCTTCCCTCCAGCCTGCTCAACGATCTGCGGTACCAATGGCTCTATGCGATCCAGCAGCGGCACCTCGGATTCGATCAGCGGTCGGAGGTCCGCAGCCCGTGGGTGGTGCATGGGCGCTCACGCAGCCACCAGCTGACCGATGCCATGACGCGTCGTTTCGTGTACCGGGTCGCACCCGCCAATCTCGAGTGGAGCGGCGACTCGTTGGGGCACAAGCTGACGCGCTTGTGGCACGAACTCCGGAAAGCGCCGCCGTACACATTGGTGGAGCACGAAACCGCGGACGCTGACATAGATCTGCGGCGGACCGTGTCGATCGTGGTCGATCGCACCAATGACAAGGTCCGCACCCTGACCGTCCCCGAGTTGCTGACCCGCACCGCGGACACGGCCGAGGAGGTTCACGACCGCTTCGCGGCGCACGCGGAGCCGAGCAAGGGCTACAGCCTCGGGGTGGGGGTGGTCTGCGGCCCGGGCGTTGAGGATCGAATCCTGATCAACTGTGGAACCGGCGCCGGCATCGCGGCCCCGTCATCACCCGGGGTGTCACCGGGCGATCTGGTCGGGGTACGGCTGCGGGCGCAGGACGCGGCGTCAGAGGTGGTCCGCAGGCTGGCGCTGGAGCCGCAGCCCGGCGTGGTGCGGTGGGCGAGTCTGGATCTGCCGGGCTTCCAGGATGGCAACCGGGTGGGCAGTGTCACTATCAGCGTCGAACAGGATCCGGTGCTTCACCGCGATGCCACAGTCGACGAGGCGGAGTTCACGCGCCGCTGGGATCCCGACATCTCGCGTGGCTTCGGCCGTCCCACGATTGAACAAGTCGACGTCGAGGCCCAATGGTCCGAGCACGACAACACCTGGCTACCGGTGGACCGTTCCATGCCTGAACTGCTTGCCGCCAAGATGCGTTTCACGGACGCCAACGGCGGCCCCGCCGAGGTTCTCGTTGTCGTGGGCCCGGTTGTCCAACCGCACGGATGGTCGTGGCGCGTGTGCACGTCACCCGGTCTGGTCTATGTGCTCACGGAGAACGACTTCCTTCCCGCCGATCGGCAGCGGCTGCAAGAGCAATGGCTGCAGGAGCAGCTGGGTAGCAAGGCATTCGAGGGTCTGCTGCTGCATGTGGGATTGGTCGAGGACGGCGGCAAGCCGGTATTGCGGTTGCTGGCTGAGCCGCCGGTCGGTGCGGAGCGGTTCTGGCCGAATCCGGCCGCCGGCCCGTTTGACGACCGCAATCTGCGGTGGCGGGAGTTCTTCCGCCGGCCCGATCATGTGGTCAACGCCCATTACGACGACGGGCGTTACGTCGTCGATCTCGTGGAGTTGGACTTCGGCCGGGGGCACGCTGGGCGCCGCCGACCTCGGATTCCCCACGACGATCACGGTTAGCAACCTGCCCAGTGTCAAAGAGAAAGTCCGTTGCACGATCTCCGGCGGGGAGAGCGACCTGCGGGCCGCGCGAGCCGCGGCGGAGGCACTCGTGGAGACGCGTCTGGAGGGAAAGCCGGAGCCGAGCAACTATCACCGGCACCGACGATACCGAAGGCACGAGCGGCTCACTCTCAAACGGGTTTGGAGGGGCTTCGGCCATCAGGTCCGCGCCGAGACCACCAGCGGCCTTTGTGTACAGGTGGACACCGAGTCGCTGACGCTCGACCTGGCCGACACCATCGCGGACACTTTGGTGAAAGGTCGGCAGGTGGAGGTCGTCAGGGATTCCCCTAGACCCGAGAGGTACTGGACGACGCTCGACGCCGGATCCCTGGAGCCGGCGCTCTCCGGCGGCGGACACGCCAGCTTGCAGGGAATCATCGCGGGCTGGCCCGGCGACACCGACCATCCGCAGGCGCAGTGCGAGTTGTGGGTCAAGCAGGACCAGAAAGTCTGTGTGGTACAGATTCCGCTGGCCGGTCGTCCCGCTGAACGCATGAACGCGGGCGACCTTGTCACCCTCACACGCTCGAGCGGCGGACGCTGGGAGGTGAGTGTGCGGGGGCGCTTGGTGAACACGGTGGGGCTCTGGTCGGTGCAGGACCGGACCCCGGCCGACAAACGACTGATTTACCTGGGGGTTGGTGAGGTGGATGGCCAACCGGTGGCGCTGGCGCAGGTGATGCATCAGCCGCTCCTGATTCGCGATCCCCGGGGTGCCGCGGGCGCCCGGCCGCTGGACATCATCGGCGGCCGGCCGGACCGGCTTCCAAAGTCGGTGCGGGTCACCGAGTGCGCGCGGTTCCCCGACGAGGATCAGCGGATGCGGGTACGGGTAGAGGCAAACGTTGGACGTTCGCGCCTCTACGGGCTCGCGGACCCATTCGTGGGTGAGAGACGCATGGTCGACTCCTCGATGATCGCCAGCGTCCGCCGCGATGGCTTGTTGGCGGTACGCCGAGAGATGCGACTGGTCGAACCGCGAGGAGTTTTCCGCCCGTCGTCCGTGGTGGATCCGAAACGCAAAGCCTACGAGGACTGGCTCAAGGCCGGCGATCCGCACTGGGACGAGTGCACCTACGACGTGAGCACCGGGCGGGTGCGTCTTCGGGGCCTGTACCTCGAGGAGGAAGAGACTTTCATCGACGATGTCCCGGTCCTGGACGAGGAACCGCTGTGGGTGCCCAACTCCGGCTACACCACCGAGTCCGTACGCGTTCTGCTAACCCAGCGCGATGGTCGGTGGATTGCTTCCTGCCGCCCCGCCCGCCCGATGACACTCGAGGACTTTGTCAAAGCGACCCGGCCGATCAACAGTGAAACCACGAACATCTACGGCGTTCTGCGAGTGCCGGTGTACTACGCGGGCAGCGAGACGCTGGAGTCCGGGCACCGCGGTTTCCGGTTCGAGTGGGGATATGGAAAGTCAACACTGGTGTCGCAGGACTCCCTGTCGGTGAACGGCAGGAGCGCGGATCTGTTCGCGATGTACTTCGGTGACCGGCTTCGCCGCGCCCGCTTCCGCCGGGCGAAGGCGAGAAGCGGCGGGGACGGTTACACCATGGAGATCACACCGAGCACGGACGTCGACTGGAAAATCAACCCCGAGCACGTGATCTACCGCCAGGCCAATGTGGGTGAGGGCTACCGCCTTTTGTTCCCGGTGCGTCCGGTCGTCGGACCCGATGGCCGGATGGGCGTGCGCGAGGTGCGGCGCCGCGCCACCAATCCCGACACCATCGACAAGGAGCGCAGTCACCACAAGTGGACCTCGCTGCGGCGTCCGGCCACCTTGGCGGGTGTCGGGGAGGAGATCATCCGCAGTGTCATGGAGCATCCGGAGCAGGATCAGCTGCTCGCCACCTTCGACCTCGAACGCTACCGGCGGACCGAGGGTCGCGAAGTGAGGTTCATATGGGTCAGCGAGCTCGACAAGGGAGACTTCGTGCCGATGGAAGCCGGCCGGATCAAGAAGCTGCCCAACGACTTCGTGTTGGAGTTCCGCCTCCCCAAGGACGTGTATCCCGGGCGAGCGGCCCGCAAGGTTGTCGTTCCCGTGTCGCGGCGCTTTTTCTCCCACCGGGAGAGCCTGCTGCGCCGGCTGTACGAGGTTCCGGCCAGCCCGGCCCGTGGCGGGCGCCGCGGCAGAAACGAAGAACCGGATGCGCGCGGAAGAGCCCTCGAGGGCTGGACCATGCTCGTCGAGATTCAACGCCCGGGAAGGTCGGCCGCAGCGGGGATTGTCGGATCCACCAAAAACAGCCCGGCCCGGCCGGCCGAGCTCCTGCCCGCCTATCTGCGTTCCCGCAACGGCCATTGCCTCGCTGTGGTGGCGGCCCGGCCCGGCAAAGGCAAAGTGAGGCTCGAGATGCGCCCGGGCGCAGTGTATGAGCACGAGTTCAAGGGCGATGCGCCCAACTGGCTACGAACCGGTGCCATAATCCGGCTGGCCCTCGCCGCTGACGGCAAGGTGTCGCACCATCCGGCCATCGCGAGTGACCGCCGGTACCTGGCCGGCGGCCGGGCGGTCGAGATCCTGCCCAAGAACCACCTGCTCGACCGTTCGCCGACCGTCAAGGACGCCGCGCAAGAGAGCGCGTTCACGGTGGTCGGCCTGCCGGGGCTCGGGGTCACGGCCGACTCGTTCGGGGAACGGCTTATGCGGGCAGAGGGCCCGAAGCTGGCCATGGTTGAAGGCAGCCTCCAAGTGACGGCGCTGGGCAACGGCGTCGCCGTGGGCTGGGTCGGCGTCGACGAACGCCGTCGGCCCGTCGTTGAGCGGCCGCAAGGCCCGCACGACAGCAATCCGGATGATTCGCCGAGGCTTTCCTGGTCGCAGTTGTCGTTTCGGGACTGCGGTGCGGCAAAACTGGCTGCGCTGTGCGGGAAGTCGACGCTGCATTATCACGATGAACGGACCGGCTCATGGAAGGTCGACGAGCGGACCAGCGTCGTGACAGTTGAGCGAAAGTCATTGCGGGGCAAGGATAGTGTGCCGCCACCGGTGTTCTTCGACGTGGTGGACGGTCGCTGGTCGCTGCGGTACCGCCAAGGGCGCATGGTGGAGTTCGGTTTCCCGGCCGGGATCCTGGTGGAGGAACGGATCGGGACCTCCGCCGCCGGGACGTGGTATGCGGTGGCCGGGATCGCTCGTGATGAGAGGGTGGCGATAGGCCTGTGGATCGAGTTGTCGCCCGGCCATGTCGTCGACCTGTCCGGTCACATCATGCTCACCGAGGCGAACACACCGCTGGACAACATGCATTGGGAGTACTTCGCGCCGGGCGACCAGATCCGGTTGGCGCTGCGCAAGAGCAGCCCGATGGAACCCGACGTGTTGGTGCTCAAGGACTGGAGGCCGGGGCCACGCGGCGTGATGTCTCGCGGCTGCGGACTCATCCTGGAAGTCACCAAGGTCTGCGAGGATGAGGGCAGCCTGGCGCTGGGACGCGGCGAATGGAGCATGACCTATCCGGTCGACGCGGACGAGGCGCAGATGTACAAGCCGGGACAGCTCGTCCGCCTGGACGAAGCGAACCGGCTCTGCCTGGTGGAATCGCCGCCGCTGTCTCGTGGCGACGTGATCTGGGTAGGTTGGGCGCAGGATGGAATACACCTTCCAGGCGACCGCACCGAACGGACGCGGTTGGCCGCTGCCGAGAACTGGCCGGCGGGCTCCGGATGGATCCGCGACGCCCTGGCCGAGCCGCCAGCCGCTGAGCGTCTGGTCGAGATGTGCGGGGGCCGGATTCCGCTCGAGATTGTCAGCGGTTCGGCAACCGACCTGGAGCTGGCCTGGCCGAAGGCGGCATCGGCAAACCTGTACGCGGGTCGCACGATGTATGGGCGAGTTATCGGGCGTCTCGACGAGCAACACTTGGTGGTGCGATGCGGGTCATCACTGTTGCGGATTGAGGCGCAGATTCTGGTACCACGCCTGCCGATCGAGCTTGTTGACTCGGCGGTGGAGCGGCTGCGCGAGCTCGGCACCCATCTGTTGTGGCACACCAAGAGCGAGCCCGGCGCTTCGGTACAGCTGCGGGCCGGCCTGCCAATGTCCCGCCAACCAGGGCCCGAAGTCACAGTGGAGTTCGTCGGCCTGCTCGGTCCCGCGCCGGCGACACCGGAGTTCGGGTTGCTGTGCCGTGACCCGGTGACATGGAAGCTGCATTGGATGCCGGCCGGCGACGTGAGCTGGGTCGCGGATATCACCGCGGACGAATTGCAGGCCCATGTGGTACCCAAGAAGTCAATGCTCGTCGCGGTCAGAGACGACGGTACCGTTTCCCGGATCCACGCTTCTACCGTGAGCAGGCGGTTGGAGGCCTTGCGCACCGGTGATGAGCTGCGTGTGCAGATCGTGTCGCGCAAGCATCGATCGCATGTGGCGGCCAGCCGATTCCTTGTGTCGGCGTACCTCACCGATGTGCTGCTTGAAATCGAAGGGAAGGAAACCGAGTTTCGTGGCTGGCGTGACGACGAACCCATCTTCACCGACGTGGCGGAGTGCCGGCGGCATCCCCGCGCCGGCGTGGTCGTCGTCCCGAAACGACAGTTGAAGACGATCCTGGATCTTCCCCACTGGCTGCCAAATGCGTTGAAGACCGGCAGCATCCCGGAAGACCAGGCCGACCGCCTGTCGCGGTACCGCGAGATGTACGACGCGGGTGTCAGCGGAGAAAGTCGCCTGGACTCCCTATCGTCCAATCCCGATTGGGCCATGATGAACTGCGCCGGCCTCGCGGTACGAGACTGGTCCGGCGAAACCCTGAACACTGTGTTGAATAGCTGGCTACGCAGGCGAGGAGCGGCCGCCTTCGGCACGTCGGTACCAAAGGAACTCGACCTCGCATCCTCGCTCGCCGCCGTGCTTGTCCTCAACGCGTTGTGGCGCCAAGGTAATTCCGCGGCCGGTGCGGGGTCGGTGTACCTCGCTTGGCGCGTCGGCGTCGCGGCGATGCGATCGCTGCATGTGGAACCCTTGGTACGCAACTGGTTGCTCGAGCGCGACAACCGCTCGGGAGGGCTCTGGAGAAGGTTGAAGACTCTCGATCTGTCGGTCCGGTTGGAGGCCGACGAACGACGCCGAGTGCTCGCCTTCTGCACCAGCGTCACCAGCCGGATCCCCGGCGGAGACGACAACCTGCGCGCCATCGCCCAGGCGCTGTTGATGGCGATGGGCACACCCGATCCGGCATGTGATCCGCTGCGGTGGGCGCCCATGCTGGGACGGCTGGTGGTGCTGGGGCGGTCCCTGGTTCCGGGCGCGAAGGGGATGACAGCCTTTACGCACCTACCCGAGTGCCACCTGGAAACCGTCAACAACGTGCTGGAAGGCACGCTGCGAGCCAACGAACCCCTCACCCTTCTCGCCCCGCTTCCGCGGCAGGCCGATCCCGGCGGGACGCTGCTGGATGCCCTTATCCGCTCAACGAGACACCAAGACGACATGCCCGCATGATCAGGAACGAGGAAGCCCAGGCTCAAGGCGTCCGCCTTCGCCTGGGCTTCGTTGTGGAGCGGCCGACGAGAATCGAACTCGCGTAATCACTTTGGAAGGTCGTAGTCGATCATGCTGACGGTTCCGCCCGGCTCCGGCAAAGCGTGCTCACCTGCGGTTTCTCTCGGGTGAGATCCGCTGGATGTCGGAATCGGGCGGCCCATCCCGGTGCGTCCCCTACCAAGATCCCTACCGTTAGGCGTTTAGATATGGCAATGTCTGGGTGGCTGACGCGGATCATTAGCCAATCTTGGCTTACCCGAACCAACCAAGCGACATGGCCCATGATGCGTTGGACATCGGCCACGTCCGGCCGCAACATCATCGCTTCCGTGGCCTTCAGCTCCTCCCCGGTGGGCGGGCCCGTCACTCGCACCAAGGACTCGCTCCCACAGTCGCAACTGGGCCGCGGTCTCCGTAGCGACACTATGCATCATGTGGTTCGGCGGGAAGCCGCCGAGCATGCGTTCAACGGCTCGCAGCATCTCGCCGAAGTCCTCCTGATGGAGGCCAACATGCCCAGGGCGACGGTGATCCCCTCGTTTAACATGCTCAGCTTGGGATCACGGCCACATGACGGGTACAGCTTGGCCGCCTCCCGCTGGAGGCGCAGCTTGGCTGACTCGTCGCCCACGAACATGGCGCGCAGTTAGGGCTGCAGCACATTGAGACTGTTGATCATTTCGCGCATGGCGGGTCATCGCCGGTCGGCGACAGAAGCGGCTCCAATTCGGACAGCTCCTCTTCGGACAGCTCGTTGCTTGGGGACATTGAGTTGAGGAAGATGCCGAGACGCGCTAAAGCACGCAGTTGGGACCACCCGGGACCCGACGGAGGATCCTTGTCAGCTATCGCCAGCAGGGTTAACAGGTGCCGTTGCACATTCGGTATGCGCGCGTGCCTTATCATCGCCTCGATGAGACCAGCGGCCAGCGTGCCACGGTCGGGGATACGCTCGGGAAGGGACTCCAGTTCGGCGACGGCGGCGTCGTACTCCGTCTCCCCGGCCCCTTTGTCGCACGCGCGCAGGACCGCCATCCCGCAATTCATGAATTTCGCGATATCGGCAAGATGAACCTAGCGGCGGAAGCTGTTGCTCTGGCAAAGCTCAAGCACTGGCAGGTTGCCGCTCTCGTCGAAGGTCCTGTGACGGTGGGCGGTCGAACAGCCTTGCTATTGGAGAGCGCTGGCGCCCGTACCCTTGCCGAAGATCTTCGTGGTGGCAGACTGGCGATCGACCTGTTGGAGCGCTACGGACGTTCCGGGAAGCGCCGCGTTCATCGCCGATGGTCGCCTCCTAGTGCTGGGAGGCCTTGACTCCGTGACCATGTGGGACGTCAGCGAGACGACACGACCTCTGCCTCTGGGCACTCTTCCCCAGGGGAGATCGGTATCCGCGGATGTGTCCCGCTCGGCCATACTCGTGGGCGGCGCGGCCTCGGGCCGGGCAAGCCTTATCAATCTGAGTGGCTTAGGCGATGTGATTGCCTATCCGCTGCGCCAGGGATGCCTAATCCTTGGCGGCGGCCTTGATCCAGCGGAATGGGCCACCTACGCCGAGGGCGTGCCCTACCATGCCTCCTGCGCCTAGCTTGAAGCTCGAGCCGACCGCCAGTGGTCGAGTCGACCTGGGGTGCGGTGTCGAGATTGCTCTCGATCCGTTTCCCCAGGTCGCTCGCCGAACCCGCCGTGCCGGTCTCCCGGCAGCGGGCTCTCCACGGTTTCTGCCGTTAGGCGTGGTTGGGCCGCGTCCAGGGATTGGGGATCTTGCTACCTCGGTATCGGTACCGAGTGACCGGAACCGATGCGAGGTTGAACAGCTCGATCCCGTCCGCTGTCGGTCTTGTCCATCGGCCGTTGGGGCCGGTTAGGTGACGGCGGACGTTGTGCCACTTCCAGCGGTGTAGCCGTATCCACCATCGGATCACCCTGTGCCACACGAAGTTTTCCAGGTTGTCCAGGGTGTGTTTACAGACCGCGTGCTTGAAGTAGTTGGCCCAGCCGCGCATGATCTGGTTGAGCCGGATCAGCACGTCCCTGGGCGGCTGTTGCGAGAGCCTGTTTGTGAGGGCACGGACCTTGTTCTTCAACGATCGGATAGGCCGGTCGCCGATGAAGGTGTAGACGTACCACTTGCTTGTGCCTCGCTTGCGGCGCCACTGGATGCGGAACCCCAGGAAGTCAAGCGATTCGCTCATGTGCATGATCCGGGTTTTGGCCGGCGACAGCCGCAGACCCATCGGAGCGAGCACTGCGACGATTTCTTCATGCAAGGCTTGGGTGTCGGCGCGGGTGCCGTGCACGAGGATGACGAAATCGTCGGCGTAGCGCACGATTCGCCAGTTCGGCAGGCCTTTCGCGCGACGCCTGGCGCGTCGGCTAGGGGTGCTCATCGCTTCGCCCGCCAGCGATGGCTTGTGTACGTGCTCGTCGAGCACGCTCATCGCCACGTTGAAGATCAGCGGGGAGAGGATGCCTCCCTGCGGGGTGCCGGTGTAGCTGTCCTCATGGTGGCGGGTCTCGGTGAGAACACCGGCCTTGAGGAACGCTTTCACCAGCGCCAGCACACGCTTGTCCTTGACCCTGGCCCGCACCCGTTGCATTAGGACGGTGTGCGAGATGCAGTCAAAAGCCGCCTCGATGTCGGCGTCGAGCACCCACTGGTATCCCTTGGTGCCGAACCGCTGAACCTCAGCGACCGCGTCGTGTGCCCGCCGCTTCGGCCGAAACCCATAGGAGACAGGCTGAAAGTCCGCCTCGAAGATGGGTTCCAGCACCAGCTTGAGCGCCGCCTGAACGACCCGGTCGGTGATCGTGGGGATGCCAAGTTTGCGCACCTTCCCCGACCCGCCCGGCTTGGGGATCTTACGTTCCCGCACCGGTAACGGCCGGAACGTGCCCGCCTTCAGCCGGGCACGCAAGTCGTCCAGAAACCCGGGCACGCCAACGACTTCTTCCACCACGTCGACGGTCAGACCATCAACGCCCGGCGTGTTGGCGCCTTTGTTGCCCGCAACCCGGTCAAACGCCACGATCAGCGTCGCCGGGTCGTGCACGAAGTTGAACAGGTCATCGAACCTGCGGCCAGGATCGGCCGCCGCGCTGGCTAAGCCGCCTCCTCGCGGAGGCGGCTCGCCTACAGAACCGGACATGAAACTTTGGCTTCATCCGGCTCCTCAATCATGTGGTTCTTGACGTGAATACCTCGACATGAGGCTTGGAAGATGCGCTTTTGCAGGCGGTACACCATGGTCTCCAGCTTGCGCCAGGGAATCGATGCCCAGTCTTCGATCGGCCGTTGCCGTTCGGCAGCGCCGTCGCTTCCG
>Ga0075428_100000842_pt1 | contig 32151 bp, 28 predicted proteins | sample RhiMetdeltSRZDD2_FD_75291 | JGI IMG/M metagenome (GOLD analysis project Ga0075428, IMG submission 75291) | Populus rhizosphere microbial communities from Tennessee, USA - Rhizosphere MetaG P. deltoides SRZDD2 | ecosystem: Host-associated > Plants > Roots > Rhizosphere > Soil | place: USA... | reverse complement strand
CCTAACACCCAACTGCCACGCAACGCAGCAGCAGCGCGCTCAGCAGCAGTCGAATGTTTCCAATACCGTTCACTTCGGCTGCACCGTAGCCAATCCAATGCCAAAGTCAATTCTTTTCGGGCCCTTCGACCAGCACCACAAATTCGCCCTTTAAGGACCGGGTGCCAATCTGCTGGATCAATTCGGCGGGGGTCCCGCGCAAAAACTCCTCGAACTTCTTGGTCAACTCGCGGGCCAGGACGACTCGCCGTTCAGGCATGATGTCCTTCAACTCGCCGAGCAGTTTTTCAACACGATACGGCGACTCATAAAGGACCAGCGTGCCGGGAACCGTCTTCAGTCGTTCAAGTTGGTTGCGGCGCTGGCCGGATTTATGTGGAAGAAAACCCACGAAGTGAAACTCCTCCGTGCTCAATCCACTTGCCGTCAGCGCGGCGACGACCGCCGACGCCCCCGGCACCGGCTCGACGCGGAGCCCCGCCGCGATCACCGCCTTCACAACGCGTTCGCCCGGATCACTGATCCCGGGCGACCCGGCGTCCGTTACCAGCGCCACTTTCTCTCCTCGCCGCAACCGTTCGATGATCTCCTCGGCCCGCTTCGCTTCGTTGAACTGAAAATAACTGAGGAGCGGTTTCGAAATTTGGAAGTGTTTGAGCAACTGTCCTGTGTGACGCGTGTCCTCGGCAGCGATCACGTCAACCTCCTTCAACGTCCGCAGCGCACGCAACGTAATGTCCTCCAGATTGCCTATGGGCGTGGCCACCAGATAGAGAGTGCCTGGAGTTAGTTGCGTCATACTTCTACACGCAATCCATCGTTTTCGGGCGTGAGCACCTTTGCTTCGGAGTCGGGCAATTGAGCCTGCATTGCTGCGGCCACCTCCTGTGAATTCCTCAACGTCAGGCAAATAATACTGGAGCCGGATCCGCTCAGAAATCCTCCGATCGCACCCGCTGACACTCCCGCGGCAATCACGCGATCGAGTTGCGGCACGAGCTTGAGTCGGTGTGGTTGATGAAATCGGTCATCAAAAATCCCACGCAGTCCTTCGTAGTTCTTCGCCGCGAAGGCGGCAACGATGAGGGCCGAACGATTCAGCGCATGCGCCGCATCGGCCTTCGTGAAGTGCTTCGGGATCAGTTCGCGCGCTTCCTCGGTGCGGACGTGAAACTTCGGAATGAGTGTTACCGCCTTCAACCCGGGATCGACATCGAAACGAAGGCACCGCGCTTTGCCATCAACCATTCCCGAAACGGTAAACCCGCCCAGCACAGCGGGAGACGCGTTGTCCGGGTGGCCCTCCAGTTTCGTGACAAGCTGGACAAGTTCGTCTTGTGAGAGCTTCGTTGCAGCCAACTCGTTCAATCCCGCCACGATCCCCGCCCGGACCGTGGAACTGAAACCAAGTCCTCGCGCGACCGGCACATCGCCGCTCACGGAGACTGCGATTCCAAAAGGTGGGATCGCCGAAGCTTCGAAAAATGTGTTCGTTGCTTTTGCGCAGAGTTCCTCCGCGCCTTTTGGGACAGGGCTTCCCGCAGACCGAAGCTCAATGCCACTTCCGTTCGCGCGAGTCAGCGTGACGCGCGTGTGCAGGTTGAGTGCCAGCCCAAGCGTATCGAACCCCGATCCAAGGTTCGAAGTCGAGCAAGGCACCGTCACACTTACAGAATCCATGCGTCGCATCTCGAGACGGTCATTTTTCAGGTCACAGTGGTTAAAAGCTTTGCGTTGAACACCCGCAAAGCGCCAGCAAAAGGCGTGTTTTTCGATGGAAAAAGGCCTTGGGAAGGAGTGAAAAAGCCTGTTGACGCCGACAAAAAATGATATATCATCATATCCTGATACGTTAATATGTTAATGCTAACTCTGTTGCGCTGAACACAATTTCAATGAGCAAAAATTACATTTTTTCTTCGGAATCCGTGGGCGAAGGCCACCCGGACAAGGTTTGCGACACAATATCGGATGCCGTCCTGGACGCGTGCCTCGCGCAGGATCCGAAGAGCCGTGTGGCGTGCGAGACCTACGCAAAGTCGAATCTCGTGGTCGTGGGTGGCGAGATCACCACGCGCGCCAAGCTCGATTTCAATGAGATCGCGCGGGAGGCGATTCGCGACATTGGTTACACGCACGATGATGATGTGTTCCACGCGGACAAGGTATTGATCATGAACGCGATCACGAGCCAGAGCCCGGACATCGCGCAGGGAGTGGACGCACGCGCGGCCGACGGCAAGGCGACCGCGGAACAGGGCGCGGGCGACCAGGGTTTGATGTTCGGTTACGCGTGCGACGAGACGCCGGAGTTGATGCCGGCGCCGATCATGTTTGCGCATACGCTCGGCCGGGAGTTGACGCGGATTCGCAAGAGCGGCGAGGTGAAGTGGCTGCGGCCCGACGCGAAGTCGCAGGTGTCGGTGCAGTACGAAAACGATCAACCAGTGCGCATCACCAATGTGGTGGTGTCCACGCAGCACGCGGCGAATGCAAAGCACACGACGATCAAGGATTTCATTATCAAGGAAGTCATCAAGAAGGTGTTGCCTTCAAATCTTCTCGATAAGAAGACACAGTATTTGATTAACCCCACGGGTCGGTTTGTTGTTGGCGGGCCGCAGGGCGACACGGGTTTGACGGGGCGCAAAATTATCGTCGATACGTACGGCGGCATGGGCCGGCACGGCGGTGGTGCGTTCAGCGGCAAGGACCCCTCGAAGGTGGACCGCAGCGCGGCCTACATGGGCCGTTACGTGGCCAAGAACATCGTCGCCGCTGGCCTCGCGACGAGCGCGGAGATTCAGTTTGCGTACGCGATCGGGTATCCGGAACCGGTGTCGGTCTGCGTGAATACGTTCGGTACAGGGCGCGTGAGCGACGAGAAGATCGAGACGGCGGTGAAGAAAGTGTTCAGCTTCAAACCGGCGGACATCATCAAGCAATTGAACCTGCTGCGACCGATTTATTCGAAGACGACGAATTACGGTCACTTCGGCAAAGTGGACGACCTGGACAGCATCACGTGGGAAAAGACGGACAAGGCCGCGGCGCTGAAGCGCATCGCGCGGTAAGACGATTACGACAAGAGCACTTAAACAAAATTCTATGCCTAAAGTACAATTGACACCGCCGCGGTCGAAGCCGACGAGCGTGAAACCCGGCGCTGCCAAATCCGGCAAAAACGGCAACGGCAAAATCCAGGATTACAAGGTCAAGGACATCAGCCTGGCCGAGTGGGGGCGCAAAACGATCCAGGTTTCCGAGCAGGAGATGCCGGGGCTCATGTCGATCCGCAAAAAATACGCGACGCAAAAGCCGCTCAAGGGCGTGCGCGTCACGGGATCGCTCCACATGACCATCGAGACCGCCGTGCTAATTGAAACGTTGGTCGACCTCGGCGCGTCGGTGCGGTGGGCCAGCTGCAACATTTTCTCGACGCAGGACCACGCCGCCGCCGCTATTGCGGCAACCGGTGTTCCGGTGTTCGCCTGGAAGGGCGAGACGCTGGAGGAGTATTGGGACTGCACGCTCGATGCCGTTACGCATCCGGGGGAGCAGGGGCCTGAACTGGTCGTCGATGACGGCGGTGACGTCACCTTGCTCATCCACAAAGGTTATCAACTCGAAAAGGGCGACAATTGGGTCAACACGCCGAGCGGTTCACACGAGGAGCAGGTCATCAAAAATCTGCTCAAGCGTGTCGCAAAAGAGCGCCCCGGTTTTTGGCACAAACTCGTGAAGGATTGGAAAGGTGTTTCGGAAGAAACCACTACCGGCGTGCACCGCCTTTACCAGATGCTCGAACAGGGCAAGCTGCTCGTCCCGGCGATCAATGTGAACGACTCGGTGACGAAGTCGAAGTTCGACAATCTCTACGGCTGCCGCGAATCGCTGGCCGACGGCATCAAGCGCGCGACCGACGTAATGATCGCGGGCAAGGTGGCGTGCGTGTGCGGTTACGGAGACGTGGGCAAGGGCTCGGCGCATTCGCTGCGCGGGTTCGGCGCGCGCGTGATCGTGACGGAGATCGATCCGATCAACGCGTTGCAGGCCGCGATGGAAGGCTTCGAAGTGAACACGATTGAAGACACGCTCGGCGTCGCAGATATTTACGTCACGACCACCGGCAACCGCGACATCATCACACTGGAACACATGCAGAAGATGAAGGACCAGGCGATCGTCTGTAACATCGGCCACTTCGACAACGAGATCCAGATGGACCGATTGAACAACGCGAAAGGCGTGAAGAAGCTCAATATCAAGCCGCAGTACGACAAATACACCTTCCCGGACGGGCACAGCATCTTTGTGCTCGCGGAAGGGCGCCTGGTGAACCTCGGTTGCGCCACCGGCCATCCGAGCTTCGTTATGTCCAACTCGTTCTCCAACCAGGTGCTGGCGCAGATCGACCTCTGGAAGAACAAGAACAATTACAAGGTCGCGGTCTATCGTTTGCCAAAGAAGCTCGACGAAGAAGTCGCGCGGCTGCACCTGGAAAAGATCGGCGTGAAACTGACGAAGCTCACCCAGAAACAAGCCGAATACCTCGGTGTCTCGGTGGACGGGCCGTACAAGCCCGAGCATTACCGCTACTAACCGGCATCAACAATTCTCTCTCGCAAGCGAACGGTGAAAGCCGTTCGCTTTTTTTCTCAACGGCATTTCGCGCACGCGTCCCTTCCACTTACCGTGCGCTGCGTCCTATCTTTCGGTTCGCCCATTCAATGAAATACTTCATGTTCGAGCGATCCTCATGTCCGCCGTCGTGCTGGCGCCAGGCCAACTCACCATCGAGCAGTCCAGCATTTACCGGCGGCATTTGCGCCGTGCGATAATCTTCTTTCTCGCCAACGTCCTTCACGCCGAGCAACCGAAACACCGGCCCCGCCGCCACCGTCGCCATGTAGCTCCCTTGTTGATCGAGCCAATTCGCATCGCCCCGTTCCGGAATGCCGTAGCTGATGAACGTAAAACGCGGCGCGCACAGCGCGATCAGTTGATGCGAGTCGACCGGAAGATCGCCCGCGTTCTTACGGCCGAACGACGATTCCTCCGTGCCGTATTTCAAAAAGTTCCCCGCCATCCAATGGTATTCGCCTGATCCGGTCAGGTTCTCAACCGCTTCGCCGAAGTTTCGTCGGTGAAGTTTTGCGCCGCCTTCGCCCGAAGAGCCGACGAGTACCATCGCGAACCGCTGGTCAAGCGCCATCGTCACCAGCGCCGCTTTCCCATAACGCGACACGCCTTCGATCCCGACCTTCTTCGCATCCACGCCGGGCTCCGTCTCCAGGTAATCCAGCCCGCGCGACGCACCCCACGCCCACGCGCGCAACGATCCCCAATCATCCGGTTTGCGCGGCTCTCCCTTGTTGCACAAACCGATGATGCCTTTCCGCAACCCTCCTCCGTTGTCCGCCTGGATGCTCGACGGAATGATCGTCGCATAGCCCCAACCCGCGGCTAGCAACTGTTCGGTTGAGGGGGGATCTTTGTACGGCCCGCCAAACTCCCGGTTCGTCGGCGCGGGTGAACCCTCCGGCCTCGGCATTCCGCCACCGCCGAAACCACCGAACATCATCAGCACCGGCACGCGCCCGGTGTTCGTCGTGGGCGTCACCAGCGTCATTCGGATATCCACCTCGATCTCTGGATACGCAGAATTATCCACGCGCCCGACCAGTTGCTTGCCGTTCGCGCGCAACTTGCCCACGAGCCCATCCGTCACGTTTGAAACGACGGTCCACGTTACCTTCGGCGCGTTCTTTGGCACTCGACCAACCACTTCCCGCTCAAAATCCTCCACGATCTCGGGCCGCCGCTCCTTCCACCACATCTCTGGCGTCGTGACTTTGCGTCCATCCTTCAACACGAGCGGATCAGGCAAATCGGGAAATGGATCCGCTTTGGCCGGATCGTAGTTCGCGGAGTTCGTCAGACCGGTTCGCGCGTTGGGCCCGGGCCGCAGCCGCTTGATCCCCAACTGCTCCATCATGTTCTTGTGATCCATCGCCGTCGTCCAGTTCGTCGTCGAATCAGCGGCGCGCGACGTGCACACGCCGGCAACCAGGAGCGAAAGAGCGAACGACACGAAGTAGCCAAACGGTCGGGGTTTCATTTCGCGGCGAGCATACCCGCGCGGAACGTCGCGCCAAGTAATTTGAAGCAGCGCCAATCTACTCTGGAAATCTTTCCATCTCGCGAACGAACTCCCGGAAAACGGTCTCTCTATCTCCGTATGTGCCGTCGCGCGCCAATGAAAACGCGTCGTCGTAACGATGGATGAAAAGCAAATCCTCCGGCACCTCACCAACATCAAAGCTACACGCGGTGAGAAACAGGTGATTCGCGATACTTTCTGCGCGGTCTGGATGAGAAGCGACAAAATCTCGAAGCTGTGGAATGGCGCTCCTCAATGCTGGCCAAAACTGTGCGCCTGAGTTCAGGCGATGCAGATGTGACAGAACATCGCTCGTCTTGTCTGGTGCCGTGCTGGAAAGCTCAAGTAAAGCATCCGGCGGCGACTGCATCTGCAAAATCGCCTTATCAGCCCAGACAATGACAGCAGCGGCGTCGAGCACGCCATACTGGACAACAGGGTTACTCGCTGGGCTTCCTGGCTAATGGGCTGCATGGCGCGCTCGAAGTGGCCTAACACGGTTAGGCCGTCGTCTCATTTTGATCTCTTATCAGGAATAATGTGCTGCGTAAGTCCCTTCCGAATCAATTCCGCTTCGATCTCGCGCAGCAATTGATGTTTTGCTTTCCCTGGTTTCGGCAGTTGGTGGGCCGATGCCACGACAGATGCCGGTTGGCTTGTGAACGACATTCATGAAATCGCCTCCCACGGCTCTGCCGACTTGAATCTCGATATCTTCAGGCTTCAACATGTTGAAACGGCCCAACGTCCCAAACTCAGCGCGGTCGGCCGCGAAGAACCGAAGCGCTTAATGTTTCCCATTCCGCCTGAGATACGTGATTCCTGTCATCGTCAGCATCGGAAGGATGTGCGCCAGGTCTTTCTCATCAAAGACGACTACCGATGTTTTGCCCACCGCGACTTGATATCGTTCCTTAACACGGTATCTCACGCCATCCGCCATCCGAATTTCGAACGGAATACCCTCATTAATTGCGGTCTGAATTTGGCTGCGCGTCATACAAAGCTTCGACCAATATGGCTGGTGGATGAGTCCCATGCAACCCACAGAACAGATTGAAACCTTTGGCTCGCTTCCTGCGTCCAAATGGAGGACGTTTTGATTTATGAACATCGAGGAGCATTCGGCTAAACTGGAAGATTACTTCCTGACCCGACGGCAATTCCTGCACCGTGCCGGGATGGGGTTCGGCGCGTTGAGCCTTGCTGCCTTGCTCGGCGACGACTTTTTGCCCTCGGCCAACGCTGCTACCGCTGCCCCGAGCGGTCCGTTAACTCCAAAGTCACCGCATTTCCCCGCCAAAGCCAAACGCGTCGTTCACATCTTCGCCCAGGGCGCGCCGTCTCAGGTCGACACCTGGGATCCCAAGCCTGCTCTCGCAAAATACGACGGCCAGTCGATTCCCAACATGCAGGGCGTCGCCATGGCTTCCCCATTCAAGTTTCAGAAGCACGGCAAGTCGGGCATCGAAGTCAGCGAAGTATTTCCGAAGCTCGGCGAACTGGTCGATGACCTCGCGATCATTCGCTCAATGCACACCGACATTCCCGCGCACGAGGTCGCAACGGTTTTTATGAACACCGGTTCGGCGCGTCTTGCCCGGCCGAGTGTCGGTTCATGGGTGCTGTACGGGCTTGGCACCGAAAACCAGAATATGCCCGGATACGTTTCGTTGCGACCGGGCGGCACGCCCCCCGGCGGCACGTCGAACTGGCAGTCCGCATTTTTGCCGGGTGTTTACCAGGGCATGAGTATCAACACGCAAGTGACCTCGGTGAATCAGTTGATCCAAAACATTCGCAGCCAGTACACCGTGCTGCCCGAGCAACGCCGCCAGCTTGACCTCGTTCACAAACTCAACGAACTGCACAGCAAGAATCTTCAGAAAGACGCCCAGCTCGAAGCGCGCCTCGAAGCTTACGAAATGGCTTTCAAAATGCAGACCGAGGCCACGGACGCCTTCGACATCACGAAGGAGCCGCAGACCGTCCGCGATCTCTACGGTGTTTCGCGGCAGGCGAATCAATTGCTCATCGCGCGTCGGTTGCTGGAACGTGGCGTGCGCTTCGTGCAGGTTTGGGCTGGTGGTTGGGACCATCACCAGGATTTAGAAGACCGCTTGCCCGAACGCGCGCGCGAAATCGATCAACCGCTCGCCGCGTTCATCGCCGACCTGAAGCAGCGCGGATTATTTGACAGCACGCTCGTCATCTGGGGCGGTGAGTTCGGACGAAAGCCCGTGCGGGATCGCAACGGCAACGACAACCCGGGGCGCGACCACAATCAGAACGCGTTCTCAACTGTCCTGGCTGGTGGCGGGGTGAAAGGTGGCACGATTTACGGCGCCACGGACGAATTCGGCGGCGCCGCCGTGAAGGACAAAGTGCACGTTCATGACCTGCACGCGACTATTCTCGCATTGTTGGGCTTCAATCACGAAAAGCTGACCTATCGTTACAATGGCCGTGACTTCCGGCTCACGGACGTTCATGGAAATGTCGTGAAAGGAGTCATGGCATGAGATGGGTCGCGCTTTTTGCAGCTTTAATGAGCGTGAGCGTTGCTGGACGTTCAGCCGACCTGAGCCGTTCGCAACTCGAGTTCTTCGAGAACAAGGTCCGGCCTCTCCTCGCCGATCATTGTTATAAGTGCCACAGCCAAAAAGCCGAGAAGGTCAAAGGCGGTCTGACTCTCGATACTCGTGAAGGTGTTCTTGCCGGCGGCAATAGCGGGCCAGTGATCGTTCCGGGCAATCCCGACAAGAGCCCGCTCATCGAGGCCGTCCGATATACGAACCCTGATCTTCAAATGCCTCCCAAAGGTGAGAAGCTTTCCGAAACGCAAGTCGCGGACCTTGTTGCATGGGTGAAAATGGGAGCCCCCGATCCCCGCGTCGCGACCGTCGCGCAGAAGTCATGGGTCGACCCAAACAAAAAGCATTGGGCATTTCAGCCGGTCGCCAAACTGGAGATTCCAAAAGTTCAAGACGCGAACTGGCCCAAAACCGATATCGACAAGTTCATTGTTGCTCGTCTTGCCGAGAAGGGATTGAAACCAAACCCGCTCGCGGACAAGCGCACTTTGATCCGCCGGGCCACGTTCGATCTCATCGGCTTGCCTCCAACTCCGGAGGAGCTCTGGGAATTTCTCCATGACGATTCGCCAAAGGCTTTTGAAAAAGTCATCGACCGCTTACTCGACTCGCCGCACTACGGCGAACGCTGGGGACGCCATTGGCTCGACACGGCCCGTTACAGCGACACGAAGGGAGAGATTCGCCGCAACCGCGAAGATCCGAACTATCCCTTTGCGTGGACGTATCGCGACTACGTCATCCGCAGCTTCAATGAAGACAAGCCCTACAACGTCTTCATCATCGAACAACTCGCCGCCGACAAACTTCCCGCGACCTCCGTCAACGCCAGCAACCTCGCGGCGCTGGGATTCCTCACGCTCGGCGACCGCTTCATGGGTATGCAGCACGACATCATCAATGACCGTATCGATGTCGTGACCAAGGGCTTTCTCGGACTGACTGTCACTTGCGCGCGCTGTCACGATCACAAGTTTGATCCAATCCCGACGAAGGACTATTATTCATTGCACGGAATTTTCGCGAGTTCACGAGAACCGGAAGTCGAACCGGTGATTTCAAAAATTCAAAACTCAGCCGATTACCAGGACTATTTCAAGAAGCGGACCGCGCTCAACCAGGAAAAGGAGCAACTCGAAGCCCGCTTTCGTGAATTGCGCCGCAAGCGCGATCGCCAGGGCATTCAACAACTCCAACGGGAGATTCGCCGCAACAGTACAGCCGTCGCCGAATTGGAGATGACCCACGCTGGAGCGCCAGCGCGCGCAATGGCAATGGAAGATGCCCCCAATCCACGTAACTCGCCCGTATTCATTCGAGGCGAAGCGCAGAACCGCGGTCCAATTGCGCCTCGTCAATTTCTGGAGGTGCTTTCCGGTCCGGCGCGCACTGTGTTTACCAACGGCAGTGGCCGCCTCCAGCTCGCGCACGCCATCGTCGATAAGAAGAACCCACTGACCGCACGTGTGATGGTCAATCGCATCTGGCAACATCACTTTGGCGAAGGGCTTGTCACCACCCCTGATGACTTCGGAACCCAGGCCGAAGCGCCCAGCCATCCTGAGTTGCTGGATTACCTGGCGGCTCAGTTCATGGAGAACGGCTGGAGCATCAAGAAAATGCACAAACTCATGATGCTGTCTGCAGTCTATCAGCAGAGCAGCGCCAACAATCCGAAATACGCGGAGGTCGATCCATTTAATCGTCTGCTCTGGCGGGCGAACATCCGGCGCCTGGAGTTTGAGCCGCTGCGCGATTCCCTGCTGGCGATCGGCGGTGTTCTGGATCCCACCATGTACGGCCACTCCGTTAATCTCGCGCGTGAACCTTATTCAACCCGCCGGACCGTTTACGGCTTCATCGATCGCAACAACGTCAATGAAGTGTTGTTCAACTTTGACTTTGCCAATCCCGATCTCACCACCGGCAAACGGCACCAAACGACCGTGCCTCAACAGGCGCTGTTCCTGATGAACAGCCCGCTCGTGGTCGAACAGGCAAAGAGGCTCGTTGAGCGCAAAGACTTTACCGAACTGAGCGACGATCGCGCCCGCATCGTCCTCCTCTACGAGATGATTTATCAGCGTCTGCCACGTCCGGAAGAAGTCCAAATGGGGCTGGACTTCATTGCGACGCAACCTGCGCAAGAACGTGTTACAGCGGTTGCCAACAATCGGCGGCCGGCCCAGGGCAGATTGCGCGAGCAGGCGCAGGCAAAAATGCAGCAGCGCAGGGGAGGGGAGTCGCCATTCCGCTCACGCGATCCGTTGACCGCGTGGGAAGAATACGCCCACGCCCTCTTCCAGGCCAACGAGACAAGCTTCATCAATTAGACTCGTAGCAGCCGAGGTAACGGGCTCTGAGTTGTCGAGGGGAGAGTGGCCGGCGCAACCGTCGCAAAATTTTCCGAACGAAATTCAGCCTCGTGCGTTTAATACCATTGGGTATGAGAACAATCATCGTCGCTTCGCTGGGTCTCAATGCGGTTTTACTGGGCGCCTTGGCATATGTTTCAATCCGTCAGCCGACTCCACGCGCCACGCCGTCGGAATCTTCGGAACCTCAACCGGTCCAGAGCGTTCCGCGACGCGAGCGACCGACGCTAAAGTCGACCGCAGTGGCAAGCACCGGCCTCTTCCGCTGGTCCCAACTCGAATCGAGTGACTTCCACCAGTACATGGCCAACCTGCGCGAGATCGGTTGTCCCGAAGAAACCATCCGCGATCTTATCATCGCCGAGGTCGACAAAATGTTTGCTCCGCGCTTCAGCGCATTGGCGGCTGATACGCAAAAATCCGGTTATTGGCGCAGGCGGTCAAACGGCAGCGACCAACTCCTGGTTCAACTGCGCACCTTGCAGGACGAACGCAAAGCTTTGCTCCGCGAGTTGCTTGGCATCGATGACGATCCGTACGCGAAATGGGCCAATGTCGATCTCGAGCGTTTGCGTGAGGAAGGCAAATACAGCTTTCTGCCCGCAGATAAGCAGGCCCAGGTGCGTGCCATCATGGACAAGTACCAGCAACTTATCGATAGCGGTCGCTCCGGTCGAGGCGACCTTGTCGCGATGAGCGGTAGCGACGAAGCGAAGCGCCTGCGCGAGCAACGCCAGCAGGAACTGGCGCAGGTGCTCTCTCCCGAGGAATTGAAGGACCTTTCCCTGCGCGATTCCAACGCTGCGGACTCTGTTCGCAGCCGCTTCGGCAACATGGATATCACCGAAGACGAGTACCGAAAACTCTACGATCTCCGCAAAGCTTACGAAGATACCGTCGGCGCGGTCGCTGATTTCTCCGATCCGGAAAAAATGCGGCAGCGAAGCGAAGCGCGGCGGCATCTCGACGAAGCGTACAAAAGCGTTTTTGGCGAAGAACGTTGGAACGACTTGCAGAAACAACAGGACCCAACCTGGCGCGGCCTCACGCAACTTGCGCAGCAAAACAACCTGAGCCAATCCGTGATCGACCAGGCGTATCAATACCAGCGGCAAACCGGCGAACAGATCATGCGTACCGTGGACGACCGCTCTCTCTCGCGCGAACAACGCGACGCGCTGGTTCAGCAACTCACCGGGGAATACGACCGGGGATTGCAAGGCATACTCGGCGACCAGGCGTACCAGCAATTCAAGCAGACCAATCCTGGTTTCAGCTTCAGCAGCGGAGCAGGGGACTCCTTCAGTTTCGTTGGACCCGCCGTTCCTGTGCCCGGCGCGGGCCCCCGCACCATTGACATCCAAAGTGGCGGCGCCAACCTCAAAACGCGCGTGCAGATTGCCCGATGAGAGTAGGGAGCGCTGGCGATTTGGATTGAACCGCGCAGCGGAACCCAGTCTCATAGCGCGGCATCGCCATGAGACCCGCTTGCCTGTTGTTCTGCTGCGTTTGGATTGCAAGCGCCTCCGCTTCGTCCAACTCGTGGATCCTCTCCAGCGCTAAACCTCCGGCCCCCGCGCGCGAATTTCGCGGCGCGTGGATCGCCAGCGTGGGCAATATTGATTGGCCGTCCCGTCGTGACCTCAACACGGCCCAACAGAAAGCGGAACTGATCACGATTTTCGAACTCGCGGAGCGCATGCATCTCAACGCGCTGCTGCTGCAGGTTCGCCCCGCGTGCGACGCGCTCTATCAATCGTCTTTGGAGCCGTGGTCGGAATATCTCACCGGCAAAATGGGCAAAGCGCCGCAGCCCTTGTACGACCCCCTCCAATTCGCGGTGGAGGAGGCGCACAAGCGCGGCGTCGAGTTGCACGCCTGGATCAATCCCTTTCGCGCAGGCCACATCACGCGCAAGTCCGCCGCTTCGCCGGGCCATATCAGCAAGGCACGCCCGCTTCTCGTTCGCACCTACGGCAGCGAACTCTGGCTGGATCCCGGCGACAAAGCCGTTCATGAGCACACGTTGGGCGTGGCCCTGGATATTGTCCGGCGCTACGACATTGATGGCCTTGTCGTGGACGATTATTTTTATCCCTATCCGGTTAAGGACCCGAGCGGCGCGCTTGTGCCGTTCCCCGACTCAACGACTTGGCGCGCCTACAAAAGCGCAGGCGGCCGGTTGAGCCTTGAGGATTGGCGGCGTGAGAATGTCAACGTGTTCGTTCAGCAACTTTACGCGCGGGTGAAGGCTGAAAAATCGTGGGTGAAGGTCGGCGTCAGCCCGTTCGGAATCTGGCGGCCGGGCCATCCGCCCTCGGTCAATGGGATGGATGCCTATGCGGTGCTCTACGCGGACTCACTGAAATGGCTGCGGCAGGGTTGGCTCGATTATTCTGCGCCGCAGCTCTATTGGAACATCGACGCACCCGAACAGAGTTTCCTCGAGTTGCTAAAATGGTGGGCATCGCACAACGATCGCAAACGGCATTTGTGGCCGGCCATTTCGGTCAACCGCGTCGGCAGCACTCGCGTGGCGGACGAGATCATCAATCAAGTGCGCCTCACGCAAGAACTTCGCGGCGCAGGGGGCAACATCCACTGGAGTATCAAGGCGTTCCTCCGCAACACCGGCGCGATCGCCGACGCCCTTGCGTACGGATTCTATTCAACGCCCGCGCTCGTTCCCGCCTCGCCGTGGCTGGACCCTGTGCCGCCGGCGATGGCAAAGCTGCACGTTGAACAACGTGCGTCCGGTCTCGCACTTTTCTGGCAGCCCGGTGGACCGGAAACCATTGCCCAATGGGTAGTGCAGGTTAAGAGAGGCAGCGAGTGGTCCACTGAAATACTTCCCGCCGGGAAGAAGGTTCACACGATGGAATCGGCGGATGTCGTCGCGGTTTCAGCGGTGGATCGTTGCGGCAACCTCAGCAACTCGGCCGTCCTGGAACGCCGCGATCCGAAGTTGCCATGATCCGCGCGGGATTGATGCAGAATTGCGGATGACTACTAATTGCGTTGTGGCTTTCCCCGCACGCCAATGGTACCGAGATCAATCGGCTTGAACCCGAGCTCGAACGCGGGGCTGTTGGATTTCAGTGCTGGCGGTTGGGCTCCCTTCGCGTCAAACAGCGGATCAGCAATCACCGAATGCTGGTCGTGCCCACGCTTCCGCCACTCTTCGAGGGGCGCGCCGGCAAAGGTCATGGCGTTGCTCGCGTAACGCGACCGCTCATCAAAGTACACGTTCCGATCCATCACGAATTTGTCGTTTTTCCAGTTGCTTCCGAGCAATGTCCCCGAGTCGAAGAGCACAATGTTGTTTGTGAAAATAAACGAAACGTGCGCCTCCTCCCGTGTCCGCATAAGTTGATGTTCCTTCCCAAACGCGAAGATGTTGTTGCGCACGATATTCTCGCGCCCGTAATGCTGATGGAATCCCGCACTCTTCGTGCGGTAGACGACATTGTTCTCCCAGACAATGTAGGAACTGCCTTCATCGGGATACAATCCCCAACCGCCGTAGGTAAACGAATTCACGTCATGGATGAGGTTATTGCGCACGATCGTTCCGCGTTGGATGCCCAGCGTGTAAACGGCGCCCATATCACTTAACATTCCCTGGCCAATGTCGTGCATGTGGTTGAATTCAACGATGTTTTCCCGGCACGGCGTTTCCTGGTAGCCCCAATTCCATCCCACTGACACGGCCGTGTAATACGTGTCATGGATGTGGTTGTGCGCCACGCGATTTGTCCCGCTTTGCAAAATGAACACTCCGACCGCCGGTGGATAGATGCGCCCGATACCGTAAGTGTGATTGTCTGTGATGAGGTGCCCATGGTTTGCCTCTAGGGGATCGGTGCGCCTGGCTGTCTCGCCGATGCGAATTCCTCCCGCGCCGATGTCCGTCATCTCGTTCCCCACGATCCTCCACTTTTGGCAGCCGCGACCCAGTTCAACAGCGTATCCTCCCAAATGCGCGAACGTGCAGTCTTCAAGCGCGCAGTTTACCGCGAACTCGGCTCGCAAATCTCCGCGGATGGCTACGGCCGCTTGCGAGTCGGCATAACCGTTTGTGCCGAGTTCCCAGTCGGTGTAGCTGAACGTGAGCCCGCGCACAGTGACATTCTGAACGGGCCGGTCGGGTTCGCCTCTGAACAACACCAAATCGTCCAGTCGCCCGGCGACCACTTCGGAGCTCGCTGTGACATCTCCCATGTAGCTAAGGAGATGATTCGCCGCATCCAAGTGCCATTCACCGAGTGCATCCAAACCGTCGGGCGCGTTTTCGATGTAATAACGCGCGTTGTCCTCCTTGTTGGAAGGACGCGGATCACCGGAAAGGGTCGCGATGCGATTGACCTCATCGACCTGCCGGATCAAGCGGCGGAAGTCCGCCCATGCGAGCAGCGCCACTACTTCCACGTCGCCCGCTTGAGCCCATGCCGGCTTAATATCGCCAGACTTGTATTTCAATTTCACCGGGTTGTCTTGAGGACTTGCGCCGTCGATGCGGAAGAAGCCTTTGTTCGGCGTGCGGGCGCGTTGCATCCGTTTGCCATTGATGAAAAGCGAACGGAAGGGTTGCTCAACGTTTGCCTGCCATAGATTAGTGGATTGTCCCGTCGCTCGGCGCAATCGAATCGGAATACCTCCGCTCAGCACTGGTTTGGTCTGACCGTGGGCAACGATCAGCAAGTCGGAGTCTTCCGCAGTTAACACGATTGGCGCTTCCAGCCGGTACGTTCCACCGCGCACTCCAATCTCAAATCGCTCCCGTGCGCCGCCCTGCCTCAGCGCCCGAAGGCTTGTGAGCGCGCCGGGGATACTGGCTTTCGGGCCGTTTGTGCCTTCGGGCCGGGAAGCCCGTCCTGACCACGCGTCATTCCCATCCGGAGCCACATAAAGAGTTAGGGCTGCCGTCGACTGCGCGAACACGATAAAACAAAGGAATAACTTCACTTCAACGCAGACCGAACGGGCAGAAGGACTATTCACTCTCATTGCCACAGCCGCCGGTGGCATGAGACCCCACTATTTTCCCAACGGTCACGCCCCCGTAACACAACCGTAACTTTCCACGCTTATAACTAGTGTGAAGTGAAAAGACATGAACGGGGCGAAACCAATGGGGGTTTCGCACAACAAGAGGCTAATTGTATGCCGTCTAAACCAACCAACCGCACCGGCAGTATATTTCCGGTGCACACAGATCTGCGTCAGCGCGTCGGAGCCAACAACCTGCTCCGGTGGGCATTGGAAGCTCCCCAAAGCGTTGAAGGGCCCGCCGCGGAAACGCTGAAGGCCCGTTTTGGCGACTTCAGGCCGCAAATGATGCTCACGCTTCTCAGCTTTTCCTACGCATCAAGCTGCTATGGTTCCGAAGACATCGAGCGCACTATCGAAAGCGACCGGAACTTTCGTTACATTTGTGCTCGCATTTACCCGGACGCCAAGGCGCTTCGCCGTTTTCGACGCCTGTTTCGTCCGGCGCTGGATCAATGCCTGGCCTACGTTTTGCGTGGCGCTGCTGTCGAGATGACTGGGGCCGTACTGAACGCTGAACTCGAGCAGCAGGTGCTCTCCGCTACGACTGAGAAGATCGAGCTCGCCGTCGTGATGGACCGCTGCGCCACCGAACAGTAGCCCGCCGGTTTCAGGCTCGACGCACCGGCCGCCAGTGTTACATTCCCATCGGTATGTCAACACCGGCGCCTGCAGCCCCACAAAAGATCAATTTGCGACGGCCCGATATCATGGAGGCCGTTCAGGCCCAGGTGCTGTCGCATTATCGCAGCGAGTTGGTCGATCGCATCCGCGCTCGCGGCGGGGTGGTCTCTGCCGGTGGTCTCACCATCAAGCTTGCGAAGGAATTTGGCTTTTGCTACGGCGTCGAACGCGCCATCGACCTCGCTTACGCCGCGCGCAAAGCATATCCCGACAAGCCCATCTACATTCTTGGCGAGATCATTCACAACCCGGAAGTGAACGATCAGATTCGCAACATGGGGATCAAGTTTCTCTCGGGCAAAGAGAAGAACGCCGACATCGATGACATCGCCGCTGGCGACATCGTCATCATTCCTGCCTTCGGAACCGAAGTCGCCACGATGGACAAGCTCCGCGCCAAGGGTTGCCAATTTGTCGACACCACCTGCGGCGACGTGATGAGCGTTTGGAAACGCGTGCGGCAGTACGCCAACGAATCCGTCACCAGCATTATCCACGGCAAAGCGTGGCACGAGGAAACCAAAGCCACCAGCTCGCGCGCGACGGCCAACGGCAGCGGCCATTACCTCGTTGTCTTCACCCTCGCTGAGACTGATTACGTTTGTAACTACATCCTGCGCGGCGGCAACAAACAGGAGTTCCTCGAAAAATTCAAAGGCGCTTACTCACCCGGCTTTGATCCCGACGTTCACCTCCAGGCCATCGGCGTCGCCAACCAAACCACGATGCTCCGCGGCGAAACGGAGGAGGTGCAACACCGCTTGCGCAACGCGATGATCCAGAAGTACGGCGTCGCCGAAGTCGACAAGCACTTCCGCTTTTTTGACACGATTTGCGGCGCCACGCAGGACCGGCAGGATGCGCTCGAAAAGTTGCTGCATGAGCCCATGCATTTGTTGCTCGTGATCGGCGGCTACAATTCTTCCAACACGTCGCACCTTGCCGAAATGGGCGAAGCAAAACTTCCGACCTACTTCATCAAAAATGCTGCGAAAATGGTGTCGGACAAAATCATCCAGCACTACAACCAGCATTTGCACCAGGAAGTCGAGACGCAGAGTTGGCTGCCCGCGGGCGACATCACCGTCGGCATTACCGCAGGCGCGTCGTGTCCGAACAACCTCATCGAAGACACGATCCACAGGCTCTACGAGCTCCGCGGCATTTCCGTCCAGGATTTGTTGAAGAATTAAGATGCCTGTTGTCCGCGAGGAACTCGAACAGCGCGAGCGCCAAATCCTTGCGCCCTATGCGCAATTCAGCGCCGATACCCGCGGGCGCGAACACAGGGAAGATCCACCCGAATGGCGCACGCATTATCAACGCGACCGTGATCGCGTCATCCATTCGCGCGCGTTTCGCCGCCTCGAATACAAGACCCAGGTTTTTCTCAACGGGACGGGCGATCACTTGCGCACCCGCCTCACGCACACGATGGAGGTCGCGGCCATTTCGCGAAACATCGCGCGCGCGCTCCGGATCAATGAGGACCTCACTGAAACGATTTCACTTGCGCACGATCTCGGCCATTCTCCTTTCGGTCACAAGGGCGAGACGGCGCTCAACCGCCTGATGAAAAGTCACGGCGGGTTCGAGCACAACCGCCAGAGTCTCCGCGTCGTCGAGTTGATCGAACAAAAATACCCGAATTTTCCCGGCCTGAACCTCACCTGGGAAGTGCGCGAAGGCCTGGCAAAGCATTTCACTACTTACGATCAACCGGGGCGGCGCAGGATGTTCGCCGCCAAATCGTCCTCTCTCGAGGCTCAGGTCGCCAACCTCGCCGATGAAATTACGTATTACAGCCACGACCTCGATGACGGCCTCTCGTCAGGTCTGTTTACGGAAAAGCAACTGGAACGCGATGTGCAGATCTGGGCTGACGCCGCCCGTTGCGTGCGTAAAGCTCACGGGCCTTTGCCGGACGAATGCCGCCGCTATTTCATCATTCGCTGCATCATCGATGACCAGGTAAAGGACGTCGTTTACTCGACTGAAAAACATCTCGATGCGTCCCGAGTTCTATCGTCGGACGACGTGCGCCGTCAGCCAAAGCCGCTCGTGGCGTACAGTGCCGAGCGGAAGAAACTCAACCTCGAACTGCGCGACTACTTATATAAAAACCTCTACTTCAATCCCGAGGTCTACGAACCGAATCGGCGCGCAGTGAAATTGCTCGAAGAGCTTTTTTATCACTACCTCGAGCATCATAATGAAATCGGTGAAGTTTCTCAGCGCCGCGCAAAAAAGGAGGGATGGCACCGCGCCGTCTGCGACTACCTCGCTGGGATGACCGACCGCTACGCGATCCAGGAACACCAGCGCGTCTTCGGCCTCAAGATATAGTCACTGTCCTTTCTCCAACTCCGCCCGCGCCAGGAAAAACCGGTTCGTCCCACTGCCGATCTGGACCCCGTCAGCCCGCCAATCAATTTTGCCCCAACGTTCCACGGCCTCCGCGGGCGTGGACACCTTCCCCAATTCACCGCAATCGTGAAAAGTAGCGCCGTCCCGGCCAAGGTAAACGCGGGCGCGCACTGAATAACCCTGCGATCGTTCTCGCAAATAGACGAATGCGCCGTAATAGGCTTTTGTGTGGGGAGCATCTCCCCAACTTACCGCCACGACCCGTCCCGCCCGTTTCGAACTTTGCGCCCCGATCGCTGCCCATCCCGCCACGAAACCGACAAGGCCCGCAATCAGCGCGATGATGATGAATGTTGCCGGACGTAGCATGGGTGCGCGTCACACTAACCAAACCAATCACCGTGGCAAGTCGGGACCGTCTCACGCACCTAGCCACTTCCGCACCACCTCCGCGTCCTTCTTCATCGCCGCGAGCATCTCTTTCCCTTCTCCCATGCGGTACTCAAAGTGTATTGAGATGGGCCCGTCAAAATTCGATTTGCGCAACGTCTCGAAAAACTGCGGCCGCACCATTCCCTCGCCCACCGGACACCATGCTGCGTTCCAATCGCCCTTTTGATTCTTCGCCCACACGAAATCCTTCACCGACACCACCGACAGCAGCGGTTCCGCCAGCTTCGCGTGTATCGGCCATGCATAACCGCCCTCGATTGTCGCGTGCCCAATATCGAAGAAAATACCCATTCGTTTCGGGTCCAGGTCGCGCATCAATTCCCACAAGTCCCAGGTGGGCGCGCCCACGTAATTCCTGCCCGAATGATTCTGCACGGATCCCTGCACACCCAGTTCGCCATTCAACTGCGCCAGGTCGCGCAGCCTGGCGCTGAAGTTCTTAAGCTGCGGCGCGATGGGTTGCTGCAAGTCATAATAATAATGCTTCAAGCGGTAACGCTTCATCCCGAGTTTGCTTGCCGTCTTCAACAGCCGTTGGGAAACAGCATCCGTCGCATCGTCCACGTCCGTCGCGAGCACCGGCACATCCAGTTGCCGTTTGTGCATTGCCTCCACGAACGCCGGGAGCTTCTCTTCAGCCTCCTCCGGCTCGATTGACCCGCCATTCCGCAGCGGACACTCCACACCGTCCCAACCGGCTTCTTTGGCCATGTCGGCAATCTCATCAAACGGGCGCTTCTGAAACGGCTTGATGAACCCGATCACCTTAAACCGGCCCTTTGCCGGCCCGCTGGCTGGTTCCGCGCCAAATGCCGCCAGAGCCCCGACTCCCATGGCCGTTGCACCCAAAAAACTGCGCCTGGATACGAGAATATTGCTGTTGGAGATCATGGCCTGAGTCTCGACATCCCGGCGCTTTGGTCAAGGCCGTAGCGCCGACGCTTAACTGATCCAAAAACGTCATTTTCCCCTTGAGTTTCGCCTTGAAATGCCGATTTCCACTCATATGGAACGTGGTTTCAGTGCCTCCTCTTTGCTCCATCTATGATGAAGCCCAAAGAGGATACGACGTCGTTTCGCCGGACCACCCGCCCCTCGGGCCGGTCCAACGTCGTGCCTTTTCCCGGCCAAACCACTGCCGAGCCAGCCACCGTCGCCGCCGCCGCCGTCCACGATCTCCAAAAAAGCGAAGCGCTGCGCGCCGCGTTGCTCAATATCGCTCCCGACCTGATTTTCACCGTGCGCAAAGACGGCATGGTCCTCAATGTCCACGCTCCCAGGGACAACGAATTCTCTGCCTCAGTCCGCGAAGCCGTTGACAAACGCCTCAAGGACCTCCTTCCGACCCAAATCGGTCAGCAGGCAACTCACTACCTTGAGAAAGCCCTGCGCACCGGCCAGACCCAGGTCTTCAGCATCCAGCACGCGCTTCCGAACCGCACGCGCGTTTTCGAGGCGCGCATCAGCCCCTGTTCCGCCGACGAAGTCTTCGCCCTCGTCCGCGACGTCACTGACCGCAAACTCCTGCAGCGCGAAATTCTTGAAATCACGAACCGCGAGCGCGTTCAAATCGGCCAGGATTTGCACGATGGCCTCGGCCAGCACCTCACCGGCATCACGTTCCTGAGCCGCGCGTTGGAAAACAAACTCGTCTCCCTTGGCATTCCCGAAGCGCAGGACGCCGCCGAGATCAGCAAGCTGGTCATGCAGGCGCTTTCGCAAACGCGCAATCTCGCCCGCGGCATTTTCCCGGTCGAACTCGAGGAGAGCGGTCTCGTGCAGGCGTTGCGCGAACTCTCTGCCACCGTCGAGAAACTTTTCAACATCACCTGCGCGGTCGCCTGTGAGGACAAGCTCGTCGTGCGCAACCGCGCCGTCGAAAACCATCTCTTTCGCCTCGCGCAGGAAGCCATTAACAACTCCGTCAAGCACGGCAAAGCCAAGCGCGTCACAGTCAGTCTCATCCGTGCGGGTGACAAGGCATTGCTCTCGATCACTGATGACGGCGTTGGTTTCGGCAACGAAGGGCCCAAAGTCGGCGGCCTCGGCCTGCGCATCATGAATTATCGCGCACAGAAAATCGGCGCGACACTCGAAATTTCTGCCGGCCCAACCGGCGGCACCGTCGTCAATTGCGTATTTGCTAACACCAACACTTAGCGAGGAAATATGTCGAAACAGGTTCAAAGTGGGATTCGCAAGGGCAAGATTCGCGTGTTGCTGGTGGATGACCATCCGGTCTTGCGCCGCGGCCTCGCGCAAATGATCAACGCCGAAGCCGACATGACCGTGGTCGGCGAAGCGGAGGACTCCGGCAAAGGCTTCGAATTGATCGGCAGCCTCGCGCCCGATGTCGCCGTCATCGACATCTCCCTCAAGACCGGCAACGGCATCGAACTCGTCAAGAACGTCAAGGCCCGCTACCCGGACATGCTCATGCTCGTCCTCTCGATGTACGACGAATCGCTTTACGCCGAACGCGCTTTGCGCGCCGGCAGCCGCGGTTATATCATGAAGGAAGAGGCCAGTGAGCAAATCATCGTGGCGATTCGGCGCGTCAAAACCGGCGAGATTTTCCTGAGTGAAAAGATGAAGTCCAAGATGATTCATCAACTCGCCACCGGTACCAAAGGTGTGGCTTCGCCACTCGAACAACTCACCGACCGCGAACTCCAGGTCTTCCGTCTCATCGGCGAAGGCAACAGCACTCGCCAGATCGCCGCGCAACTTCACCTGAGCGTCCGCACGGTCGAAGCCTACCGCGAATACATTAAGACCAAGCTCAACCTCAAGAACGCCACGGAGTTGGTCCAGCACGCCTTCCACTGGGTCCACCACGAAGCGGCTGCGTAGCTTCCAAGCAAAATCTAAAGTAAACTGATTCTTGGTGATTACTTAAGATCATCTTAACAAATTGCTTTGGTTTTTCGCGGAGGGTTGGTGGGCCTCTATCATCTGAACACATTTTCAAACGCATTCTCCGCGTTTGCTATCAGGCGAATCAGTCAACCGCCAAGATAAAGGGAAAGGGAACACATGATATGAGGTTCAAGAAAAGTAACGCCACCGCAACCCAGCCACAAATGCGATCAAATCTGCAAAGCGGCCTACCCGTCGTCGTCAACATCAGAGTTCCAATAGAACTGAGCAGAGGACCACCAATGACAACCAGCCAAAGGAAAGGAACCGACCAACTACCAGAAAGCGTTTCTGCCAACCAGCCCGCTGGGCTGCGAATACCGACCATTGCCAGTATGAGGATGACGAAATATGCCGCGGCTGGCAGCAGGCAGGATAGGACAATGAATCGCAAGCCGTAGCGTTCCCATTGGCCTTCACGATTAACTGTCGCAGCCGCAGTCATCATTTTCCGCGCCCTCTCCCTTACTGGCGATACTCCAGCTAATTCGATCCCGACCCGTGCTTCTATGGGGTCTACCCAGCAACATTCTCCGAGAAGAGGCGTCTCTTCTCCTGAGGATGAGCTTGTCCCAGCACCACCGTAATCTTCTCGACACCCCAGCCGCACCTTCCTAACATGCTCGGCTAACAATTTTAGATACATTTATGCCTGCTGCACCGTCGTCGTTCGCGAAGATTCCGAAGATCCAGTACGAAGGGCCGAAATCGAAGAACCCGCTCGCCTTCAAGCATTACAATCCCAACGAGAAGGTCGAGGGCAAGACCATGAAGGACCACCTTCGCTTTTCCGTCACTTATTGGCACACCTTTCGCGGCATGGGCGCGGACATGTTTGGCGTCGGCACTGCCGTGCGCCCATGGGAGGACGGCACCAACTCCGTCGAGATGGCGAAGAAGCGCGCTCGCGTCGCGTTTCAATTCATGGAAAAACTCGGCGTGCCCTTCTACGCTTTTCACGATCGCGATGTCGCGCCTGAAGGCAAAACGCTCCGCGAATCCAACAAGAACCTCGACGCCGTCGTAAAGGTCTTGAAGGAAGAGCAGCAACGCACCGGCATCGGTCTGCTTTGGGGCACGGCCTGCCTGTTCGTGCATCCCCGTTTCATGCACGGCGCATCCACGAGCTGCAACGCGGATGTCTTCGCGTTCGCCGCGGCGCAGGTCAAGAAGGCGATGGAAGTCACTCACGAACTCGGCGGCGAAGGTTACGTTTTCTGGGGCGGGCGCGAAGGTTACACCACGCTCCTGAACACCAACCTCAAGCGCGAGATGGATCATCTCGGCGCGTTCATGCGCATCGCCGTGGACTATAAACGTGAGATCGGTTTCAAAGGTCCGTTCTATATCGAGCCCAAGCCGAAGGAACCCACCAAGCATCAATACGATTCCGACGCCGCGGCCTGCCTGAACTTCTTGCGCGAATACGATTTGCTCGATGACTTCAAACTCAACATCGAGACCAATCACGCCACGCTCGCCGGCCACACTATGCAGCACGAATTGGAAGTCGCCGCCGCCGCGGGCGCGCTTGGCTCCATCGACGCCAACATGGGCGACATCCTGCTCGGCTGGGACACTGACCAGTTCCCGACTGACCTCTACCTCACCACGCAAGTGATGCTTACGATTTTGAGGATGGGCGGGTTCACCACCGGGGGCACGAACTTCGACGCAAAAGTGCGTCGCGAAAGCTTCGAGCCCATCGACCTCTTCCACGCGCACATCGCGGGGATGGACACCTTCGCGCGCGGCCTCAAGATCGCTGCCGCGATTCGCAAAGATGGCCGGCTCGCCGAATTCGTGAAGCAGCGCTACAGCTCGTGGGACACTGGCATCGGCCGCGACATCGAACGCGGCAAAGCCGGCTTCCGCGAACTGGAAGCCTACATGCTCAAAAAGGGCGACGTTACTCCAAACACCAGCGGCCGTCAGGAATACCTGGAGAATCTGATTAACGAATTCATCTAATTGTCCCGCATCGTCGCCGAATACTTCCTCGAAACACCTCACCCGGTAGAGGTCGCAGCGGAATCCATTGCTGGCGAACAATCCTCCGGCACCTTCCTTCCAGTCCCCGGCGAGACCGAGGAGTTAAAGCTGCGGTCCCGCGCGCGTGTCGAAAAAATCGTCCATCTCGAAACGGTGGACAAGCCCAGCCTGCCCGGTTCACGTCCGCCAAAAGGTCACACCGGTGCAATCAAATATCATCGCGCGCAACTCACACTCTCGTTCCCGTTCGACAATGTTGGGGCGAACCTCCCCACGTTGCTTTCCACCGTTGCCGGCAACCTCTACGAACTTGGCGAACTCTCCGGCCTCAAGCTGCTCGACATCACCGTGCCCGAGGAATTCGCAAAGCGTTACGCCGGCCCGCAGTTCGGCATTGATGGCACGCGCAAACTTGCTGGTGTTTATGGCCGTCCGCTCATCGGCACCATCGTCAAGCCCAGCGTCGGCCTCAGTCCCGAACAAACTGCCGACCTCGTCCGCACGCTCGGTGAAGCAGGGATCGATTTCATCAAGGACGACGAACTCATGGCCGACCCGCCGCACTCGCCATTGAAAGACCGCGTCGCCGCCGTGATGCGCGAGATCAACCGTCTCGCCGACAAGACAGGCAAGAAAGTGATGTACGCGTTCAACATTTCCGACGAGATCGACGCCATGCGCCGCCATCATGACATTGTTCTTGCGGCGAACGGCACGTGCGTCATGGTCAGCATCAACAGCGTCGGGCTGTCCGGCGTCGCCGATCTGCGCCGCCATTCGCAATTGCCCATTCACGGCCACCGCAACGGTTGGGGCATGTACACGCGTTGCCCGCAACTCGGCATCGAGTACACCGCTTACCAAAAACTCTGGCGCATCGCGGGTGTTGATCACCTCCATGTCAACGGCTTGCAAAACAAATTTTGGGAACCCGATGATTCCGTCGTGCGTTCCATCAAAGCGCTTCTCACGCCGATGTTCGGCGGCTACCAGGCCATGCCGGTTGTCTCCTCAGGCCAATGGGGCGGCCAGGCGCCGGAGACCTATCGCCTCACTCAAACCGTTGATCTCATGTACCTTTGCGGCGGCGGCATCATGGCACACCCGAGCGGCCCCGCCGCCGGCCTACGCGCCCAACAACAAGCCTGGGAAGCCGCGATCAAAGGAATTGATCTCCACGAATACGCGAAGTCTCATCCCGAGCTCCAACAAACAATCGACAAGTTTGGAAAACTCCGCGCGAGGAGTTGATTGGAGCGCGAGCGGCCTCGCTCGCAACTCCGCCGCAGTCAACACGATGCGAGCGAGGCCGCTCGCGCTCCACTGATGGCGCTCAAAAATCTGCCCACGGACTTGATTTCAACCCTTCCTTTGCCGAACATCAAATCGATGGGTGCCTTGTTTACCATTCACAGTGATGTCCGCTACGAGATCGTCCGCAAGATTTACGAAGGCGGCATGGGCATCGTCTACGAAGCCGAGCAACACGGCACGCGCAACTTCATCAAGCGCGTTGCCATCAAGGTCATTCGCCAGAATTACGCCACCCAAAAGCAGTTCATCGATAATTTCATCGGCGAAGCCAAGCTCGTTGCCGACCTCATCCACACCAACATCGTCCAGACCTATCACCTTGGCGAAGCCAAGGGCGTGTTTTTCATCGCCATGGAATTCATCCGCGGCGCGAACCTCGAGCAGTTCAGCGAACAACTCCAGGCCAAGAAACGTCAACTGCCGGTCGATATCGCCGTATTCATCACCAGTCGCATCGCCCGCGGCCTCTCCTACGCGCACGCCAAGACCGACAAGGACGGCAAGCCTCTCGGCATCGTCCACCGCGACGTCAGCTTCAAAAACATCATGATCGCCTACGAAGGCGACGTGAAGTTGACCGACTTCGGCATCGCCAAGGCCCGTGGTTTCCTCGTCGACAACGAAGGTGAAGTCGTCGCCGGCAAAGCTGATTTCATGAGCCCGGAGCAGGCCAATTTCCAAATTACCGACAAACGCTCCGACCTCTTTTCCGCGGGCGTGGTTCTTGCGCATTTGCTCCTCGGTCGTAACGTCTTCAAGGGCGCGAACCCCGAGGAATCCCGCCGCAACGTCATGCAAATGCCTATCCCTGATTTTCGGAAGCTCGACTCGCGGATCGATGATCGCTTGAACGAGATTCTCCATCGCGCGCTCGTGCGCGACCTGAGCAAGCGTTATCCGAACGCCGACGATTTGCTCTATGAACTCGAGCATTACATCTACCACTCCGGCTACGGCCCCACCAACGAGACGCTCGGCAAACTCATGCGCGAACTTTTCGATCAAAATGCTCCGTCTTCAGCCTACGACGCCAAGGGCAGCACGCGCATCCTCGAACACACGGCTCGCACCAAACGCAGCATCAAAGCAGCATGAAGCGTTCATCCGTCGTCCGCCTCGGCTTGCTCCAGGCGCAATGCTCGCCCGACCCCGCTGCCAATCTCAAAAAGAACCTCGAGATGACCGAGCGCGCCGCCAGGCAGGGCGCCCAAATCATCTGCACGCAGGAACTCTTTCGCTCCCAATATTTCTGCCAGGAAGAAAATCACGACCACTTCAAACTCGCCGAACCGATTCCCGGTCCCTCCACGGCTGCCTTCCAAAAAATTGCGAAGAAGCACCGCGTGGTCATCATCGCCTCGCTGTTCGAGAAGCGCGCCTCCGGCGTTTACCACAACACCGCCGCTGTCATCGACGCCGACGGCAAGCTCCTGGGCATCTATCGCAAGATGCACATTCCCGACGACCCGCTTTACTACGAGAAATTTTATTTCACGCCGGGCGATTTAGGTTTCAAAGCCTGGCAAACCAAATTCGGCAAAATCGGCGTGCTCGTGTGCTGGGACCAATGGTATCCCGAAGGCGCGCGCCTCACCGCCATGCAGGGCGCTGAGATTCTGTTTTATCCTACCGCGATCGGCTGGCATCCGAAGGAGAAAGCCGAGTACGGTTCGAAGCAACACGGCGCGTGGGAATTGATCCAGCGCAGCCACGCCGTCGCCAACGGTTGTTACGTCGCGGTCCCAAACCGCGTCGGTGTCGAGAAACCCGCAGGCGGTGATGGCATCGAATTCTGGGGCCAGAGTTTTGTCGCGGGCACTTCCGGCGAAATCCTCGCCAAGGCCAGCCACAACAAAGACGAAATTCTCATCGTGCCCGTTGACGTCAAGAAAGTAGATGTCACGCGCACGCACTGGCCGTTTCTTCGCGACCGCCGCATTGACGCCTACGCCGATCTTACGAAGCGGTTCATTGATTGACCCATGCCTCTCGCCTGGATAACTGGCGCGGGCGGATTGATCGGCAGTTACCTCGAACGCACCGCGCCCGCGCGCTGGCGCGCGCGCCCGCTCACGCGCCAAATCCTCGACCTCACGGACAAGACCGCGCTCGAGCAACTTTTCAGAAAGGATCAGCCGGCTCTCGTTCTCCATTGTGCCGCCCTCAGCAAGAGCGTTGCGTGCGAGAAAGACCCACCGCTCGCACGCGAGCTCAACGTCGAAGTCACCCAACGCCTCGCCGCGCTGGCTGCCGACATTCCATTTTTCTTCTTCTCGACTGACCTCGTCTTCGATGGCAAACGCGGCAACTACGATGAGCAAGCGACCGTCAATCCGCTCTGCGTCTACGGCCACACGAAAGCCGAAGCCGAGAAAATTGTGCTCCGTAACTCACGCCACACTGTCATCCGCACGTCGCTGAACGCCGGCCTCTCTCCGACGCGCGACCGCGCCTTCAACGAAGAGATGCACGCTGCGTGGGAAGCTGGCCGCAAGCTGAACCTGTTCGTCAACGAATTCCGCAACCCCATCCCGGCAATCGTCACGGCCCGCGCCGTCTGGGAACTCGTTGACAAAAGCGCCACCGGCTTGTTCCACCTCGCGGGCGCGGAGCGACTTTCCCGCGTTGACATCGGCCACGCCCTTGCCGCGCGTTGGCCCCACCTCACTGCCCGCATCAATGCCGGTTCTCTCAAAGACTACGCTGGCCCGCCGCGCTCGCCCGACACCTCCCTGAAGTGCGCGAAAGCCCAGGCCCTTCTACCATTTCCGCTCCCGCACTTCACGCAGTGGCTCCGCGAAAATCCCGACGAGCCGATCTGACCATGAGCTACCGTGGCCGCCTCGCTCCTTCGCCCACCGGGTACCTTCACCTCGGCCACGCACGCACGTTCTGGATCACTCAGCAACGCGCCCTAGACGCCGGCGGCACACTCATCCTGCGCAACGAAGACCTCGACCGTGCCCGCTGCAAACCGGAATTCGTGAGCGCCATGTACGAAGATCTTGAGTGGTTCGGCTTCAATTGGCAGGAAGGGCCTGATGTTGGCGGCCCGCACGCTCCCTACAACCAATCCGAGCGCATGCATTTCTACCGCGCCGCCTTCGACCAGTTGCGGCAAGCCGGCCTGGCCTATCCCTGCGTCTGCTCCCGCAAAGACATCCAGCAAGCCCTCCAGGCCCCGCACGCTGCCGACGACGAACCAATCTATCCCGGCACTTGCCGCAACCGCTCGCCCGAACCCGGCGCCCGCGCTAGCTGGCGCTTCCGCGTTCTCGACGGCGAGACCGTTTCGTTCACGGATCAAGCCCGCGGCCCACAATCCTTCGTCGCCGGAAAGGACTTTGGCGACTTCGTCGTCTGGCGTCACGACGACTTCCCAAGCTACCAACTCGCCGTCGTTGTCGACGACGTCGCCATGCGTATCAGCGAAGTCGTCCGCGGAGCCGACCTCCTCCTCTCCACCGCCCGCCAGCTCCTCCTCTACCGCGCGCTCGGTCTGACTCCACCTGCATTTTACCACTGCGAATTGATGACCGACGATTCCGGCCTCCGCCTCGCCAAGCGCCACGACGCCCTGAGCCTCCGCACCCTCCGCCAGCGCGGCGCCGACCCTGTCGTGCTTCACGCTTCACTCGTAACTCTGCACGGATGAGCGGCATGTGAACACCCCACTTGGTTGGACCCTTTTCCAGCCCCATACTGATTCCGGTTTTACGCGCTTCTGACTACAGACGGGATGATAGCCCCGGTCGCTGAAATGCGGCAGCGCGGCCAATTCGCGAATCCCAAACGAAAAAATTTTATGGCGGGTGGAACGCAGGACCGAGTGGACAGCAGTTACCTCAAACATTTGCAGCAACGCGCGCAGGATCTCAGAGCGCAATTGAAACGTTGCCTCACCAACGCGGAAGCCAACCGCAACAATGGCCACGCCATGGACAACTTCCTCGTCCAGGCCGCCCGCTTGCGCAAACAAATCGCGACCGCCGACCGTCGCCTCGAAGCCTGCAAAGCTCGCGAGAATGAGGCGCGCGAAACCGAATCCCGCGACGTCGACGCCCACGACGCCGAGCGCCGCGAGCCCGAACACTCCGTAACGTAGTCGCCGACGGGGTGACGAGGCGGCACCTCTCGCAGGCAACAAGCGCGAACCGTGCCTTCACCCCGCGTACGCGGCCTGCAACTCCTGCAATTCCTCGATGGATTTAGGATCTTTCATTTTCACTTTTCATTCCTTCGTTCGCTTCGTTTCCTCTTGTAGAAGGTTCGATCCCCAAATCCTCGTAAATCGCCGAATTAATTTCCCGCGCCCGGCGCTGGTGCAACCGCTCCCCGGGTAATCCGTTGCAACTCCACGCTGCCGCCAGCCTGTGTGCGGGATCACCAAATGCGCACGACGACTGTGCTCCGCTATGCCCGAATGCTTCCTCCGAGGCATTACGCCCATAACCGTACGGCACCGTCTCAACTCCGTAGCGGTTTGAATCCACGATGAAGCCCAGTCCAAAATCGATCACGTGCTGGAACGTGTGATCGAGCATCCCAACCCGATGCCGTCGCGTGAACTCCATCACGGTTTCCTTCTTCACCAACTCCGCTCCGAAGCCGAGCAGCGATTCATAAAACCTGCCCAACTCGCGCACTGGACCGCGCGCGTTCCCGCCGGGCCGGCAGCGGGTGCAATCCGCCTCGCTGTTCCACTCCGCATGCGGCATCAACTTGCCGCCGCGCAGCAGGTGAATGAAGCCGATCCGTTCGCCATACGCCTGAAATTGCGCGCGGGGCATTCCAATCCAGGAGTCAGCCAGTCCGAGAGGCTCGAAAATTTCTTCGCGCACATAATTGGGATACGCGCGCACCGAAAGCCGCTGCACGATTTCCGCCAGGATAAACCAGCTCGCGCCAAGCTGATACCCGGCCTTCCCGCCAACCGGCCAATCCGCTTCGATCGGCGTCGCGCAAATCCGCTCGATCATCTCGTCCCACGCCAAATCTTCCGGAATCAGATCCGCGCCGCGAAATCCGCCCGTGTGCGTGAGCAGATGCCGAATCGTGATCCGCTCCTTCCCGCCATGCGCGAATTCCGGAATGTGCTTCGCGACAAGATCGTCCACCGCGAGCCTGCCGCGCTCAACTTGCTGCGCGATGGCGATCGCCGTCACCGGCTTTCCAGCCGAGAGCCACAGGCTCAGCGTGTCGGGAGTCATCGCCACGCCCGCGCGGCTCTCTCCAAGAGCAAGCTCAGCGACAGCCTCGCCCGCAACCGAGACGTAAAGTTGGGCGCCGAAGTGCACGCCTTCGGCGATGCCGCTCTCAATTATCTGAGTGGTCCTGCGAAGCGTGGGAACTATTTGATGGTGAGCTTGTATTGCTCCGAAGTGAGACTTCCCTGGCCCGGCTTGTTGCCGAACTTGTTGTACTCGTAATCCACCTTGAAATGATAAACCAGCGCCTCCTGGTTCGCTGGCACGGGCACCAGCGCCTCCCACCGATTGGCAATCTTCAAGGTGGGCCGCATCGGATACGTGTTGAACCCCGACACCACCTTCGGAGTGATGCTGTCGGTCCGCAGGCTCTGCTGCTGGCTGTCCAGCTTCATTTCCACGAGATATTGTCCGCTGGGATTGCGCGGCAACTGCGTCGGCGTGAGATTTGTGATCACTTTCGACGTGCAACTCGCGATCAGGATTGCCAGCAGGCAAACCGGAACAACTCTCTTCATCGTTACCATAGGCGCCGCGAAAATGGCACAACGCGCGCGAGGTTGTAAAGGTGATTCCAAGTGCAGAGTTGAGAGCGGAGCCTTTCCCCCAAAACAGTGGTCACTGGTAGGTGAGTTTGGGAAAAGAGAACTATGGATGAGGAAGGCGCTCCGAAAAGAAGACCCTGCGAGTTTGGCAGCAGCGGTAGGCGCCGGCTCCCAAAGGGGTGGATGAAACCGTCGTGGGGACCGATTGGGTACGTAAGTTTGGTGATGATTGCGGTCCTGAGATCCACGTTTCAAGTGTCGCTTTGCGACGCCGGGATTTGCCATTTGTCATACGGCAGCTAGCGGGTAGCATTCGCGAAACATGCTCAAGCGGATGGTGTTAATTGCTGGAGCGCTGGCGACGCTCGGCATGGTTGCGATCGTTGGATGATTTTTGTTCGGCTCACGCCGAAAAAAAGTAACAGACTACCAAATTGTCAGGGATTGAGGATTTGCGATAGAGACCCGTCATGACTCTCCTGGTAATCG
>Ga0075428_100000839_pt1 | contig 32184 bp, 9 predicted proteins | sample RhiMetdeltSRZDD2_FD_75291 | JGI IMG/M metagenome (GOLD analysis project Ga0075428, IMG submission 75291) | Populus rhizosphere microbial communities from Tennessee, USA - Rhizosphere MetaG P. deltoides SRZDD2 | ecosystem: Host-associated > Plants > Roots > Rhizosphere > Soil | place: USA... | reverse complement strand
GGACGATGTGACTTGTCTAGGGTCATGATCGCCAGATGTGGGAGGCACTTCCTTGGTGCAGGCTACCGGTTCGCGTCCGAAGATCGTAGTCAGTGGGGATGGTCGGGGTGTGGTCGGGCATGCCAGCGCCCGCCTGCTGGCCGATGTGGCTGAGGTGACCGGGTTGGCCGCCGGTTTCGTGCAGGCGCTTGCCCCGTTGCGGCAGCGGGATCGCGGTCATGCTCCGGGCCGGGTCGCCCTGGATGTAGCGGTGTTGCTCGCCGATAGCGGTGAGGCGATCAGCGATATCGCGGTGCTGCGGGATCAGGCCGAGCTGTTCGGTGTGGTGGCCTGCGATGCCACGGTGTGGCGGGTGCTGGACGCGGTTGACGCCGAGGCGATCGCGGCGCTGCGTTCGGCGCGGGCGGCGGCGCGTGAGCTGGCGTGGGCGCAACGAACCGAGACGCGCGGCGACGGTGGTGGTCTTCCCTTGTCCAAGGCCGCCGACTGGGAGGTGCCGGGTTTGGTGATCGATATTGATGCGTCCATTGTCGAGTGTCATTCCGAGAAGGAGAACGCTGCGGCGACGTGGAAGAAAACGTTTGGCTACTATCCGATATTCGCCTTCTTGGACAACACGCGTGAGGCGTTGGCGGGGTTGCTGCGTAAGGGAAACGCCGGCTCGGGCACCGCAGAAGACCATGTCGCGGTGTTGGATTTGGCGCTGGAACAGATCCCTGACGCGTATCGCTTCGGGCAAGACATTCTCATTCGCGCTGACTCGGGATGCTCACGAGCGTTCCTGGCCCACATCCGCGGCATGCGCCGCTTCGGGATGCGGACCTTCTTCTCCGTCGGCGTGCCGGTCACCCAGCCCATCCGCGACGCCATTGTGCACGCCAGCGCGTGGATACCGGCGTTGGACGCCGACGGCGAGTTGCGTGACGGCGCGCAGGTCGTGGCAGTTCCTGCGCATCCAGGCCGAGACGGTGCTGGCCTGCGACTTCTTGCACGTCGACTGCGCGCTCACCCTCATGCGCGTGTACGTGTTCTTCGTGATCGAGGTCGGCAGCCGCTACGTCCACGTGCTGGGCACGACGGCCAACCCTGACGGGGCCTGGACCGCGCAGGCGGCCCGAAATCTCCTGATGGACCTCGGCGACCGTGCCGAGCGGTTCAGGTTTCTCATCCGTGACCGCGGTGGCCAGTTCGGCAGCATGTTCGATGGGGTCTTCGCCGCCGCCGGCATCGAAGTGATCAAGACTCCGCCGCGCTGCCCGCGGGCCAACGCGTACGCCGAGCGGTGGGTCAGGACACTGCGCAGCGAGCTCACCGACCGGATGCTCATCTTCGGTCAACGTCATCTTCGCCATGTCCTGGCCGAGTATGTGCAGCACTACAACGAGAAGCGGCCGCACCGGGCGTTGAGCCTGTCACCGCCACGCCCGCCGGCCACTGTCATCGATCTTGCCGAACAGCGCCGGATACGCCGAAGACCGATCCTCGGCGGGCTGATCAACGAGTACGAACGAGCCGCGTAGATCACCAAGAAGCCGCAGGTCACCGCAGATACCGGGGTATTGAGCCCCTACAGGCGTATCGAGTAGAACACCTTCAGGCCCCCACGGCTCGCTGGGCGGCCTGACTCCTGAGGCCTTCCGCCAGCAGTGGATCAACAACCACGAGCAACTCTCACCCGCCGTGGACCTATAGCCGGGGTCCAGTCAGGGTGGTTGGGAAGGAGGATCGCGAGGGCCGATCGCGTTCGGAACATCACCGGACATGGTTGTGAGCATATGTTCGACCCCGAACGGACCATGCCGTCAGGCTCGAAGGGCAGGTAGCAGCTGGTTGCGGCGAGTGACTCCGAGCTTTCGGTAGCAGGCGGACAGATGGACTTCCACCGTCTTAGGGGTGACGAAGAGCTGCTCGGCGATCTGGCGGTTGCTATGACCCGCGGCGGCAAGGTTGGCGACCCGTCGTTCGCTGGGCGTGAGTGACCGCAAGCCGGTCAGTGCCGAACGGCGAGGGCGACCACCGGCGACCTTGATCTCGGCCTTGATCTGGTCGACGAGCAGGGCGGCGCTGAGGGTATCGGCCAGGTCGAGCGCCCGGCGCAGCGCGGTCCGGGCGTCGACCAGATGGCCGAGCCGGCGTTGGAGGCTTCCGTGCGCTGCCAGCGCCTTGGCGAGTTCGAGCTTGGCCGATCCCGATTCGAGCACGTCGATGGCCTCCCGAAGCATGTCGGCTCCGGCACGGCCGCCAGTGATGCCGCCGACTAGACGCAATGCGCGGCCGAGCGTTCGCGGAGCACCCCACCGGCGCGCCCGGTCGAGCTCCTCCGTGGCCACAACGCGAGCTTCGTCGGCACACCCGAGCGCGTGCAGGGCCAAGGCAGCCTCGGTTCGCCAGGCCACGAATGCCGGGTTGACTCCGCCGCTGGCTTCGAAGTACCGGCCGGAGGACCGCGCGTCGTGCAAGGCTTCCAGGTGCCGACCTCTGGCTCGCATCAGGCGGGCCCTGCTGTCTAGATATAGGTACCACGGGCCACTGGGCGGCAGCGGGTTAGGCGCGGCCACCCAGGCGAGGGCGGCATCTGCGGCCTCAAGCTCGCCACGCTCGATCAGCGCGTCGGCCAGCCACGGTCCGCTGAACTGGCGGGCGAGCACGATGTGGGCAGTGTCCGCGGCGGCGACGGCGCGGCGCAGATCGTCGATTGCCTCGGTCAGGTGACCCCGGCACAGCCAGCCGAGACCACGCCAGGTGAGCGAGGCGCCTAGGGCGCAGTGCGACCCGATCTGATGTGCCTGTGCGACCGAGGCGTCCAGACTGCGCATGCCGGGCTCCTGGTCGCTGACCAGCAGCGTCCACCAACCACACGCCAACGCCATGTCGCTGGTTGCCCGCTCGACCAGAACGTTGTCCAGCCCGCGTTCGGCTAGCGATACCCCACCCGGATCACCCTGTATCGCCAGAAATGTCGCCAGAACGGCATTGAGCATATGGCTGCCGAGGCTGGCGTCGGACTCCAGCCGCCGCCACCCGTCGATCAGCCCGGCCAGCTTTGGGTGGCGCAGGCCCGCAAGGCCGAGGCTGACCATTCCGGCGTACAGGCGGCGATGCAGGTCGCCGTCGCCGCTGGGTAGGCATGCGACCGCCCGTTGGTACGTCTTCCACGCCTCGGCGTAACGGCCTAGTCCAAACTGGACTCGGCCGAGCTGGTAGCCGATCCACGCGCGGCGTTCCGAGCGGGGGCACCGGACCAGCGCTCTGGTCAGATAATCCGCCGCAGCGGGCAGGTTGATCTCGGCAGCCACGGTTCCCATGTCGACCAGCAGCGTGGCCTCCTGGTCACTGCCTGGTGGTTCGGCAAGGCAGCGACGCAGGTAGCCCAGCGCCGACTCCGGCGCGCCGCGGGCCAGGGCGGTGGTGGCGGCGCGCCGAAGCGTCTCGACCGTGTTGGGATCACCGGCCGGATGCACACCCAGCAGTTGAGTGGCTACCCGTTCCGGCTCGGCGCCGCTGCCGGCGAGTGCCGTCGCGGCCTTGCGGTGCCAGGCGGCCCGCTCGACCAGGGACATTTGCTGGTACACGGCAGTGCTCACCAGCGGGTGCACGAACCCCACCAGATCGGGGGATCCGTTAGGCTCGTGCTGGATGCATTCTAACCGTCCCAGGGCGTCGGCTGCGGCCAGCGCGGCCGGCAGCGGCAGGTCCGCGACCTCGGCGGCCAGGCGCAGATGTGCCTCCCCACCGAGCACGGCGATGGCGCGGGCCAGCGCTGTGCCGTCGGCAGGCAACCGGGCCAGCCAGGACTCCACCCTGCGGCTGATCGCACAGGCCCCCAACCTGTTGACCTGCTTGACGTTTGACGCCGTCGGTCGCACGTCATCGGCCAGTAGGGCCGCCGCCAACTCGTGCAGGAACATCGGATTTCCGCCGGTAGCCGCATGGCAGGCGGCGAGGAACTGCGGGTCGGCCTCGGGGCCCAGGACCCCACGAGCGAGCGCCGAACCCGCGGCCAGTCCCAGCGGGGCAAGGGGATGCGACACGCAGGCTGGGTCGGCGGTGATCCGGGCGAGCAGATCGGCGGCGGCGCCGTGCTGGTTGGGCCGGCTCGCGGCTACGACAAGCAGCCGCATGTTCTCGAGCCGAGGCACCAGATACGCCAGGTAACGCAGGGAAGCCTCGTCGGTCCAGTGCAGGTCGTCGCACACCAAAGCCAGCGGTCGGGTCGGACACAGGTTCGCCGTCAACCAGAACAGGCCGTGCAGGTTCGCGAAGTCACCGATCTGCCTACCTTCGGCCGCCCAGCCGAGCACTGCGGCGCCACGACTCGCCGCCCCGCTGAACACCTTGCGTCGCTGCGGGGGTGACATCGACATCAGCCTCGGTTGGAACAGCTGCCGGACAACGCCGAAGGGCAAGCCCCGCTCCATTTCCGGCGCTTGGGCGCTTAGCACGATGTAGTTCTGCTCCTGGGCGATCCGTCTCGCCTCGGCCAGGACGCTGGTCTTGCCGAGCCCGACACCGCCCTCCACCACAATGAACGATCCGTGTCCCCTCGCCGCCGATTGCATGCTGCGGCGCAGTTCGGCAAGTACCTGGTCCCGTTCGAATAACGCGGCACTCACTCCACAGACAATGGACTTCGCCCTCGGATCGAGCAACCGCAATAACGGCGCACCCCGCTTGCGCTTGCGAAGCCGCGGGTTCGACCCCGATCCCAAATGGTTGGGGGTCCTTCTAGGGGTACACCCTCATGCGCGGCGTGCGTCACGGACCGAAGCTGTTCCGGTCATGGCAGCGACGCCTAGGAGACGCAATGCTTATACAGGGGCGCGCATATTACAGCAACGGACACCCCGCCGAGGGCGTCACGCTGCAGATGTACCACCACGGGTTCGGCGGCACGGTGACCGCTCTGGCCGACGCCGTCGTCGCCGCGAACGGTTCGTACTCGGTCATTGTTTCGCCCACCACCGATCCCATCCGGCTGGAGGTGCGAGCGAAGGGCGGTGGCGAGAAGGGCACCCCGCTCACCGTTGTCTTCTTCCAGCCGGTCAATGACGCGGTGGAGTTCAACCTCGCCGTGCCCGCTGACCTGAACAGGATGTCCAGCGAGTTCGACCGCCTGCTCAACTCCCTGGCACCTTTCCTCGAGGGCGGCAAGCTTGGCGACGCGGTTCAGAACGAGGTGCGCAACGGCGACCTGACCTACCTGCACGCCATGAGCGGATGGGATGCGCGCCTTATCGCGCTGGCCGCGAGCGCAGAGCGGCTCTCGGCCATCACCGGGGTGGAATCCGCGGCCTTGTACGGCATGTTCCGTTCCGGGTTACCGATTGACACCGAGCAGCTGATCCGGGCGAGCGGCATCGCGGTCAAGAACGCCCTGGACGCGGCGAACGCCGCCGGGATCATCGAGTTGTCCAGCGAGAATATTGAGGCGGCTCGTGCCGCCTTCGGCAACTTCCGGCGGGCTGGTCGGCGGACCTATCCCGATCGGGGTGGCCCGACGCCGTACGGCGCATTGCTTATCGCCAGCGGCCTGACGGCGGCTCAGCAGGACACCTTCGACACCGTCATTGTCAGCCACATGGAAGGTGAGCGGCCGGCGGATGTCGACGCGCTGTGGTCGGCGGCGCAGGCTGCTGACCTCCCGGTGAAAACGCTGCGGCTGACCGCGCAGCTGGCCTATCTGACCCTGAACAGTCCCAAGCTGACCCAGAACCTGCGGCAGGCCATCGGCGCCGGTGATCTCAGCGCCGGGCTGGTCGGTCAGGGGCTGTACGAGGCCGACCAGTGGGTGGCCAAGCTCAACTCGATGTCCGGCGGCGGGAACGACCAGGCACAGCTGGCCAGTCTCATCCCCGCTGCCGTGCCCGGCGAGACGCTCGCGGAACGGGTCAACAACTATGCGGCGGATCTGGCCAGGAAGGTACGCATGGCCTACCCAACCCAGGTCGTACGCCAGCGAGTGCTCAACGACGAATTCGTCCTGGGCACGCAGCACTCGGCGGTCAAGGCGGACGTCGCCACCGCGCTTGACCGGGCCACCGCGCCGAGCCTCGGCTACTCGCTCGGGCGTACCCCGCTCAACAAGTTCCTCATCGACAACGGCGCCGCGTTGTTCGCCGGCATGCCGGCCGAACGGAAAAACGCCGCCGTCGCCCATCTCGAGACGCTGCACCGGCTGTACCAGATCACGCCATCCGACGAGGCGATGAAGGCGTTGCTGAGCAACGGGGTCAGGTCCGCGCACGAGGTGGCCTCGATGCCGTGGCAGACCTTCCTCGGCCAGTACGGCGCCGCCTTTCCGAGCCAGCGGCAGGCGATGCACACCTACCGCAAGGCGCAGCAGGTGGCCGCGGTGTCGCAGTTCGTGCTCACCGGGGCCAAGCAACTGGCCGCCGGACCGCCTCTGCCGTTCCTCCCGACGCGCGGCACCGGCCGTGCCCAACTGGCGGGCACCGATCTGATCAAGCAATTCCCCACTCTCGAGGATCTGTTCGGGTCATTGGACTTCTGCGAGTGCACGCACTGCGAGTCGGTGCTGGGCCCTGCTGCCTACCTGGTGGACCTACTGAAGTTCCTCGATCCCACGGACAATGCGTGGTCCGCTCAACTCGCCAAGTGGGCCAGTGACCACGGCAACGCCACCTACCCGTATCCGACGCAGGCTGCCTGGGTCGCGGATGGCAGCCCGAAGCCGCTGAGCCCGTACGAAGCACTCCGCCTTCGCCGGCCCGACCTGACGCGGCTTCCGTTGACCTGCCAGAACACCAATACGGTGCTGCCCTACATCGATATCGTCAACGAGATCATGGAGGTCTACGTCGCCGAACAGGGCTTGGACACCATGCCGGTGTTCGACACTGGACAGGCTGTGTCCGAGGACCTGCTCGCCGAGCCGGCCAACATCACGCCGGCTGCGTACGGCGTGCTGCGCGACGCGAAGTACCCGATGACGCTGCCGTTCGACCTGTGGCTGGAGACCGCGCGGGAGTTCGGTGCGCACTTCGACACCCCGTTCTGGACGATCCTTGAGGCGCTGCGGGGAACCGACGAGCTCTACCCGCCCGACGGAGTGCCCTATGGTCGCGCCGCCGTCTTCGTGGAGCGGCTGGGTGTCCCCGCTGCCGAGCTGGCCCTGTTGACCAAGGACGATGCGCTGACCAAGTGGCCGGAGCTGTACGGGTTTCCGACGTCGGTCAGCGAGGCGGCCGTGCTCGACGAGCTGCGCAACGCCAAGAAGCTCGCCCGGCGGCTGCGGGTCACCTACGGCGAGCTGATGTGGCTGGTAAACACCGCGTTCGTCAACCCCCTCCTGGCCGGCAACCCCACGCTGCGCAAGCTCGGCCTCGACCTCGAGGACGTGTTCCGCTATCGCGCCAAATCCGGCTATCCGGCGCTCACCAAGACAGACAAGGAGGCGCTGGAAGCCAAGATCGGGTCGGCGGGCACGGCCTGGCTGCAGACGGTGAACTTGGCCGCCTTCGATCCGGTTCTGACGCTGTACTCGCCGACCGGCACCAGCGGGTTCGACGGCGTCGTCCTGCGGCACGCCAACGGCACCGCGGCCGAACCCATGGTGTTCGTCCTGCTCAGCTACCTGGTCCGACTCTGGCGGAGGCTGGGATGGAGCATCGACGAAACGGACCGGGCGCTGATGGTGTTCCTGCCGACGAGCCCCGATCCGCGTACAGCGTCCGGGATCGGTCCCGCGCTGGCCAGCGCGATTCTGGGCCTGGACCACTACGCGACGCTGGCCGCAATGGCCGGCCTTGGCCGCAAGAACCGGCAGCGCCTGCTGGCGTTGTGGTCGCCGCTGGACGACCGGCGCTATGCCGACCTGTTCCTGGCCGCGGCTTCGCAGACCAGGGACCCGGCGCTGGACCATCCGCTTGGCCTCTACCTGAGCACACCGGTGCCGTTGGCCGAACACCTCTCCGCGGTGCTGGCGGCGCTGCGGCTCACGGCCGAGGAGGTCGACCAGATCCTGATCGACGCGCAGATCCCCAAGCCGGCGCAGCTGACCATGCAGACCGTGTCTACGCTTTACCGCTACGGTCTGCTCGCCAAGCAGCTGCGTATCCCGGTAGCCGACCTCGTGGAGATCAAATATCTGTCCGGGCTCGACCCGTTCACACCGCCGCAGTCCGCACCCGTCACCCAGATCGACCAGGACCACGCGTTCCGGCAGACCATCGGGTTCGCCGATGTCGTTACCGCGGTCAAGAACAGCGGGCTGAACGTCGCCGACCTGCGGTACCTTTTCCGGCATCGGTTCGAGCCGGTCGGGCCGCACCGGAACGCGGGATCCCCGCCGCTGGCACTGATCCGCCAGGTCGCCGCCGAGGTCGTGCGGATCCGCACCGAGAACGCGGTGCCGGAGGACCCGCTCACCTTCACCGACGACGTGCTGCGGCAGAAGCTCTCGCTGGTATTCGGCAAGGAGATCGTCGACACCCTGATGGCGATGTGGACCGACGACGCCGAGTATCAGGCGGCCGTGGCCGTACCACCGGCCGGCCAGCTCGATCCGGCCAGCTTCGCCGCCATTGCTGAGCTGTCGGTCAGCTACGACATGGTGACCCAGCAGCAGACCCTCAGTTACCGCGGGGTGCTGCTGGACGCCGAGCGCACCGCGCTGCTGGCCAAGGTCACCGGCGCACAGCCGGCCTTCCTCGGCCAGCTGCTCGACTCGGTGCAGGGGCAGCCGCAGGACTTCTTCGACCAATACCTGCTGCGGACCTCGGTCCCGGGGGTCGGCGTGACCGGTTTCCTTGACGCGGCGGACTATGCGGTCATTTTCGCCGCGCCGCCGCTGACCCAGGACCAGGACCAGATCCGCCGCAACACCATGGCCGCGACGTTCCTGCCGTACCTGCGTGACCAGCTCACCCGGCGGGCAGTCACCGCGTTCGTCAGCACCGAGCTGGCCGCCGACCCCGCACTGACCGCGGCGCTGATCGGCGATCCAGGGTTGCTGCACCTGCGCGACGTACCGGCCGATCCGTTGCTGACGGCCTATACGGCTGTGGCCGTTCGCCGGGCGGACGTTGCCCAGACAAACGACACGGGTTCCCTCTCGGGCTACCTCGAGGTGCCCACGTCCGGCACGTACCGGTTCTTCGTGGCGGGCCAGAACCCCGGGGTCAAGGCGGAGCTACGATTCGATCACCTAACCGACCCGTTGCTGCGTGGCACGGTGAGCAGCACCGATCCCGAACCGTCCGCGCCTCTCAACCTACGTGCGGGTATCCCGTACGGATTCCAGCTCACGCTTGCCGGTGGTCGCGTCAACCGGCCAGATTTGCTGGTCCTAGGCGAGGAGCTGCCCAAGGGTCCGTTCGACCGCCTCGTGCTCTACTCCCGGACCGCGGTCGACAAGCTGCACCGCGCCCAACTGCTGATGGCCAAGACGATGATGCTGGTGGCGGCGTTCGGGCTGACCGAGCGCGAGGTGCTTTTCCTGTTGGGTCACCGGGCGGACTTCGCCGACCTGGATTTCAGCGGGCTGCCGACCCGGGCGGCCGATGACGACCTGACCCGGACGCGGACGCTGTTCGGCCAGTTCCTCCGGCTGGTCGGATACCGCAGGTTGCGCCAGGACCTCGGGGCGGGGCCGGACGACCTGGTGAAGGTGTTCGCCGCCGCGCGACGGGTCTTCCCCGCATCGACAAGCATCGGCGTGGCGCAGAACACCGCTTTGCACGACGTGTGCGCGCTCATCGCGGGGATCACCCGGCGCGACCCGGAGCAGATCGTCATCGACGCCGCGCAGGTGTTGTACATCTTCGCCCAGGCCGAGCCCGAGACGACGCCACCGGTGAAGGACTACCCGGTCACCGTGGCCGGCCTCGTCAACGAGCAGGGTGTCGACCGGCTCTGGAGGGTGCTCGCTATGGCAAGCCGGATCGGTGTTTCCCCGGCCGTGCTCGGCCAGTGGGCGACGCCGGTGCCCGGCCTGCAGGTGGCGCGCTATGTGCGGGACTCGGTCAAGGCCAAGTACGAGCCGGATGTGTGGCGAAGGGTGGTGCAGCCGATCGCCGACCGGCTCCGCCGCCGACGCCGCGACGCCCTGGCCGACTTCCTCGTACACCATCTTGATTTCGACCGGATCGATCAGCTCTTTGAGTACTTCCTGCTGGACGCCGGGACCGAACCGGTGGTCCAGATCTCGCGGATCCGGCTGGCGATCTCGTCGGTGCAGACGTTCGTGCAGCGCTGCCTGCTGAACCTGGAACAGCAGGTCTCGCCCTCCGTCGTCAATGCGCAGCAGTGGGAGTGGATGAAGCGTTACCGGCTGTGGGAGGCCAATCGGAAGATCTTCCTGTGGCCGGAGAACTGGCTCGAACCGGAGTTCCGCGACGACAAGACGCATCTGTTCGCGGCGCTGGAAAGCACGCTGCTCGAGGGTGACCTGACCAACGACCGTGCGGAAAGTGCCCTGCGCACCTACCTGCACGGGCTGGAGGATGTGTCCAGATTGGACATCCGAGCGGTGCATGTCGAGCAGAAGCTCAATGCGGAGGACAACGTCCTGCATGTGGTGGGGCGCACGTTCAGCATGCCGCACAAGTACTACTACCGCCGCCTTGACCACGGCCGGTGGACGGGCTGGGAGCCGCTGGGCGTAGAGATCGACGGAGACCATCTGGCCCTGACCCTCTGGCACGGCCGGCTGCACGCCTTCTGGGTCACCTTCCTCGACGGCGCGACCAAACCCGCGTCCGGCGACAAGTTCGACGAGGAGACGGTCGACCTGACCTTCGGCGAAATCGCCGGCATCGAGGCTTCCCCGGACATCAAGGTCCAGCTCAACTGGACGCAGCGCGGCGAAGGCTCATGGAGCCCACGGGCTACGAGCCAGCCCTTGCCGGTTTTTCTCCTCGAGGGGAAGTACCGGCGGGACCTGACATTCATCTATGCCAAGGTCTGGCCGGACTCCGAGATCGCCATGATCTATCTGGTCGGTGGCGCGGTGGATATGGCGATCGCCCTCGCCAGCCGCACCGCCACCCCGACGCGAGAGTCCGGTTATCCCGCGCCGCCCATGCCGTACCTCGAACTGGTCAGGGTCGGTTACGGGCGCTACGAGGGCGAAGAGTCCCTCACCGTCGAGTACGCGGCTTGTGTGACCACGGATCAGTTCGGCAACAAGCAGTACGGCTGGGTGGTCGATTCGTCGATTCTCGGTTCCGTCTCGAGCTACGAAGTCGTCACGCACAACGGGTACCTGACCGGCATCGCCGAAGACGTCAGCCAGCTGACCCTTCCGTTCTTCTACAGCGACATCCGCAACACCTTCTTCGTGCAGCCGAAACTGACCGAGTGGCCGCTCGCCTCCAGCACCGGATGGTTCGTCGAATATCCGGTCGTCACCAAGGAGTTCGACCAACCCAACGCGACGACCGCGATGGTGCCTGCCGCGGACCCGGTTGCGCGGATCTCCAGCCATGCCCTTCATGCCATCGATGCGCCAGGCGACTGGCTGACCAAAGACGGCGCAACGGTGGAGTTCGGCGATGTGCTGATTGGCCGGGCAGGCGGCATTGAGATGAAGAGGAAACCCCAATGACGAATTCGCAGCCTTTCCACGGCGGATCACCGTCGGTCGAGGGTCCGCAGGCGGCCAATGTCACCGGCACGGTGCAGCGGTCGCTGAGTTACCGGTTCACCAGCCACTTCCACCCGTACGTGCGGGAGTTGATCAGGAATCTGGTGGAGAAATCGGTTGCCGGCCTGCAGGCGTCCGATGACGACTACCGGCGCACGTCCACCGGCGCCATCCAGAAGCTGCCCGGTCGCAACGAGCCGTATCCGGTGCTCTACGACGAGCTGTTCACCGCCAACCGGTACCAGCCAGGAACCGCCGTCTCGGTTCCCTATCCGGTCAAGGAGATTGACTTCACGGCCGAGGGCGCGTACTCGATCTACAACTGGGAGCTGTTCTACCACGTGCCGATCACGATCGGCATCCATCTGAGCCGCAACCAACGTTTTGCCGACGCCCAGCGCTGGTTCCACTACGTCTTCGACCCGACCGACGCCAGCGGCGACCCGACCCCCGACCGGTTTTGGAAGGTCCGGCGCTTCCACCAGATCTCAGTGCACAGCATCGAGGACCTCCTGATCAACCTCGCCACCGACCCGGAATCGGATCTGGCCAAGGAGACCGTCAACAGCATCAACGCGTGGGCGGACTCGCCGTTCCGCCCACACCTGGTGGCCGGCTACCGCCAATCCGCGTACATGATCAAAGTGGTGACCGCCTACCTGGACAATCTGATCGGCTGGGGTGACTCGCTGTTTCGTCAGGACACCGGTGAGGCCATCAACGAGGCTGCGCAGCTCTACATCCTGGCCGCCAATCTCCTGGGACCCCGGCCGCAGGAGGTGCCGCGCCGCGGATCCCGGCTGGCCAGGTGCTATGAGACCCTGCGGCCGGAGCTCGACGGGGTCAACAACACCCTGGTCAAGATCGAGACTGATATCCCGCACGATCTGACCACCCAGCCGCCGGACGCTCACGATCCGGGCCCGATGGCGTCGCTGTTCAGCATTGGCTCGTCGCTGTACTTCGCCGTGCCACGCAACGACAAACTGCTCGGTTACTGGGACACCGTCGCCGACCGGCTCTTCAAGATTCGCAACAGTCTCAGCATCGAGGGCGTGTTCCGCCAGTTGCCGCTTTTCGACCCGCCGATCGATCCGGCGCTGCTGGCCAAGGCCGCTGCGGCCGGGCTCGACGTCGCCACGGTGGTCGCCGGGCTCAATCAGCCCGTGCCGCTGGTGCGGTTCACCCTTCTGGTGCAGAAGGCAAGCGAGATCTGCCAGCAGGTCATGGCGCTGGGCAACCAGTTCCAGTCAGCGATCGAAAAGGAGGACGCCGAAGCCCTCGCGCTGCTGCGGGCACGACACGAGACGGCGCTGCTCGACGCGGGCGAGCAGGTCCGCTACGCGCAGTACCAGGAAGCGATCAAGAACCGAGAAGGAGCCGAGCAGGCGTTCGCCAGCGCCAAGGCCCGCCACATCCACTACGAGCGGATGCTCGGCCGCAACGAGCGCGATATCCAGGTGCCAGAGCTGGACAGCCTGGACGCCGACGCCCTGGCCAAACTCAACCTCAACGAACAGGAACCGCGACCGGTGCTGCGGCCTATCCCCATCGACATCGCCGGCGGCGTGACCGGCCGCGACGGCGGCAACATCAAGTCCAGCCACGAGAAGCTCGAGGAGGAAAACCTGCTCGACGCGCTAATCGCCAACACCGTGGCATCCGGACTGGACACGATCGGCGCCGCGATCTCGCTCGTCCCACAGGTCGAGGCGTCGGCCAAGCCGTTGGGCATCGGCGCCTCGGTCCGCTTCGGTGGCACCAACCTGTCCAACATGATCTCAGCTGGCGCCGCGGCATCCCGCGGCATCGCGGCCATGTTCCAATACGAGGCGACGATGGCCGCCAAGGCTGACGCTTACACCCGGCGCGAGCAGGAGTGGGCGTACCAGAGCAACCTCGCGCTCAACGAGATCGGACAGATCTACAAGCAGTGGCGGGCAGCGCAGATCCGCGAGGCGCTCGCCAACCGGGAACTGATCAACCACCGCGACCAGATGAAGCGGGCCCGCGAGGTCGAGATGTTCCTCAACGGGGAGATGGCCAACCTCAGGAAGACCACCACAACCGCGTTCTTCGCGTGGCTGCGGCGGGAGGTGCGCGCGCTGTACGCGAAGGCGTTCGACCTCGCCCACGACGTGGCGCGCAAGGCGGAGCGCGCCCTGCAGCACGAGCTCGGCGACCCGAACCTGTCGTTCCTGCGGTACAACTACAACGCCGGCAAGGAAGGTCTGCTCGCCGGGGAAAGCCTGTGGCTTGACATCAAGCGCATGGAGATGGAGTACCACCAGCTCAACCAGCGCGAGTACGAGCTGACCAAGCACGTCAGCCTTCAGCAGCTCGATCCGGTCGCGCTGCTGAGCCTGCGTTCCACCGGCAGCTGCCAGGTGACCCTGCCCGAGGAGCTGTTCGACCTGGACTGCCCCGGCCACTACTTCCGTCGCATCAAGACGTTGGCGGTGAGCGTGCCGTGCGTCGTCGGCCCGTACACGAGCCTTAACTGCACCCTGACCGCGCAGAGCAGCACGATCAGGATCAGTCCGCAGCTCGCCGCCGGCCAATACGTTCGCGACGGCGATGACACCGAGCGGTTCAGCGACCACTTCGGACAGATCGAATCGATCGTCACCAGTTCCGGTACCAATGACTCCGGCCTGTTCGACGTCGGCGGCGACCGGCTGCTGCCATTCGAGGGCATCGGTGCGGTCAGTACCTGGCGGCTGGAGATTCCGTCACAGGTCAAGAAGTTCGACCACGAGACCATCGTCGATGTGGTGCTGCACGTGCGGTACACAGCGCGCGAGGGCGGCGCGCCACTGCGCGCGGCAGCCGAGGCACACCTCAAAGACATGATCGCCGACGCTGCCACGGTCGGCTCTACCCGGGTGCTGTCGCTGCGGCGGGACTTCCCGACCGCGTGGGCGGCCTTCACCGCGGCCCAGATCCCCGCAGGCGGTACGGCGCCGCTGACTTTCACCCTCCGCGAGGAGCACTACCCTAGCTGGGCCAAGGTGGCTGAGCTGCGGCGGGTGGAGATGTTCGCGAGGCCGGGCGCGGTGAGCACGGTCAAGGTGTTCGCTGACGCGGCCGGTACCCAGCAGAAGCTGCAGCTGTCCGCTGGCGGCGCACCGGAAGGGCTGATCTACGGGAAGATTCCCGACGCCCAGCAACTGCCCGCCGCGACCGGCACGGTGGGCTGGCACCTCGACGACAACGGCATGGCGGATCTGTGGCTTGCCCTGACCTGGGGCGAAGCCTGAAGGAGTTTCCTAATGATGGCTGACAGCCCCACATCCACGTCCCCCGACACGGCCGCGCACGAGTCGATCGCGGTGCCGGCGATCACCCTGCCCAAGGCAGGAGGCGCGATCAGGGGTATAGGGGAGAAGTTCACGACGAATCCCGCGACCGGAACAGGATCGTTGTCGGTGCCGATCGCGGTCAGTCCGGGGCGGTCGGGGTTCGGCCCACGACTGTCACTGTCCTACGACACGGGGCGAGGCAATGGGTTGTTCGGTTTCGGGTGGGACTTGTCGCTGCCGGCCATTACCCGCAGGACCGACAAAGGCCTGCCCCGCTACGCCGATTCCGAGGAGTCGGATGTCTTTCTGCTAGCGGGCGTGGAGGATCTCGTGCCGGTCCTCGAGTACGCGGCGAATGAGGGCTGGCAACGGGTTCCCCTAGTTGATCCGCCGCATGCGCCGGGCTATCGGATCGACCGGTACCGGCCGCGTACCGAAGGTCTGTTCGCCCGGATCGAACGCTGGACCCGCCTCGGCGATGGGGATGTCCACTGGCGCTCCGTGACCCCGGACAACGTCACCACCTGGTACGGCGGCGACACCAGCTCCCGGATCGCTGACCCGAACGACCCGACCAGGGTGTTCAAGTGGCTGATCTGCCGAAGTCACGACGACAAAGGCAACGCGATCAGCTACGAGTACCTCCCGGAGGACGGCAAAGGCGTCGACCTCACCGCGGCACACGAACGGCACCGCCGCGTGGCCGACCGTCAGGTGAACCGCCACCTCAAGCGGATCAAGTACGGCAACCGCAACTCCGTGCTGACCAATCCGGATCCGTCCACACCGGACTGGATGTTCGAGGTGGTCTTCGACTACGGCGAGCACGACCCGCAAACGCCGAGTTCCAGCGCCGAGGGGGAGTGGTTGTGCCGAGCTGACCCGTTCTCCAGCTACCGTGCGGGTTTCGAGACGCGGACGTACCGGCTTTGCCAGCGGGCGCTGATGTTTCACCACTTTCCCAGCGAACCCGGCGTCGGTGCCGGCTGCCTGGTGCGCTCGACCGAATTCGCGTATCAGCCCGGGGAGGCGGTCGGGTCGTTTCTCACCTCGGTGACCCAGCGCGGGTACCGGCGCACCGGCAACGGGTACGTGGCCCGCGCGATGCCGCCGGTGGAGTTCACATACAGCCCCGCCACACTGCACAGCGAGGTCGTGGAGGTTGACTCGGCGAGCCTGGCCAACCTGCCGGCAGGGCTTGCCGGCACCGGGTATCAGTGGGCCGATCTCGACGGTGAGGGAATCTCCGGCATCCTTGCCGAACAGGCCGGCTCCTGGTACTTCACCCCGAACCTCGGCGAAGGGGAATTCGGCGCCGTACGGCCGGTCCGTACCCAGCCGTCGTTGGTGGGTGCCCCGGCGGCGCGGACCCAATTGATGGACCTGGCCGGGGACGGGCAACTGGACGTGGTGGCGTTCAGCGGGCCAAACCCCGGGTTCTACGAACGCACCGAAGATGGTGACTGGGCCCCATTGCGGGACTTCCCCGCCCTGCCCGACATCGACTGGACCGACCCGAACCTGCGGTTCGTCGACTTGGACGGCGATGGGCACGCCGACGTTCTGATCACCGAGCAGGAGGCGCTGACCTGGTACCCCTCCCGCGCCGAGGACGGGTTCGGCCCGGCGCAGCGCGTCGCCATCCCGCCCGATGAGGATCGAGGTCCCCGGCTGGTCTTCGCCGACGGCACCGAGTCGATCCACCTCGCGGACCTTTCCGGCGACGGCCTGACCGACCTGGTGCGCATTCGCAACGGCGAGGTCTGCTACTGGCCCAACCTCGGCTACGGCCGGTTCGGCCGGATGGTCACAATGGACGACGCCCCCTGGTTCGACCGGACCGAATTGTTCGACCAGCGGTACCTGCTGCTCGCCGACGTCGACGGCTCCGGGGTCACGGACATGATCTACCTCACCGCCGATGGAGCCCGGATCTACCTCAACCGCTCCGGCAACGGCTGGAGCCCACCGCAGCACCTGCGGGCGCTACCCGGCGTGGACAACCACGCCACGGTGCACGCTGTGGATCTGCTTGGCAACGGCACCACCACCCTGGTCTGGTCGTCGGACCGGCCCGGCGACGAGCGCCGCAGCCTGCGGTATGTCGACCTGCTGGGCGGCACCCACCCTCACCTCCTGGTCGGGGTGGACAACAACCTGGGCTCGCAGGTCCGTATCCGGTATGCCACGTCGACGGCGTTCTACCTGGCGGACAAGGCGGCTGGGCGCCCGTGGCTGACCCGGCTGCCGTTCCCGGTTCAGGTGGTGGAGCGGATCGAGACCTACGACCGGATCAGCCGCAACCGCTTCGTCAGCCGCTACGTCTACCACCACGGCTACTTCGACGGTGTGGAACGGGAGTTTCGGGGCTTCGCCATGGTCGAGCAGACCGACACCGAAGAACTGGCCGCCCTGGCCGCCGTGCCCGGCGTCACCAACACGGACCCGATCTCCCACGTCCCGCCGGTAAAGACGAAGACATGGTTCCACAATGGGGCATTCGCGGATTCCGTTGTGTCGCGGCAGTTCGCCGACGAGTACTGGTACGAACCCGCCATGACCGCAGCCGAGCAGGCCGCGATGCTGCTCGACGATACCGTGCTTCCCACTGGAATCCGGCTCGCGAACAGCACGACGCTGTCGTACGAGCCTTCTCCCGACGATCTGCGGGAAGCATGCCGGGCGTTACGGGGCATGCCGTTGCGTCAGGAGATCTACGCCCTGGACGGCTCGGAGCACCAGGACAGGCCCTATGTGGTCAGCGAGAGCAACCACACCATCGAAATACTCCAGCCCCATGTCGGCAACCAGCACGCGGTCTGCTTTACCCATCCGCGCGAGACCCTCACCGCCCACTACGAACGCAGGCTCTACGACATCGAGCGCTCCGCTGGGATCGTCGAGCGGCTCGCCGACCCGCGAGTCATCCACAACCTCACGATGGACGTCGACGCCTGGGGCAACGTCGTGCGCTCGGCCGCCATCGCCTACGGCCGTCGCCACCCTACCGCCGACCTCGACCCGCGCCTGCCCGCATCGGTACGAGACGCGCTCCATGAACAGCAGACCACCATGCACGCCACGCTCACCGTCAACCGCTACACCGACCCGATCGACGCCGGGCCCGACTACCGGGCTCCTCTGCCGTGCGAGTCGCGCACCTACGAACTGGTCCAGGTTGCCCCCGCCACGTCGCAGCCGGGGGGGACCAGCCTGATGCGATTCGACCACCTACGTGACGCCGCTGATGCCGCCGCGGACGGCAGTCATGATCTGTCCTATGAGGACACCTGGGCGGAGGGCGCGGTACAGAACCATCCGTACCAACGGCTCATCGAGCACACCCGGACCCTGTACCGCAGCGACGACCTGACCGGACCCCTGCCCCTGGGCACGGCCGGACACCTCGCTCTGCCGTTTGAGACCTACCAGCTGGCGTTCACCCCGGGTCTGCTGGCCCAGGTCTACCAGCGCGGCGCTCAGGACCTGCTGCCCAATCCGGCAGCGGTGGTGGCTGAGGGTGGTTATGTGCTCAACGGCGGCCAGTGGTGGGTACCCTCCGGGCAAATCTTCTACTCGCCCAGCGAGGGCGACTCAGCCGCCCAGGAGTTCGCACACGCCGAAGCCCATTTCTTCCTGCCGTATCGCTTCCAGGATCCCTTTGGCCAGACCGTCGCCGTAGGCTACGACGCGCACGGCCTTCAGGTCGTGCACACCCACAACCCGATGGGCAACACGGTCCTGGCGGACAACGACTACCGCGTGCTGGCGCCGTGGCGGGTCACCGATCCCAACGGCAACCGGACCGAGGCGTTGATCGACGCCCTGGGCCTGGTCGTGGCTACCGCCGTGCGCGGCAAAGCGTCGGAGCAACTCGGCGACCTGCTCGATGGACTGGACCCGGACCCGGCCGACAACGTGGTGCTCGCCCACTTTGCCGATCCGTTCGCCGATCCGCAGTTGACACTGGGCCGGGCCACCGTCCGTCTGCTCTACGACCTATTCGCCTTTGCCCGCAGCAAGAACACCCCGGAGCCGCAGCCCCCGGTCGTATGCACCATCGGGCGGGAGACCCACTCGTCGGACCTGCCCGCCGGGAAGCAGAGCAGGCTGTTGCAGTCCTTCGCCTACTCCGACGGCTTCGGCCGGGTGATCCAGTCCAAGATCCAAGCCGAGCCCGGCTCCCTGACACCCGGCGGACCCCAGTTGAACGTGCGCTGGGTCGGCAGCGGCTGGACGATCTTCAACAATAAAGGCAATCCCGTCCGGCAGTACGAATCCTTCTTCGCCGCCACCCACCACTTCGAGTTCGCCAAGACGGTCGGGGTTAGCCCAGTGCTCTGCTACGACCCGACCGGACGCGTCGTGGCCACCCTGGCCCCGGACGACACCTACGCGCGGGTCGACGTCGACCCATGGCAGCAGGCGACCTGGGACGGCAACGACACCGTGCTGCTCGACCCCCGCACCGACCCCGAGGTGCAAGGGTTGTTGGCGGCGTACCTGGCCACACTGCCGAACTGGCAGACCTGGCACCAGCGACGCGCCAACGGCGGGCTGGGGCCCCGCGAGCAGGCCGCTGCCACCGATACCAAGCTGCATGCCGCCACCCCGACACGGGCCTACGCCGACACCCTCGGCCGCGCCGTCCTCACCGTCGTGCACAATCGTCGCCTGGATCAAGGCCAGGTGGTCGAGCACCTTTACCCCACTCGGGTTGTGCTCGACATCAAGGGCAACCAGCGCGCGGTCATCGATGCCCGCGGGGTGTACGTGCTGCGGCAGACGTTCGACATGGCCGGTCGGGTGCTGTACACAACCAGCCCGGACGCCGGGCAGCGCTGGGTGATGCCCGACATCGGCGGAAAACCGATCCGCCGCTGGAATAGCCGCGGCCACACTCTGCGCCACACCTACGACGCCGTCCGCCGCCCGATCGGCCTGTGGGTGCGCGACCCGGCCGCGGTTGGTGAGACCCTCGCCGAATTGGCCGTCTACGGCGAATCACATCCGCAGGCTTCCGAGCGAAATCTGCGCGGCCGCCTGCACCGGCAGTACGACGGTGCCGGCCTGTCCATCGCGCAGCGGCACGATTTCAAAGGGAACCTGCACCAGGCCGCGCGTCAGCTGGCGGTCTCCTACCAACACCGTCCGGAATGGACAGTACTGGACGGGTTGCCGCTGTCGGCCCTCGACGCCGCCCACGCGCCGCTGCTGGAACTCGAATCATTCCCCAGCGAAACGACCTTCGACGCGCTGAACCGTCCGGTGACGCAGACTCTTCCCGACGGTACCGAGATCCACCCCGAATACAACGCGGCTGGTGTATTGGAAGCAATGAACGCACGGCTACGCGGTGCGCCAACGCTGACGTCATTCGTCACCAATATCGAGTACGACGCCAAGGGACAACGAGACCGCATCGTCTACCAGAACGGCGCAGTCACCACCTACACCTACGACCCACTCACCCTCCGCCTGCGCCGCTTGAACACGCTGCGCAATGCGGAACCCCTGCAGGACCTCAGCTACACCTACGATCCCGCCGGCAACATCACCGATATCGCCGACGACGCGCAGCAGACCCTGTTCTTCGCGGGCCAGGTCGTCACCCCGACCGCCCAATACCGCTACGACGCCACCTATCAGCTGGTCTGCGCAACCGGACGCGAACACGCCAGCCTCGGCCCACAACCGGACCAGGTTGACCCCATCGCCGCCCAGCTGCCCCACCCCAACGACGGCCAAGCGGTCCGGCGCTACACCCAGACGTATGTCTACGACGAGGTCGGCAACGTTCTGACCATGAAACACGCCGCCGGCCCAACCGGATCGTGGACCCGTCAATATTCGTACGACGCCAGTTCCAACCGCCTGCTGGCGCACAGCCTTCCCGGCGATCCCGCTGGCACGTTCTCCGCGACCTTCCACCACGACGTGCACGGCAGCATGACCCGAATGCCGCATCTCGCGGAGTTGTCCTGGGATTTCGAAGACCAGTTCTGCGCTGTCGACCTCGGTGGCGGCGGCCACGCCTACTACACCTACGACGCCGCCGGCCGGCGAGTGCGCAAGGTGATCGAGCGTTTGGGCGGTCGCACGGAGGAAAGAATCTACCTCGGTGGATTCGAACTCTACCGCAAGAGTTCAAGCGGGGCAGTGGACTTCGAGCGGGAGACCGTGCACATCACGGACGACACCCGTCTGATCGCCTTGATAGAAACCACAACCGCGGACGACAACGTACCTCCGGGTTACCCGCCAGAGGTACGCACGCGCTACCACCTCGGCAACCACCTGGGCTCGTGCTCACTCGAACTGGATCAGAACTCGGCTGTCATCTCGTACGAGGAATACCACCCCTACGGCACGACCTCATTGTGGCTCGGCGCCCCGGCCAGCGAAGTCAGCGAACGCCGCTACCGCTACACCGGCAAGGAGAAAGACGACGAAACCGCCCTCTACTACCACGGCGCCCGCTACTACGCCCCCTGGCTCGCCAGATGGACGGCTGCCGATCCGGCTGGATTGGCGGACGGATCAAACCTGTACGCGTACGTGCGTGAGAATCCGGTCAAGTTCGTGGATCCGAACGGAACAGACTCCACCAGCTCATGCCATGGCGGGAGCCGTCGCGACGACAAATACGTTCTCCAGGCAAGTCCATCGCTGGCCCCCAGTCTTTCCCCGGAGCAAATGCTCGACCTGCTTCCCAGCGTGAGAGACGCCGCGCAAGCCGCCGCGCATAACAAGGAAATCGCCACGCATGTCACGATCGCAGCAATCGCCCAGCAGGAGGCGGCGGACCCGCGGCCGCCGGTCTGTCCGAATGGAACATGCCACGGGCTACGGGGACTTCGTGGGGCGGGGATGTCGAAGGAAACCGCCGATGCATCGGCGATGCAGGCAATTTCCGCGCTGGCAGGAATTGTCGGCGTTGTCTCGATAGGCGGTGCCATCGCTGAAGTCGGAGTCGCTGCTACTGCTCGTGCTTTCATCGTCGGGGAGACGGCCAATGTGGTCGGCCGTGGAGCCGCGAGATCAATGGGAGCGAGCGAGAATGTTGCCGATGCCGTGGGTTTTGCGGCGAGCGTCCTGGCCACCGCTGCGACGTTTTCGGCCCCAAGAAGGTCTACCAGTACTAGTCGTAGCCTTAGCGGCTCAACAATTCTGCCTGAGTTGCTGGAGTACAATCCGTTCGCCATCAAGGAGAATATGGAAGCGTGGGAGATACTTGCGCGAAACGCGCCCGGTTCCGCACACATCTTCGAAGTAGGAAAGGATCTCTCCGGACTGAACGAATTGACCTTCTTCGGCCACGGCGTAGCACGGGACATGGCGGCATTGAAGGCGGGGTTGACCGGGGCCGAGAGGGTAGTTATAGAAGGCATCGGCGAGGTCGGCCCTTATACGTTCGCACAGACACTCTACGACAACGGATTCCGCGGTGAGTTTCTCCGGATCATGTCGTGTGGTGCTGGGCTCTGCAATGTCGACACCGGACTCGTCTTCAGCGAACAAGTGAGCAAAGCGCTAGGAGAATTCGGTGTTTCCACTGCGACCGCAGGGATGAAAGGCTTGGGCCAGGTAGGCATTGACGGGATATTGGCCGAGAAGCTGGGCATGAAAGCGACTTTGGCCTCAGTCGTCACCATCGGGCCGGCAGCGGGGAAGGAAGGTGTCTCGATCTTTACCTATTCGCTGTGGGGGAAATGACAGGCGGATGCCCTAGGGCCGGCCGCCGGCGAGGGCACCCGGGAGATCGATCCGCGAGGTGATGCCGAGTTTTCGGTACACGTTTCCGAGATGAACCTCGATTGTCTTGGGAGTTACGGACAGAGCTTGAGCGATCTCCCGGTTGGTCGCCTTGGCCGCCGCCATCTCCGCCACCCGCCGCTCACTGGCCGTGAGAGCGTCTGGGCCGATGACGCCGGTTCGGCGGGGGCGGACGCCGGCAGCTATCAGCTCGGTGGTGACGTATTTAGTCAGGGGATCCGCGCCACATACCAAGGCGAGATCGAGGGCGCGTCTCAGCGGGTCGCGCGCCGCGGTCCTCCGGCCCGAGCGGCGCAACAGGGAGCCGAGGTCGGCCAGCGCCCTGGCGTACTCCAATTGGGCCGATGACCGTTCGAGTACCGCGACCGCCTCCTCAATTCGGGACTCGGCCGCGGCACCGTCGGCGAGCACGCCGGCGACCCGCAGGGCCCGACCGAGCGTGCCGGGCGCACCCCAGCGACGCGCAAGCGCTAATTCGTCTTCGGCGTGCTGGCGTGCCTGCGCCGTACGCCCGAGCGCGTGCAGGGACAGTGCCGCCCCGGACCGCCACCGAACAAAAGCTGGGTTCTGACCACCGTGCGCCGCGTAGCGCCCACCGCACTCCATAGCGATCATCCAGGCCTGTTCGTGCTGGCCCTGCAGCCGTAGTAGCTGTGCCCGAGCGTCAAGCACGTGATACATCGGCCCCACCGGCGGTACAGGGTCCGGAGCCGCCCGTCGCAGCGCGATGGCCGCCTCGGCTAGCCGGCCCCGCTCCATAAGGATCTGCGCCAGGACGATGTCGGTGAAGAATTGGCCGAGAGGCACTCCGGCCAACTGCTCGGCTTGTGCCGCTTCGCGAGCGTCGGCTTCCGCGTCTTGAAGCTGCCCTCGCTCCAGCCACGCCAAGGCCCGCAGGGTGTAGGCAGCGACGAGTGCCGTCACGTCCCCGGTGCGGTGGATCTCCGCGAGAGCCTCGTCGAGGATGACGAGCGCGTCCTGGACCTCGGCCAGGATCAACACATGCCAGCACAGGGAGGCCATACCGTCGGTCACTATGGTGCCGGCGAGCGCTCGCCGAGCGTAGGCGACGGCACCGGGGTCGCCGGCCAGTGCGTCGTGCCGGGCGATCACGGCGTCGACGCACCGTCCTCCATAACTGCCGCTCGGCGGTAACCGGCGCAGCTCAGGTATGACCGCAAGCAGATCGTGGCGGTTCGGTTCGAAGACGGGTACCAGGGCAAGGCTCGCTTGGAGGCGCAGTCTCAGGTCGGCGTCATCATCGGCCAGATCACCGATGACTGCCTTGCACGTGTCGACGGCCTCGTGGCTACGGCCGGCCAATTGCAGCGCTGAGACGAGCGTCCACGTGATCTGGGCCTGGCGTTGCGGATTGGTCGTCATCGACACCGCCGCACGCAGTCGGTCGATCGCACCACTCAGATCGATCATCCTGGCGGCGCTGCCGGCGTCGGCGAGGATCTCTGCGCGCTCTTCCGGCTGTATCGGCTCGCTCAGGCATCGGTCCAGGTAAGCCACTGCGGTGCCCGGCGCACCCTTGGCCTGTGCCTGTCTTGCCGCGGCCCGCAATACCCCTACCGCAGCCGGTATGCCCGGTGGGGCGGGCAGCAGGTGGGCGGCCGTGCGTTCTGGTTCAGCGTGGTCGGCGATGAGCAGCCGGGCCGCGGTCGCGTGGGCAACGCTTCGCTCAGCGGCACCGATCTGCGCTGCGACAGCCGCCCGGATCATCGGGTGGACGAACGTCGCATGGGTCGTCTGCTGCAGGATGTCCACACCCATCAATTGGGTCATCGCCCGGGCTGTCTCCTCCTGGCGCAATCCCGCGACGGCGGCGACATGTCGTACGTCGGGTCCATCGCCCAAGAGCGCGATCGCGGTAGCCACCCGAACCGCTTCCTTGGGCAACGTCGCCAGCCGTGCGGACACCGTCCGCGACGCCGCCCGGCCCGCCAACTCCGCCAGACGGTTCAGGTCTGCGGCAGCCGGCGTGGTCGGCGCTCCAGCCTCCAGGACAACCGCACGGACGAGCTCGCAGAGGTACAGCGGGATGCCGCCAGTCTGGGTGTGACATGCTTCCACGAAGGCCGAGTCGACCTTGCCACCGAGTGCGTCACTCAACATGGTGGCGGTACCGGAGCGACTAAGCGGCGCGGGTCGCAAGACCACCGCGCTGGACTCCAGGACGACATGCCGCAATCCAGCGGGCACATCTAGCGCCCCCGATCTGTGCGTCACGACTATCTTCAGGTCGACACCCTCCAGCCGGGGAATCACATAGGCTAACCATCGAAGCGATGGGGCATCGGCCCAGTGCAGATCGTCAATGGTCACCAGGACGGGTTGGACCGCGGCGAGGTTCAGGGCGAGCCAGTAAAGGCCGTGGAGAATCGCGAACGACGCGTCCTGGACAAGCCCACCAGGGCCTTGGGCCGGTTGCCAGAACTCGGTACCGAATAGTGCCTTCGCCCCGTGGGCCGTGCCGGCCAGAACCTCGTTACGTTCAGCCGGTCCCAACGCGGCCAGGTAAGGCTCGAACAACTGCCGCACGACGCCGAATGCGAAATCTCGTTCGAGGTCGCTACCCCTGGCCGACAGTACGAGGCCTTCGGCGCCTGTCGCCCGCCGTGCCTGTCTGATGAGCCTGGTCTTGCCAATGCCAGCGGGTCCCTCGATCACCATCAGAGGCTGATGGTGCGGTGTACTGAGGAATTCTGTGATGGCGGCAATTTCCGCCGCCCGCTCCAGCAGAGCCAGCCTGTCCACCGCGCACCTCCTGCTGCGCGTCGTTCATGGCCCCCAGCCTGCCGTTTGGTCGCCAGCGGGAGTCCATGCCCATCGATTGGTATCCATCATAATATTAGTTGTGCTGTGTTCTGTCTGTCGTGCTGGGACACTGGGGGTAGTCGGGCCGACGCAAACAAGCTGGTCGCATCAGCGCAACGATGTTAATGGATACCTGAGTGCGCACGAGGCGCATGTAATCGAGTGGAGGCCGTGGTATCAGCGGTCGGCGCTTCCGTCTCTATCCATTAGAGGCAAGCGCGGACTTGGAGGTGGCTGGGATGAGTACGGTGCTCGACTCGCCAGGCGTCGATCTGCTCGGCATGTGGGTGGCGACCAGGACGCAGCGGGTCCGTCATCACGGCCGGGTGGCCGAGGCCGGGTTGAGGTTCGCGTTCTACGGGCGGGTGTCCACGGAGGACTACCAGGATCCGGTGTCGTCGCGGCGGTGGCAGTTCGACCTGGCCATAGAGCTGGTGGCCGGACGCGGGCGGATCACGGCCGAGTTCTTCGACATCGGCTACTCCCGCGAGATCGCCTGGAGCGACCGGCCGGAGGCCGCGCCGGCGTGATGGTCGAACTCGTTGGTACCCCGGCCGGGCGCACCGGCATCGGCGGAGCTGTCGTCACGTCATAACCGGTCAGAACCCTTGCCCAACACCGGCATCCGGCGACCCCGGGCGACGTCATAGCGGAGGTGACGTCGGCCCGGGAGTCCCCAGACTATTGGGCCTGACTCATTCGTAACGATTGGCGTAGGTGGCTGCGAACGCCGCGCCGGCTGGCCCACCCCCGCCGACCTCGACGGCGAACTGTCCCGTGCTCGGGCTGGAGGTCAGGCCGAGCGACAGTCCGCTGCCCAACGTGACGGACGACGCGTACCCGAGGCCCGATACGAACTCATCGATCTCGGCGTCGGTCGGCGTCTCACCCTGGACCAGCCAGCCGGCGCGGATCGCCCTGGAGACGCCCTCCGAACCGGCCGCCATCCCCGAGTAGACATATGTGTTCCCGCTGCGGGTCACGACGACGCCGATGCTGACGCCCACGCCGATCGACGGCACCTGCTGCTTGCGCCCCCTCTGCGTTCGGGCGAGGTCGGGCAGCTCTGGGCAGATCGTGAGTACGTCGCCGCCGGGGCACGGCCGCGGTTGCGGGAGCCACTCGTCTCCGTTCTCCTCGGGGTTGAGCGTTGGACCCTCGGGCGCTGGCTCCGGCTCCGGCATCGGATTGAGGGGCGAACGCAGCATCGCTCTGAAGATGGCATCGATGTCGATCACGATGTAGTCGGGGGCGCGCATTCCGGCCCGGCTGGTTTTGTGCACGGCATGGAACTCCTTGCCACCCTTACCGCCACCACCGCGGCGGGCGCAGGACAAACCGCTGCCGCATCCGGTCCGCTTGGCCGGCGCTTTGCTGTAACGCTTACCGACGGCCTTGGCCTTCTTCGCGTAGCTCTTCTTCTTGTGGTATTTGTGTACCGCCTTGGCCTTCGCCTTTGCCTTGGCCTTCGGCTTCGCCTTCGCCTTGGCCTTCAGGTGGCCGGCCTTCTTGTGGCACTTGGCGCTGTGGCAGGACTTGTGACCGGTCGGATCGATGTTGTTCACCGGATTGTTGCGGGCATAGCTGTACCGGTTGAACTCCTGCGGGTCGTCAAGGTTTGGCACGATCGTGTCCGGTGAGATGAACCGGCCGAGCACCGGATCCTGGTACCGCGCGCCCATGTAGGTCAGGCCGGTGCTGTCGTCCTGCGTGTGGCCGGTGAACCCGCGCTCGTTGGCCGCCGTTCCGGTGGCCGACTGCGCCCCGAAGGCCGTGTACCCGTAGTCTTTCACCTCGGCCCCGGAGTCGTCGGTCAGCAACCGGATCGAGCCGAGCCTGTCCATGTGGTACCACGTCCGGGTCCCGCCGGCCACCTTGGCGACGAGCAACGGACCGGCGTAGTAGTACTTGGCCAGTACGCCGTTGGTCTCCTCGACCTGAGTGCCGAAGTAGCGGGTTACGTTGGCGCCTACGGTCTTTTTGAGTCGCCGCTCCCCGGCGTCGTAGGTGAATGTCGTGGTGACGCCGGCCTTGGTGACCGAGGTGAGCCGGTTGCTGCCGTCCCACGTGAGGTTGCGCCCGCCGCCGCTGGTCAGGTTGCCGTTGGCGTCGTACACATAGGACGCTGACCCGGCCGCGGTGACCGCGTGCCGGTGTGCCGGATCCGCGTAGGTGTAGGAACCCACGGCCGAGTTGGCGGTCATGTTGCCGATCGGGTCGTAGGCGAAGGTCTGGGTCTGCGCGCCGCCGACCGCGGTGAGACGTCGTAGGTCGTCGTAGGTGTAGGTGGTGGTCACCGGGTTTGGGGTGCCCTGCGTCATCGAGGTCACCAGGCCGGCCGCGTTGTAGCCGTACGAAGCCTGGTAACGGGTCGCGCCCCCGGTGGTGACGGTGGCCGTGGTGAGCCATTCCCGGTCGGGGTTGTAGGCGTAGTTCGTCACCGTGCCGTTGGTGTAGGTCAAACTGGTGAGCTGACCGGATGGGCTCCACGCCATCGCGGTCACATACCCGCTTACCGCGGCCAGCTCGCCCGCCGGGTTGTAGGTGTGGGCGATGGTCTCGCCGTCCGGGTAGGTCAGGACCTTCAACCGGCCAAGGCCGTCGAAGGTGCTCGACATCGTCTTGCAGATCGCGTCGATGCACTGCGTGGTCGAGGTCTCGCGCCCGTTGACATCCCAGTTGTGCGCTTCGGAGCCCCCCGGGTAGGTGAGGCCGGTCAGTTGCCCGACGGCGGCGCCGTGCCCCGCCTCGTCGTAGGACCAGCGCGACACCTGGTTGCCCGGTGCGGTGCGGCTGCTCATCCGGCCGAGCACGTCGTACGTCATCGTGGTCGCCTGGTTCTTCGCGTCCACTTGCCGCACGAGCAGGCCGGCGGCGTCGTATTCGTAGGTCAGCCGTCCGCCGTCCATGTCCACCATGGACTTCTTCCAGCCGAGCGAGTTGTAGGTCACGGTGCTGCTGTTGCCGACCGCGTCCGTCCACCGGATCAACTGCCCCAGCGAGTCGTAGTCGTAGCCTGTCACGTAGACGTTGGTACCGTTGCGCTCGCGGACCTCGACCAGGTTATCGTCCACATCGGACAGTGTCGTGGTCTCCTTGCCCAGTTCGTCGAGCGAGGTGACGAGTGGACGGTTGCCGCTTCCCATGGTGTACCTGACCGTGGCGGCGCTGCCGTCGGGATGCGTGACCCGGGTGACGCGGTCGGCGCCGTCGTAGGCCATGACTGTGTACCGCGCCGCCTGCCCGCCGACCCGCCAGGCCGACTCCTTCCACACCAGGTCGGTCGTGGACCGGTAAACCCGGTCCTGCACATAGGTCACGCCGGCCGCGGGACCCTCCCGGACGGTCTGCCAGGCCCGGCCGAGCCCGTCGCTGTAGGTCTCCGCCCAGAGCCCGTCGGCGCTGCCGTCCGGCTGCGTCTCGCGCACCCGCTGGCTGGCCGGGTTGCCGGTGTTGAGGTACTGCCACGTGGAGACGGCGCCGCCCGGCTCGCGCTTGCTTGCCTGCCGGCCCAACGGGTCGTATCCGTTGCCGGTGCGCGCGCCGTTGGCGTCGGTGACAGCGGTCGGCGCGGCGAGGACCGTGTCCCATTCCGTGGTAGCGCATTGGTTCAGCGCGTTGCAGGCCCGGATGGGGAACCGGTGGTAGGTGCCGTCGAAGGTGGTGGTGGAGGTGAACCCGCGTGGGTCGGTGACTGAAGCGGCGTTGCCCCAAGCGTCGTAGCCCGTGCTCGTCGCGACATACCCGCCCGTGTCGCTGTTCCACTCCTCCTCACGGGTCAGATCGCCCTTCACGGGCGGGGTGGTGGCACTTGTGGCGCCGTCGTAGTAGGAGACCGAGCGGGACAGCTGGGCGCCGCCCGGGGTCGCGATGGTCACTGTGGCGGGGAGGTCGACAATGTACGCTGTGATGTTTTGCGTGTACGTGGTCGTGGTGACCGTCTCGTCATCGCCGGCGACCGCGGCGTCACCTAAGTCTTTCTCCACCGTCTCGTTGCCGTAGGCGTCGTAGGAATAGTCCACTTTGGACTGGCGGCAGGCGGCGGCGAGGTTGCATTCGAAGTGCGACTCGGAGGAGACCTGCGCCAAGTATGGCGGCGAGGTCCGTTCGGCGTACAGGTACTGCTCCTGCTCGTAGATCTGGCCACCGGCCGCCTTGAGCGAGCTGCGCTCCACCTGCCCGGCACCGGCCAGGGTCTGGCGATAGACCGTCTCCCGGTAGGTGCCCTCCCCGTCGAGCCTCACGGTGGCCGTGCCGAACCCGAGGAACCGCCGCTCGTCCGGTTGGTAGGCCCACAACCCGTTCGCATAGGTGTGCGCGGCGGTGAACGACGTGCCGCGTCCGTCGGCCTGGGTGACCGCCGATACGGTCGGGAAGACGCTGGGCAGGTTGTGCCCGGCCGACCACCACCGGGACGACGGCGAGTACTGCACGCTCGTCGTGCCGCCGATCCCGTTGCGGACGGTGCCGATCAGATCGGGCGTGGGACCGATCGCCGGATCCACCTTGGCGTAGGCCAACGTGTCCGGGTGCTGCCAGAGGGTGACCACATCGGACTTGCCGTCGCCGGAGACGTCGACCAGATGCGACTTCCAGTTGGCGTTCCAGCCACCGATCGACTTCATGTAGGAGGCCGCCTGGAAGCCTCCCCACCCGTCGGACGGCAGGACCATGGCGATCTTCTCCTCCCCGTAGCGGAAGAGGCGCACGAGGTCGGCCCGGCCATCGCCGTTGACATCGCCGAACTCGTCCTCGACTTGCGCGGTGTCCCAGTAACCCACGGGGGCGTTCCACTGTGCTTGCGGGAAACCCACCCCATTGGACAGCGTCACCTGTGCCCACGCGCCACCGCTGCCGTCGTTGTAGATCCGGATCAGGTCGGTCCTGCCGTCACCGTTCAGGTCGGCGAAGCGGTTGAGGAAGGTGGTGTTCCAGCCGCCGACCGGGCCGTTGAAGTGCTGGTTCGGGAAGCCGAACCCGTTGGAGAGATTCACCTGGGCCCACGCGTCCCCGTTGTTCCAGATCCGTACTAGGTCGGACCAGCCGTCGCCGTTGATGTCCACGAAATAGTCCGAGATGGACGTCGACCAGCCGCCGACCGGACCGTTGAACGTAGCCACCGGGAAGCCGAACCCATCGGAGGGGGTCACCTGGGCCCAGGTCTCCGACCCGTTCTGGTAGAGCACGATCAGGTCGGCGCGATGGTCGCCGTTGATGTCGGTCAGGTAGTCCTTGAAAGCCGGGTTCCAACCGCCGACCGGGCCGTTGGACAAGGCCGCCGGGAAGCCGTACCCGTCGGACGGGAGCACGTACGCATAGGCGTAGCCGTCCCCCGGTGTCCAGACGCGCACGAGATCGTCGCGGCCGTCGCCAGTCACGTCGCCGACGAGATCGCGAAAGGCAGTGTCCCAGCCGCCGACCGTGCCGTTGAACGACACGCCCGGGTACCCGGTACCGTCCGATTTGGTCACCTGGGCATACTCTTCCGACCCGTTATGCCAGAGACGAATCAGGTCGGAGCGGTTGTCCCCGTCCAGGTCGCCGAACAGGTCCTTGATGACGGTCGGTTCAAAGCCGCCGACCTGACCGTTGAACGACGTGGCACCCAGCTCGCCCAGACCGTCCTGATAGGACAGCTCGACCGGGGGCAGGGACGTGCCGCCGGTCACCGCGCCGGCCGCGTCGACCACTGCGTCGCGGCCGAACTGTTGCACGCTGGCCAGCCGGGACCGGCCGGTGCTGGGCGCCTGCTGGTAGGCGAGCTTGTAGGCACGCACCCGCTGGCCGCCGGTGCTGATGTCGATGCTGCGCAGCCGCTGGTAGGCATACGCGATGGCGTCGCCGTTGGTGAAACTCACCGCGTCGGGCCGCGGCTCCCGCCACAGCTTGATCACGGTGCCGTTGTAGGAGATCGAGTCCAGGTAGGCGTCGTCGGGCGCCTGCCGCCAGTAGGAGTAGGTGACGGTGTTGCCGTGGGTATCGGTCTCCGCGGCAAGCGCCCAGCGGAACGTGCCCCGCGACGTCGGATAGACTGGCGTGTACAAGGATTTCGTCCCGTCGGTGTCCCACACCTCCCACCGGTCCTGCGTGGCGTCCCGCCGGATCCGCTCAAATGTCTGATGGCGCCCGCAGTGCGTCCCGCCGAAAGTGGTACAGGCCATCAGCTCCTGGCCGTCGAGCAGAAACACGTCATCGGCGTCGAAAAGCGGTACACCGCCGCCGCGTCCGCTACGCTCCACAAAGGACGGTCCGGTCAGCGTCCACCCAATGCCGGTGAACCCGTTGCCGGAACCCGATTCATAGGCCAACCCCAGCCCGGGTTCCAGCCCGTGGAAATCCGGCACGGACAGCGGTACCGATGTGGTGAAAGCTCCCGCCGAGCCGGCGCCGCCGTCTCCCGCGTTCGGCGCTGCCTCGGCCGCCGCCGCCGTGTCACCCAGGCTCAAGCCTGGCGGTAACCCGACCAGAAGGCCGAGCACCATGGTCAGTACCGCGAACCACGCCATATGCTTCATGGCTGGCATGCTGACACACACCCAGGCCGTATTCGAGGCAGCTAGGCGGCCACTTCCCGGCCACTTCATTGAAGGTGATCTCATTGAGCGGGATCAGTCGCGACCCCTACCGACACCACCGGATTGGTCAGCACGCCGACCTGATCGATTTCGATGCGTACGA